>Ga0307513_10013455_pt1 | contig 10037 bp, 13 predicted proteins | sample 15_EM_MG_FD_202174 | JGI IMG/M metagenome (GOLD analysis project Ga0307513, IMG submission 202174) | Populus trichocarpa ectomycorrhiza microbial communities from riparian zone in the Pacific Northwest, United States - 15_EM | ecosystem: Host-associated > Plants > Roots > Unclassified | place...
CTGTGCGGCGGTTGGCAGGCGTTCAGATGTTGAGCCCTGTGAACTCAGGCCGGCCCTCTGATATACACAGTCTTGTTACGGTTCAGCTGAGAGAAGATGCGCGAGAGTTTACATTGGTTGACATAGGAACAATTCTCGGCCTGGCTCATCTCATTCCAGAGGGAGACCGGCGCTGGCTCGTCAACAGCCGTATCGACTTGAGGACATTTAACGAGATTTATTAGTTATACAAACGGGGGTATGATGGATATGTGTGAAGGCGTGTATCGGGTGCCATGGCAAGCTGTATATATAGTGTGTACTAGTATGAAGAAAATCTATAATTAATACATGAGTTAAACGTGCCAGTGATGACTACTCTCGAGAGACGCCACAGGACGTTGGCGGGCGCAGGGCTGGCACAGGGTTCAAGCCAGGAGACTAGGGGTAGGAGTATGATAATCCGGACGGCTTCCAGAAGGGGCTGGCGAATTGAAAGCCTCAGGACGCTGGGATATGGAGAACAGGGGGGACGTCAAGTCCGGATGCAAGGGAGTGTTGCTGCGCAACTCAGGACGCAATAGTGGCGTGCGGGCGTTGGGGACGGACTCAAGACGCACGGGAAGCGTACAGACGCTGGAACTGAACTCAGGACGCAGTGAGGGCGCATCAGATGCATGTGTTTTTTTTGCTGATGTTAGCTGACCTTTCACACAATTGGAGTACAGGCTGTTTTCAGAAGTATCCGGATGCCGGGGCAGTGCGGGGAGCTGGACACTTTTGAAACCTGCCAGTAGGCATTGTTTATCTTACCCCCAGAAGATGCCCGTGTGAAAGCCACATTATCGATGAAGATGCCAGTCCGCCAAGATCTCAGTGAAGGACATAATATGGCCACTGTAAGACAGATAAACGGGCCATCGAGCTTATCTAGGAAACCCTCAACTGTTATGCCCCTCCTTTTCGGGCCGGCGTAATATTGAGCCAATATTGCGCCTGGAATCTGCGGTGCTACGAATCTAAGAGAGATTGGCTGTCCGCCAGATCAGATTGATTTAGTCTCACTGCAATTAGAAACAATCCCGACAAATGTGAAAAAGATACCTCATACCTGCCAGGCGGTGAAATGAACCTATCCTGCACCCGCAGGTATTACGCTCTTCGTGCGCAGGCTGTAGGATCCTCACTATTGAGCATATAGAGTTCTGTTATAGCCTTCTTTACTGTATGCGGATACTGCGATCAGCATCCGCTATGCTTTGCCCGCATCTGCAAATCAGTGACCAGCTGCCACTTCATTTGGTCTGGGATGGGATGCCAGTTATCGATTAAGGGTAACTTACCTGCTCATTTGTGGCCGGAGTAGCATCAGCAAAGTCGGGAAAGCCTAATTGGGTCTAGGCCTCGCTCAAACATGTCCGGACTTCTTCCGTCAGGGTAATTGGGTCTGGAAATGGATTGACAATGATTGTCCAGTCTCAAATCAGATCATAGGCTCTGGCAAGAATCCTAGGCTCAAGTCCTGTGGCCATATTTCGCCTGCTGCTGGCCTGTTGTCCTTCTCTGCTATCCAAATTCAGCATTGTTGGATCTGGATGACTTGGGGTTATCGCTGGTGTCGCAAGTGGATTAAAGACTGTGGGCGAACGGGAGGGAATTGCAGATGTATAACCGTTTTGGCTAACGCGTACTGGGGCAGGTGTTCTGTGTCCGGGGTAACTAATCCTCGTGCTCGAACACTGGGTATCCCTAGGGGTGATTATCAGTATCGAGCGCTACGAGCTAAGGAACTCACACAAAATTGGTCTCAGCGCTCCCCGGGCCGATTGATGATCCGGATCGTCCCCATGCTGGCCCAACTCGTGCTCCTCCTCACTCTACTCGCTCTCCTCACTCTGGCCATCATTTCCCTCATATTCCCCATCATTAGAGTCCAGACTCTCATTTGCTGACTCCAAGACCTGCTGCCGGTAGTTAAGGACAGGCTCTGGTACCTCAAGTTGTGAAGACGCCAGCTCCAGCACCCCATCCCTCCTCCTACCTACAGCGAACCAAGCTGTAACAGACTCAACACTGGATGATGGTATTATAGTTAATCTATCCCTGGACCCCGATCTCCGGAAACGTCCGCGGAGAACCTCTCTTTGCCTTTGCCTTTCCTGACTCGATCAACACGTTCAGTCCGTCATAACCCGACGCTGTTGTAACATAGTATGCAGGTCGATAGTGATAGAATGGAATTGTTGTTTATGATGTTGGGGAGTAGGTAGTGTCAGGAAGCCTCTATTGGTATGTAGCTAAGGGCACAATATGGGGTGTGAACTTGGAAGATAGAAATGGTCCGTCGGGCTTCCTTAAGAACTAAGAAGGTTCATAGTTTATCACTCGGTTTAATGTTTGCTGGGGTCGGCAGACACCCGTGCGTCCAAATTGCAACTTCATACCTGATATAGGAATTTGCACCTGAAGCGTCTAGCTTCAACTTTGCCGCGCCGCTATTTCACTGGGGCAATATGAGTGTTTGGTACTTGATATTCTTGAGGGTGATGAAAAAAGGTGTCTCAGTATTTACGGAGTAATCTAGTTTGAGTAGGTCTGCCAAGCGGACAGTAACAAATGTGGGTAAGGCTAGGGCTTGGAGCCCCGACGCTAATCTTAGAAAGTGAAAGCTGCCGCTAAGGCTCAACAGATGGGATATCGGGTGTAAAGCTAGGATAGGAACAGCGATGAAAGGGGCAACCCCGAATGAAAAACGAGCTAGAAAAGAATGAGAATGATCTGTACAAATTCAAAGAGCAAATCTCTGAAGGCTGAAGAGAAAACATATTCCATACGAAAAAGAGCTGGGAAAAAACACGAATAATCTGCGAAGATTCCAAGAGCAGGTCCCAGGAGATGACCGGGTAAATGAAAAATAGCCAGTGTCCGTAGACTACATTGCGTTTGGGCAACCGCAGCGGGCTAATACAAACAAGAAATCTGCCGGCAAAAATGCAAGGATAGCTCGCAAAACTCTAAAGGCTAAACTCCAAATGAAAAACACCCTAGGAAATGTGCGCAGGAGATAGTCGCAGGTCTAAATTAAGGGTACTGAGGACGTGAGCCGAGATGTAGCGGGCTAATCTATACCGAAATAGTCCACAACCAGCGAGCAAAACACCAACTCTAGAAACAAAAATGAAGACACCAAAAATAAAACACTAAAAAGAAAGGTCGAAGGGTCCATCGCGGGCTAGAACATGTAAATTGCTTGAAATGGACCTGCACCCTCTGCTAGCTAGACATTAGCCAGATTGGTCGGAGCAGGAGAGGTTTGTTGGCAGAACTAGTGATGAGCCAGGACAGAAACGGACTTGAGCGGGCTCCCAACGCCCGTTTGTGCCAGCGGTACTAGGGTAGACCATGCCAACAGAATGGATGAAAAACCTGGTAGTTGTAACTGGAACTTACCAGGTGTAGTGTATGCACTTGGGTCAGTTTGGGAGTTAGCGGCTGGGATTAATTGTCGTCCGGCTTGTTCAGCTGCCGGAATATGCGCAGACACATCTCTTGTAGCCGGATCGGAGGCGGAATGGATTCTGTGGGGCGTACCAACTTGGGTCGCCAATGTGCTGACAGGCTACTCGCCCCCTAAGGCCAGCATCAAAAGATGCTTAGCAGACCTTCTGGCCTCTACATGCTCAGAGGGGGATGCCGCATGACCCCGATTGGGAATCACCGGCGGAGGACTGTTTGGCGGACCTGGCCTGTCAGCAGGTAGCGGACTTGTTACGGGGTAGCTAACACGGTAGGATTCCGAGCTAACTAGGCCGAGGATATTCGATACAACGGATTATAGGTCAGGAAGGCGCAAGAAGAATTGTTCAATAAAGTAATAGAAGAATATCGTAATAACTTATAATATTGTTAAGGTCTCTTCTCCGTTGCTTGATGATGTTCTCAACCATCGGGGAGAGCCCTACTATTTATACTAATGTTCACGCTACTTGGACTTCTCTAGTAAAGAAGTATCTTTCTAAGGATTCAGTTCGTCAGAACAAAGTGCGAACACTGTTCGACCCAAAATCTTGCCCAGCTTGACTCTGAGAATCTCCCGACTGCTATTTCTTCTGAGGGTGTCCCCACTCTACCAGTAGTCAGTCTTCGATCTCTTCGTCCTGATAGACTATAATGGAATATGCAGTCTAAAGGGCTACATACCAATAGTATCATGAATATGGAGTGATCAAGTCCGATATTCATCTATCAATGCATAATGCGTATGCATTAGTAAGAGTAGAGAACTGATTCTCTAATCATCGTTCCAATCAGTTAGCCATATCTTGAAACGTGAACTGTTTGTGGTTCCTGAGTGGTCTCCCAGATGCCTCCAGGAAGTCCCTACTCAGGAAGCTTGGGTTCGGATATATGCTCTCCCCTATGGTGGCATATACCTCGCGCATAATTATGCAAGCTATTCCCGCTAGGGTAATATGACTCTAATTAAGCTTCCCATCACATGTGTCCTGTTCAACCTCAATGCCGGCATCCATGGCCCTCACCTGGCAGGCCACCTTCCGCTGGGATTCCGGCCTTTCATCCGAACTGTATGGCTCATCAGCCTCTTGTATGACCGCCAGGTCGCGTTTACCCCTGTTAATTGCTAGTGTCCAAGGTGCTTTCTTTAGATCAGTCGCCTGTCCTCTTGGTCTACTAGAACTCCAAATATGAGTGCCCAAGTTAGCACAAGGGACAGAAGCTTGCTTACCAGAAGACGATGTAGGGCTGGAATCCGGGGCAGGGATCGTCCCGTTTGCCAAAACGAGGCCCCGATCAGCAGCGCCATCGGACTCTGGCTCTGATTGCCTCATGTACGCCCAATTGATACGGTGTGTTCGCCCAGTCTTTATTGGGGTATTACCCCTCCTGGTGGTCCTCGATGATGTGGTTCGCGTTGCAGCCGCAGGTGACGACTCTGGCGTGTGGCCGTCAGAGTTCGGCTGCTTATCGCTTCTGGGCCACTCCTCATCTGAGGGGGTGCCACAGTTATCGCTTGGGTCAAACTGGAGGTCATCCGGAGCAGGGGTGCAATCTTCCCTATTAGTGCTGCGATGAGCACAGAAGAGTAGATCAATTGATTCGCTTGGCGGATTCAAGGACCACCATATGCTAACAGGCGTGCTATTTGTGATTCAGATCATTTCAGCAAGCGGCAATGGCTGCTCCGGATGGTCTCGCAGCAAACATGTACCCTATCCTGTCGCACCAATGAGCATACGATATCCGAATCCACCTGACAAGATTCTGTCTATGCCAGCAAGCAGGTTCGCAAGTGTGGGCTCAGTTAGCTCAATCCAGTAAACATGTTCGTGAGTTTGCCACTGGATTTTGTCCATGCTGGCAGGAAGTGGGCTGCTTGGGCAGACTTCGGATGGCCGATTCAGCCAGAGACGGACAGAGCGCGGACCTGCGAGACCTGCAGGAGCTGTATTAGCCTATATATTACATTAATGCGGACGCTTGGGGCTAGACTTCGTTACGGGGTGGACAGGGCCCCGAAGAACGGGGGCCCCCGGCCCTTTACCCCGTCCCGCCCCACTCAACGGCCTAGTGTGGGGTGCCTTTTGCGGCATTCCCTGCCCCTGTCCCTGCTCAGGCCCCCGCCCCACACATACCCCAGACGGGTCCCCGGTAAAAATAGGTGGTAACAAACGGAGCCCGTCTACGGAATGAGTGCGGGTGGGCCCCGGACGGGGGTGGGGCGGGGATTACGCGAAACATACCCCCCCGGCCCCATGTAAGGGCGGGGTCTGGCAAGTGAAAACCCACCCCGCCCCGCCCTGTAATGAACACTACTTGGGGCTAACTTACGATCATTTCTGGTGGGGGCAGGGTCCGCAACCACAATAGCGGCAACAGGCTGCCCTTTCAACATGTCTGTTAAGATACGCTGATGTTTTTTTGCTATGTTCTTTAGCAAAAGGTCAAGGCATTCGGTAAAACGTTCACCATAGAGGTTATTAGCCTGCCAGAGTCCCGACCTCCGGCTCACAGGCTGGAGGGTAATAGCATATGCCGGGATGGCCGCCCATTGGGCGGCTATACTCTGCTTCCACCCTGGGATCCTGCCTTGCTCCATCTTAGATTGCATAGCATTTTGCCAGGCATTATACTCCTGACCATAGGTTCGTGGGTGGGGGAAGCCGCAAATGGGCTGACACCAGTTAACATTGCCGGCCTTTTTAAAGGACCCCGATTTTGCAAAAGCGAGGCCAACCTTCGAGGCTGCCATTGTAATACTGGTCGGGGCGGGGGTGGTTGCTGGATCGGAATGAGGCTTTTTTGAAACAAAAAAGGTCCCTGAGGGGATGAAAGATGACCGCTAGTAGATGCTGGTACGTTTGCGGATGAAGGATAGTGAAAGAGCCGAAAATGGAAATAGACCAGGCCTAGCGAATGGTAAAGGGAGTTCTGCTGATGGTCAACGGCGGCGAGAGAAGGTTATTAGCTAGGGAAACGCAGATAGGTAAATCTGAAATGAGCTAAGGATATACTAGTGGTGCTGCGGACGAGTGAGAGGTTGTGCTGAGCTCCGTGGGTCCTGTTAGGATGGGCTGGCAGATCGAAGATGTGATTCTGATTTGCGAATGGCTGGTGGAGAGAAGATGGAGAGGGGAGAAAGAGAGAGCTTATATAGGCCGCATGAGGACGGTTTTAGTGGGGTTCGTAGGATTGTACCCTGTACCAACTTGAATATTGATATCTTGAAAAGTCATGTGATCCAGGTACAAAGACATACGCTAGATACGCTTCAGATAAGGTTTTAAGCAGCAAAGAAGCCTCAAGTAAGCCACATGTGACCCGCGACCCGCGAGCCAAGATGCTTCCAAACCTCTTCAGTCTGCCCATAATAGGGTTAGCATCATCTTAACAAAGAATAGGGTTCACAAGTTAACCCGTGAATACTGGTTGGCAGCTTGAATGTCCGGACCTGTTGGTTATCCAACTAAACAAACTTGAAGTTTCACGATTTACCCCTTGAAAGAAACCTACCTTTCACTTTGAAAGATACTAAGTCCGCTGCAGTCTGTCTGCCTATTAGCTCACGCATCCGCCACACTACTTGAAAGAGAAACAAACAAACAGCACACACGATCACCTCCAAGACAACAAAGTGTCCTTATTGCAGGTGACGTTATCAACAAGCCGCTGAATATGAAAAACACCTTCACACAATACATCTTGATATCGTTCTATCCCTCAATGCGATTGTGGAAGTGGCCTCCTCCATGGCACGACCTACTTGTGTTCGTGATAAACTTGAAAACATGACCGACTCAGGCTACAAATCTGATCCTGGGCTCGAGATCGCCGATATCCATACAGCAAGTGGTGAGATAGATAATATGCACAACAATTCAGACACAGAAGATGTCTCCCACCCACCGGTCCGCACGCGCCCTTTGGGTCAAGAAACTATTCCCGGTAACGGCAGACCTCTTGGCGAAGTTGCTGGCTATACAGAGCTCAACAAGGCCATGACTGATGACCCTTGGAGCCCTTTCTCAGCTGAAGACGACTTTAATTTGGCGAGCTGGTTTGTCTGGAGCAAGGTAGTTAAGTCGAAGATCGACGGGTACTTTGCCCAAGGTTTGGGCGGTACGGATAGCAGATCATTCCGGTCCGCCTATATCTTGTGACAATACCTCAGCGTACTGGACCCACTTCGTGAATACTTGGTGTGGGCTGAAGCCAGTATTGATGATGGTCGACATGCAACAACTTTCTATTATCAAAATATTATTGACTGTGTCCGCTACCTGATCCGCCAGGTCGCGTATAGCTCGGATATAGTTTACGCACCTATTGAAGAATATGATTCGAGTGGGGAGCAATTATATTCAAAGCTGCATACGGCAGACTGGTGGTGGGATATACAGGTATGAGATAGGTCCTGACAGGTCTTGGGAGAGATGTTTCCAGTGCTAAGAGCCCATTCTGTTCCTTGGTAGAAAACTTTGCCCGCTGGGTCAACAGTGGTTCCCCTTATCGGATTGTCTGACCAGCAGCACCTTACCAATTTCTCAGGAGATAAGAAAGCCTGGCCAGTATACATGACGATCGGCAATATCGTTTCGTGGACGAGAAAAAGCCCTGCTAAGATGCCAATCCTGCTTCTGGCATTGCTTCCAGTACCCTCAAAGTTCACTGGCGAATCAGTCCGTGCCAACGAAGCCCAGTGGCAGACAAATGCGGATACCCTGCGGACTCTCTTCGATCCTGTTCTGGCACCATTACAGCCGGTTGCCCAAGAAGGAACGGTAATCGATTGTGCGGATAGCAAAATACGCCTTTGTTTTGCTATTTTGTCGGCCTAGATCGCGGATCATGCTATGCATGCAGCCTTGGAAGGAATAGGCAGTAAGTCATGCCCAAAGTGTGAGATTCCCTGCGAGGAGCTCGGTAGGGATCGGCGGCGGATATATGAGACCTGCAACCACATGCGATATAGGGAGAAAGCCTTGAAGCATGAGCCGGCAGCAGCGGCCGGCATTGCAGAATATTTTCAGCGGTTGGGCGTCAAAATAGGAAACAATGTATTCATTGGACTGGATCAAGTAAGTCCCGCGGACCTACACAAGCCGGACCTCTTGCACAACATCTACCTTGGCTTATTCAAACCTATGATGGAGTGGCTGGAAGGATTCCTAAAAAAGCATAAACGACAACAGGCGTTCGACGATACTTGGAAAGAAATTCCTCCTGACCCCGGATTCAGCGTACCGAAAAAGGCCTATCGCGAAATCACACAATGGTAGGGAAACGAGATGCACAATCTCGGCCATTGTATTACAGCCGTATTGGCGTCCGCATTGGGAAATCTGAACAGTTTTCAGTATCATGATTTCAAGAGCGGTTTGAAGTGTGTTAGTGCGCTGGATGATTTCTCTCTCATGGCTCAATATTGGAGTCATACACGAGATACAGTTTGCTACATGGAAAGATACCTGCAGACATTTCACCGGACAAAGGACATTGTTCTTGAATTCCGTACCTCGAAGGCTACTCGCGCCCGACCAGATCGCCAGGATCGGGAGCTAAGGGAACTGATGGCGGATCAGCGTGTTAAAGAAGTCCACCACAGACCTGTGGCTAATCGCCGTCGGCAGGCTGATCAAGAGAGGGTTGAAAGGTCCGATCGGGGGGCGGATATGATACGACCTGAGAACCACTTCAACTTCATCAAGATGCACTACCTGACTCACTTTGCCTCCCACGTACGGCGTTTTGGATCCATATCGATGTATTCCATAGAGATCGGTGAACTAGCAGATAAGGATGAGATTAAAGATGGATACCGCATGTCAAACAAGAATGATGCCGCTGGCAGATCTTGTCGCCATATGGCCGCCAAAATGCCCTAGGAATCAGGTTGCAGATTATAGAAGAACTTTCGAAAGTTAAAGGTGTGATCGTGGCTGAAGATAGTGGGATGGAAATGCCGGCTTTTTCAAGTCACAGTACGCTTCGCCGGATTCTTAAAGGCCATATGAAGAATACCAGCACGCTGACCGAACTATTCGCAACCCTCAATATCAATTATTTCGAGATGATGCAGGAGATACTACGTTTTACAAGGCAGACTGCTGCCGATGACCGGCGGTTGCCAGCTGACCCCACCGAACTAGGGTTACTCCTTGTAGAAGGATTTGCTCTGCTTGAAACTCCACTCGCCGACTTTCAAGAAACTGACAGGTTCCAGATCCAGCGGGCCTGCTGCACTGAAACAAAGGCATTCCGTAATGGTGGCCCCAGAAACCATTGGGTATGGGTCCAGACTGGTGGGGAAGCGAAGTATGGAGATTTGCGAGGACGGGTTGGGGCTCGGTTGCTAGCACGGTTCAAGATAAGAAATATGCTCAGTGAGGCGGGAGCTGTCCATCGGTAGTGTTCGTTACGGGGCCTCCGGGGCCTCGAAACCGGCGCGCCCCCGCCTCAATTCCCCGCCCCGCCCCGGTCAACGGCCCCGGGCGTGGCGTTTTTTTTTTCAACCCCTGCCCCTGCCCACGTCCCGGCCC
>Ga0307513_10013457_pt1 | contig 10037 bp, 8 predicted proteins | sample 15_EM_MG_FD_202174 | JGI IMG/M metagenome (GOLD analysis project Ga0307513, IMG submission 202174) | Populus trichocarpa ectomycorrhiza microbial communities from riparian zone in the Pacific Northwest, United States - 15_EM | ecosystem: Host-associated > Plants > Roots > Unclassified | place...
CTGGACGTGACCGTTCTCCACCAGAATCCCCCGGCGGCCGATCCGATGGACCCGACGTTCGACTACGCCGCGGAGTTCAAGACCCTCGACCTCGCGGCCGTCAAAGCGGACATCGGGACGGTGATGACGACGTCGCAGGACTGGTGGCCGGCCGACTACGGCCATTACGGTCCGCTCTTCATCCGGATGGCCTGGCACAGCGCGGGCACCTACCGGATCAACGACGGCCGCGGCGGTGCCGGCTCCGGCGACCAGCGCTTCGCGCCGCTCAACAGCTGGCCGGACAACGCGAACCTGGACAAGGCGCGCCGCCTGCTCTGGCCGGTCAAGAAGAAGTACGGCACGAAGCTCTCCTGGGCCGACCTGATGGTCCTCGCCGGCAACTGCGCCCTCGAGTCGATGGGGTTCACCACGTTCGGCTTCGCCGGTGGGCGCGCGGACGTCTGGGAGCCCGAGCAGATCAACTGGGGCAACGAGGGCACCTGGCTCGACGACAAGCGCTACAGCGGCGACCGTGAGCTCGCCAACCCGCTCGCCGCCGTCCAGATGGGCCTCATCTACGTGAACCCGGAGGGCCCGAACGGCAACCCGGACGCGCTGGCCGCGGCCCGGGACATCCGCGAGACGTTCCGCCGGATGGCGATGAACGACGAGGAGACGGTCGCGCTCATCGCCGGCGGGCACACCTTCGGCAAGACCCACGGTGCCGGTCCGGCCGACAACGTCAGCGCCGAGCCGGAGGGCGCGCCGCTGCAGGAGCAGGGCCTGGGCTGGAAGAACAGCTACGGCACCGGCAAGGGCGGCGACACGATCACCAGCGGGCTCGAGGGCGCGTGGACGCCCACCCCGGTGACCTGGGACCACAGCTTCTTCACGACCCTGTTCAGCTTCGAGTGGCAGCTGACCAGGAGCCCGGCCGGCGCCCAGCAGTGGACCCCGACCGACCCGGCCGCGGCGGAGCTGGTGCCGGACGCCCACGACCCGGCGAAGAAGCACGCCCCGATGATGCTCACCACGGACCTCGCGCTGCGGGTGGACCCGATCTACGAGCAGATCTCGCGCCGCTTCTACGAGAACCCGCAGGAGTTCGCGGACGCGTTCGCCAAGGCGTGGTTCAAGCTCACGCACCGCGACATGGGTCCGATCGCCCGGTACCTCGGCCCGCTGGTCCCGGCCGAGCCGCAGCTGTGGCAGGACCCGGTCCCCGCGGTCACGCACGAGCTGATCGGCGAGGCGGACGTCGCCGCGCTCAAGGAGACGATCCTCGCCTCGGGGCTGTCGATCGCCGAGCTGGTCGCGACCGCGTGGGCCTCGGCGTCGACCTTCCGCGGCACCGACAAGCGCGGCGGGGCCAACGGGGCCCGCATCCGCCTCGCGCCGCAGAACCACTGGGAGGTCAACGACCCGGCCCAGCTGGCCCGGGTCCTGCACACCCTGGAAGGCGTCCAGCAGCAGTTCAACGCCGCGCAAGCGGGCGGCAAGCAGGTCTCGCTGGCCGACCTGATCGTGCTCGGCGGGTCCGCGGCCGTCGAGCAGGCGGCGAAGGTCGCCGGGTCCGACATCACGGTCCCGTTCACGCCGGGACGCACGGACGCGTCGCAGGAGCAGACCGACGTCGAGTCCTTCGCCGTGCTGGAGCCGACCGCCGACGGGTTCCGCAACTACCTCGGCAAGGGTCACGTGCGGCCCGCGGAGCAGTTGCTCATCGACCGGGCGCAGCTGCTGACGCTGAGCGCCCCCGAGCTGACCGTGCTGGTGGGCGGCCTGCGGGCGCTGAACGCGAACGCCCAGCAGTCGCGCAACGGCGTCTTCACGTCGCGGCCGGAGACGTTGACCAACGACTTCTTCGTGAACCTGCTCGACTTCGGCACGAAGTGGGAGCCGACGTCCGCGGAGGAGGAGACGTTCGAGGGCCGCGACCTGCAGACCGGCGAGCTGAAGTGGACCGGCACCCGGGTCGACCTGCTGTTCGGCTCGAACTCCCTGCTCCGGGCGCTGGCCGAGGTCTACGCGAGCGACGACTCGCAGGACAAGTTCGTCCGTGACTTCGTCGCGGCCTGGACCAAGGTCATGGAGCTCGACCGCTTCTAGGGCAAATCGGCAGCCGACGAACGGTGATCGGGTGGCGCGGAACCGCCGCGCCACCCCCAGGAGGAAATATGAACGTCGACGTCGACCACCTCCGGACCGCGATCGCCGTTTCCAAGCAGGCCGTCGCCAACGGCAATCACCCCTTCGGCGCCGTGCTGGTCGACTCCGCGGGCGCCGTCGTGCTGGAAGCCGAGAACACGGTCGTCACCGGCCACGATGTCACCGGCCACGCCGAGACCAACCTGGTCCGGCTGGCCGGTGACCTGAGCCCGGACGAGTTGCGGAGCCATACGCTCTACACCAGTTGCGAGCCGTGCGCGATGTGCTCCGGCGCCATCTACTGGGCCGGCATCGGGCGAGTCGTCTACGGCCTCGCCGAGGTCGACCTGCTGGCGATCACCGGCGCGCACCCGGATAATCCCACGCTCTCGCTGCCCTGCCGCACGGTCTTCGCGGCCGGCCGGCGTCCCACCACCGTCGTCGGACCGCTGCTGGCCGACGAGGCGATCGAACCGCACCGCACCTTCTGGAACTGACATGTCCGCGTCGTCGGCGCCGGACAGCTGACGAGCCCGGCCCGCCAGCTGTCCGGGTGGGTTCAGCTCGCCGTGACCTTCCAGATCGTGAACCGGCCGTCCTTCGCCACGCAGGCCATGATGCCCTCGTTCCAGTCGCAGGGCACCGTGATGGCGGCGCGCGTGGTCAGCTGGCTCGGATGCCCGGTGAGCGTGTCGATCGCCGTGTCACCGCTGTTCTGCGGAAGCAGGATGCCGTCCCGGCTGAGCCGGTCCGGGAAGGACAGGTCCGGCAGGGTGTAGATGACCTTTCCCGTCTTCGGGTCGAGGATCTCGTCCAGCGAACCGTCGTACTGTCCGGCGGCGTCGAGGAGCTCCGTGGTGATCAGCACACGGTCGGGGAAGATGTCGTCGGTGGACGGGTTGAACGCCACCGACTCCTTGGCCCACAGCTGCTTGCCGGTGCCGAGCGCGTACGCGGCGATCTTCTTCGTCTCGTACTGCGAGAGGCACAGCACTCCGGTGCCGCACAGTTGCGCGTCCGCCTGGCCCGTGGTGACGCCGAGCGCCGTCGCCGTGTCCACCGACCAGACCGGCTGCGCCAGGTTGCTCAGCTCGAACATCGACGCCCGGCCGCTGGTCTCGGTGACGATGATCCGCTGGTCGGCGATGTAGTACCGGCCGGTGGCACCGACCGTGCCGAGCGGGGTGGGCACGCCGGTGGCGATGTCGACCTGGCCGAGGGCGCCCGTGTCGGAGACCGTGTAGAGCCGCGACTCCGGCAGGTCCGGCGACTTCGGATTCAGGATCTCCTGCGTCGTGGTGTTGAGGACGAACCGCTCCGGAATCGACCGCTTCCACCGCCGCTTGCCGGTGTGGTGATCGACCGCCTCCGCCATGTCCTTCTTGACGATGACGTCGACCTCGCCGATCGACCACATCCCGTCCACCTCGAACTGGTACCAGAGGACGTCACCGGTCCGCTCGTCCAGCACCACCTCGGCGCCGTTCTCCGGGACCCCGAACACGTCGCCCTGCAACGAGAGCGTGTCGCCCTCGGCCGTCGGGTAGACCTCCTGCAACGGCACCGCCGTCTCCCAGGCGACCCGGCCGGTCGCGTTGCTCACGGCCACGATCCGGGTGCCGTCCTTGGCCGCCGTGGTCAGATAGGACGTCGTGCGACCGGCGGCGATCCGGGTGTACCGCTTGGCCGCGGACGCCGCCGTCGAGCCGAAGTTCGCGACGTCGCCCACCGCGGCGCCGCCGACCTCCGTGGTCTGGAAGGTGAGCGGGGCCCGCAGGGTGGGCGCCTTGGCGGCGGCCGGGGCCGAGTCCTGCCGCAGCTGCCAGCCGATGGTGGACACGCTCACGACCTGCAACACCAGGGCCACGAACGCGGCCAGCCCGGCGAACACGAAGCGCGCCGTGCGATTGGGCGGCGCGGGCGGCTGCAGATGTGGAGGCAACTGCCCCAACCCGGCAGCCCACAATTCGGGTGGCGCGATGGGCGGACCGAACTGCTGCGGCACCGGCGGCGGCGGTGCCACCGGTGCCGGCGGTGGCTGCCCGCTGATCGTGCTTTGATCGCCCGCCGGCTGACCGGCGTTCGCGTCCAACTCTTCTGCCATGTGTGTTTCTCCTGCCGTTCCCAACCGTCGCCGCAGGATGGCAGAGCGATGTTGCCGTACCGGGAAGAGTTGGACGCTGTTGGACAGAGCGCCTATCCGAGGCGCGCGAGCACCTGGTCGATCGCCTGCCGCTGCCCGCCGGTCGGCGTGTCGAGGACAGTGAGGCTCGCTGCAGCGAACTCGGCCGCCGCCACAAACGCTTCGACCCCGGCCGGCGCGGCACCCGAACGGGTGAGCACAATCGGCAACTCGTTGGCGCGCATCGCGCCCGCGATGCCCGCATATGCCGCCGCGCCGACGACCTCAACCGCCTCGACCGGCCGGAAGTTCGGCCCGGCCGAGCCGTCCAGCACCGGGTCGGTAAGTGCCAGGCAGCGCAGCCACGGTGGCGGCGTACGCAGCCATTCGTCACTCAGCGGCCCGCAGTCGGCGAAGAACCACAAGGCGATCCGCTCGCCGTCCACCCGGGGATCGCCGCGCACCTGCTCGACCACGGCCCGGACCCGCGCGGCGGCTTGCCAACAGGCCTGCGGACCGTGCAGATCGGGCTCGACGACCGCGCGCACAACGGCCCGGCCGGCCGACAGCTCGGCGCCGACGGGCCCTCGTCCACCGTGGACGAGCACGACGGCCGGCAGCTTGGCATCGAGGCGGCTCACCGACCCGACCCTACGGGACCGGCTGCTGTCCGCAGCGAGACAATTCGATTTCTGGTCCCACCGGGACGGCGTAGCGTCGGCTGCCATGACAGCATTAATAGGCAACCGTCTCTCTTCCGTCCTGGTGGCCGGTGTCGCCATGCTGGTCGGGGTCGCCGGAAGCGTGACACCCGCGTATGCGGGCGGCGGCGCCCCGACACCCGGATCGGCCGGCCTCGGGGACCGGCTGTATCCGCTGCTCGGCAACGGCGGCTACGACGTCCAGAACTATGACCTGAGCCTGAACTACCCGGCGAAGGATCCGAAGCAGACCATCACCGGCGACGTCACGATCACCGCGGTGGCGACGCAGAGCCTGTCCCGGTTCGACCTCGACTTCGGCGGCGGCTCGGCCGGCACGGTCTCGGTGAACGGACATCCCGCCGCCGTCTCGCGCTCCGGCGACGAACTGATCATCACTCCCCAGCATTACCTCGCCAAGGGCAAGCGCTTCTGGGTGACCGTCAGCGGCTTCACCGCGACGCCGATCGAGCCGAACGCCGACTCGCCGGTGGGCTTCGTGACGACGCCCGACGGCACGGTGCTGGCCGGCCAGCCCAACTCGTCGCACCTGCTCTTCCCCAGCAACGACCACCCACGGGACATGGCGACCTACACCATCACCCTGACCGCCCCGGTGGGCTGGACCGGCACCGCCAACGGCCGGCACATCGGCGACCGGGTGCGCGGCGACCGGATCTCCTCGGTCTATCGCGAGTCCAAGCCGATGGCCAGCGAGCTGGTGCAGGTCGCCGTCGGTGACTTCGTCGTGCAGACCCGCCCGGCGGTGAACGGCGTGCCGATCCGCGACGTCGTCCCGCGCCGCCTGGCCGGCACCCTGCTGCCCAAGGCGGAGGCCGAGCGTTCCCAGCTCACCTGGATGACCGGCAAGGTCGGCCCATATCCGTTCGAGAACTACGGCTCGCTGGTCATCGACGCCTCGCTGGGCTTCGCGCTCGAGACCCAGACCCTTTCGCTGTACGACACGGGGCTGTTCGGCGCCCCCGCGTTCATCCTCAACCCGATCATGACGCACGAGCTCGCCCACCAGTGGTTCGGCGACAGCGTGGCCCCTTGGCAGTGGAGCGACGTGTGGCAGAACGAGGGCCACGCGACCTGGTACGAGCTGCTCTACGCCGACGAGACGGGCGTCTTCCAGCAGTACACGGGCTTCGCGAACCGGGAGGCCTACTTCAAGCGCGTCTACTCGTTCGGCGACCAGTGGCGGGCCCGGTACGGACCGGTCGCCCACCCGCTGAGCTCGGCGTCCGTCTGGGACGTGTTCAACCCGAACGTCTACGACGGCGGCGCGCTGGCCCTGTACGCGCTGCAGCAGAAGATCGGAACCAGCAAGTTCCAGCAGCTGGAGCGGGCCTGGGTGAGCCGGTACCGGGGCGAGTCCGCCAGCACGGACGACTTCATCGCGCTCGCGTCCAAGGTCTCCGGCCATGACCTGCGGTCGTTCCTGGTGGCCTGGCTCTACGGCAGCACGACACCGCCGATGCCCGGCCACCCGGACTGGACGGTTTCGCCGGTCCCGGCCTCGGCGACGGCGCGCACGGCGGCCGCCGACGAGGCGGTCACCGGCTGGCGGCCGGGCCTGGTCCCGGCCGGTCACTGACCACTGCTCACCCCACCACGGGATCCGGCACTCGCCGGGTCCCGTGGTGTTCGTTCGGCCCCTGATCAGGGTCCAACGGCCCTGACACCGCCGGGCCGGCGCGACGATGCTGGCGAATGAGCCCCTACAGCCGGGGCGCCACGTCGACAACGAGAGGCTCCCACCATGAGCGCACAGATCGGCGACCGCCTGGTCATCGAAGGCACCCATCTCGGGCAGGCCCGGCGCACCGGCATCATCACCGCGGTGGCACACGCCGACGGCGGTCCGCCCTATCAAGTGCGATGGCTGGACGACGGACGGACGACCCTGGTCTTCCCCGGCCCGGAGGCCCGGATCGTGCCCGCAACGCCCACGGAAGAGGCGGTCGCGTCATGACCGGCGTCGCCCGAGCCCCGGTGGTCGTCGGCGTCGACGGCTCCCCCCGCGCCCTGGCCGCCGTGCGAGTGGCGGCGACGGAGGCAGCGCTGCGCGGTCGCCCGCTGCGGATCGTGCACGCCGGTACGCCGGCGGCGTCGCGCCCGGCCCGAGCTTTCCTCGCCGAGGCGAAGCAGCTGGCCCACACGATCGCACCGGAGGTCGCTGCCACGACATTGCTCATCGACGGCGTACCCATGGCGGTCCTGCTGGAGCAATGCCGGCACGCCGCCCTGTTGGTCCTCGGCGACCGAGGCCTGGGCGGCTTCATCGACCTGCCGATCGGCTCGGTGGCGGTGCGGACTGCCGCCGGCGGGACCTGCCCTGTTCTCGTCGTCCGGGGCGGCCGGCACGACGGCGGCCCGGTCATCGCCGGCGTCGACGGTTCCCCGGCCTCGGCCCCGGCGCTGGAGTTCGCCGCGCAGGAGGCGGCACTGCACGGCACCGAGCTGGTGGCGTTGCACGCCTGGACCGGTGACTCCGGCACCGGGTCGACCGCTACCCCGCCGGCGCTCTGCTCCACCGAAGACGAGGCGAGCGAGATCTTGGCCGAGGCCGTCGCCGGTCTCCCGGAGCGATATCCCGGCCTGCGGATTCGCCGCCATGCCGAGCACGGCTCCGCACGGCATCTGCTCACCGACTGGTCCCACTCGGCGCAGCTGATCGTGGTCGGCGACCGCGACCTCGCGGGTCTGCCGCCCGGCTCGGTCGGCCGGCACCTCATCCATCACGCGGCCTGCCCGACGGCGGTGGTGCACCCGGCCCTGAGCACCGCCCAGCGCGGATAAACCGGCCGGCTAGTCACCCCGCGGGTAGTGGCAGGCCACCTGCCGGCCGGGGGCCAGCTCCCGCAACAGCGGGCGCTCGATCCGGCAACGATCCTGCGCGTACAAGCACCGCGGGTGGAAGGCGCACCCGGTGGGCTTGGCGGCCGGGTTGGGCACGTCGCCGGTCAGGGTGATCCGCTCCCGCACCGGCGTCGTGCCGTCGTCGATCTGTGGCACCGCCGACAACAATGCTTCGGCGTACGGATGTGCCGGCCCCGCGTAGAGCGCCTCCGCGTCGGCCAGCTCGACGATCTCGCCCAGGTACATCACCGCGATCCGGTCGGAGACGTGCCGGACCACGCCGAGGTCGTGCGCGATGAAGACGTAGGTGAGGCCGAACTCGTCCTGCACGTCGGCGAAGAGGTTCAGCACCTGGGCCTGGATGGAGACGTCCAGCGCCGAGACCGGTTCGTCGGCCACGATCAGCCGCGGGCTCATCGCCAGCGCCCGGGCGATGCCGATCCGCTGGCGCTGGCCGCCGGAGAACTCGTACGGATAGCGCTCGGTGTGGGTCTGCGACAGCCCGACCACGTCGAACAGCTCGGCCACCCGGCGGCGGATGGCCGCGGCGTCGCCGAAGGAGTGGATGCGCAACGGCTCGGCGACGATGTCCCCGGCCCGGCGGCGCGGGTTCAGCGACGCGTACGGATCCTGGAAGACCAGTTGCAGCTCGCGCCGGACCGGGCGCAGCCGTCGCCGCGACAGCGTGGTGATGTCCCGGCCGGCGAACTCGACCGTGCCGGCGGTCAGCTCGGTGAGCCGGACCAGGCAGCGGCCGAGCGTCGACTTGCCGCAACCGGACTCGCCGACAACGCCGAGCGTCTCGCCCGCGGTCACCTCCAGCGACACGCCGTCCACCGCGGGCACGACGGGTCCGCGGCGGGCCGCGAACGAACCGGACCGGAGCGGGTAGTGCTTGACCACGCCGTTCGCCCGCAGGATCACGTCACCCATGGGTCTCCTCCCGCAGGGCCGGCCGGCCGTCGGCGGGCAGCCAGCAGGCGTCCAGGTGGCTGCCCGCGCCCCGCAACTCCGGCCGGGCGTCGCACGCCGGATGCCGCAGCCGGCAGCGCGGCGCGAACGAGCATCCGGTGGCGGCGTCGTGCGGGCCGGCCGGCGCGCCGGGGATCGCCGGCAGCCGCCGGACCTTGGGCCCGGTGACCCGGGGCACCGAATCCAGCAACCCCCAGGTGTACGGGTGCCGCGGCCGCCGGAAGACCTCGCTCTTGGGTCCCCGCTCGACCGCGCGCCCGCCGTACATGACCAGGACCCGGTCGGCGATCTCCGACACCACGCCCATGTCGTGGGTGATCACCACGATGGCGGAGCCGTGCGTCGCGCGCAGCCGGCGCATCAGGTCGAGCACCTGCGCCTGGGTGGTGACGTCGAGCGCGGTCGTCGGCTCGTCCGCGATCAGCAGCGCGGGGTTGCAGGCGAGCGCCATCGCGATCACCACCCGCTGCCGCATCCCGCCGGAGAACTCGTGCGGAAAGCTGTCCACCCGCCGGGCGGGGTCCGGGATGCCGACCTCGGCCAGCAACTGGACCGCCCGGTCCCGGGCCGCCCGCTTGGAGACCTGCTCGTGCGCCCGGATCTGCTCGGCGATGTGCCAGCCGACCCGGTAGACCGGGGTGAGCGCGGTCATCGGGTCCTGGAAGATCATCGCGATGTCCCGCCCGCGGATGTCGCGCAGCTGCCGGTCCGGGAGCGCGAGCAGGTCCCGGCCCCGGAAGAGCACGTTGCCGGAGATCTGGGCGTTCGGGTCGCGGATGAGTTTGAGGATGCTCAACATCGACACGCTCTTGCCGGAGCCCGACTCGCCGACGATGCCGAGCACCTCGCCGGCGGCCACCGTGAACGACAGGCCGTCGACGGCGGTGACCGGGCCCTGCCGGGTCCGGAACGTGACCCGCAGGTCGCTGACTTCCAGCAGGGCGTCAGGCATGGCGGGCCCGCGGGTCGAGCCGGGCGTAGAGCACGTCCACGGCGGCGTTGGCCAGCACCACGAAGAACGCCGCGTACAGCACCGTCGCCATGATCATCGGTAGGTCGACGTTCTGCAGCGCGTCGTAGGTGAGCTTGCCGACCCCGGGCAGGCCGAAGACCACCTCGGTGAGCAGGGCCGCGCCGCCGACCAGCGCCCCGAAGTCGAGGCCGAAGAGCGAGACGACCGGGATGAGCGAACACCGCAGCGCGTGCCGGAGCAGGATCCGCCGTTCCGAGATTCCCTTGGCGCGAGC
>Ga0307513_10013458_pt1 | contig 10037 bp, 9 predicted proteins | sample 15_EM_MG_FD_202174 | JGI IMG/M metagenome (GOLD analysis project Ga0307513, IMG submission 202174) | Populus trichocarpa ectomycorrhiza microbial communities from riparian zone in the Pacific Northwest, United States - 15_EM | ecosystem: Host-associated > Plants > Roots > Unclassified | place...
GGATACGCCGCAGGTTGCGGCGGCGGCCAATCCGCAGGCGCTGGCGCACGAATTGTCCCGCGCCGAGTTCGAGAAGTTGCTGGAGAAACCGGATCAGTTGCTGATCATCGACGTGCGGCGACCCGATGAGCTCACCCGTGTCGGCGGGTTTCCCGTCTACCTGAGCGTGCAGATCAAGGAACTCGAGAACAGCATCGCCTGGATCCCGAAGGGCCGCACGATCGTGACCGTTTCGAATCATGCGGCACGGAGCGGACGCGCGGCGAACCTGCTCACCAGCAAGGGATTCAAAGTCGCGGGCACTGTGGGCGCGCAGACCTTCGAAGAGCAGGGTGGCAGACTGACCAAGTTCGAGGTTCCGCCGCCGCGTGGCGGTGCCGGCAACACGGCTGCGGCGCAACCCGCAGGGGCGCAACCGGCAAGCGCGAACTGATCGATGAGCGAATTCGCGAACACCCGGCGCGTATGGGACCTGCCGGTGCGCATCGTGCACTGGCTGCTCGTGTTCGGGATCGCGGGTTCGTATGCGACTCACAAGGCCGGAGTCGCGTACTTCACGTATCACCTCTGGTTTGGTTATCTGGTGGTCGTGCTGGCGTCGTTTCGCATCGTGTGGGGTTTCGTCGGCACGCGCCATGCGCGGTTCCGGAATTTCCTGCGCGGCCCGCGCAAGACGATTGCCTATCTGCGTGCGCTGGCGCGTGGTGAGCCGCAGGCGCACGCCGGGCACAATCCGCTCGGCGCCTGGATGGTTGTTCTCCTGTTGCTCGGGTTGCTGGCGCAGGGCATCACCGGTTTGTTCGCCAACGACGAGATATTCAACACGGGGCCGCTGTACGGTTATGTCGGCGATGCCTTGAGTCTTGCGCTCACATCGTGGCACCGGCGGTTGTTCGACTGGATCCTGGTCGCCGTGGCGCTGCATGTACTGGCGGTGCTCGCGCATCTGCTGATCAAGAAGGAAGACCTGATCAGGCCCATGTTCTCCGGCCACAAGCCGGCCGGCGCCATTGCCGATCACCAGGCCATCGGCTCATCGCGCCTGTGGATCGCGGCGCTCGTGTTCTCGGCGTTGCTCGCGACCTTGACCTGGTTCGTGACCCACGCACCGGCCGGCGTGGTTTCCGGCTTCGAATGAGCCGGTAACAATTCCGCTACCGCGCTGGCTTCCCATAGTAGTTAGGACGCGTACATGCTCGCGTGGGCATATGTTTTCACCAAAGCGTGATTGGCTGACCGTCCGGCCCTCCCCGAGTATTCACTCGCACTCCACCTGGGACGGATGAAATGAACCACAGAACCCGCATCGCAACACTGCTGGTGTCCGCGTTGCTCGCTACCGCGATCGCCAACGCCGCTGAAGATTCCGGCCCGTCCGCGGCGGCGGCAGCGCCGGCCAGGCCCTGGGCCTATCAACCGGTGCAGCGCCCGGAGATTCCGCAGGTCGTGCATGGCCGGTGGGTCCGGACTCCGATTGACGCGTTCGTTCTCGCCAAGCTCGAGGAGGCGAAACTCGCGCCATCCGCGGACGCCGACCGCGCCACGTTCATCCGCCGCGCCACGCTGGACACGTGGGGTTTGTTGCCGACGCCGGAAGAAGTCCGTGCCTTCGAGGAGGACCACTCCAAGGATGCCTACGGGAAACTCGTCGAGCGACTGCTGGCCTCACCGCGTTACGGCGAACGCTGGGGCCGCCGCTGGCTCGACCTCACGCGTTACGCGGACAGCGACGGCTACAACGCCGACGGTACTCGTCCGAACATCTGGCGTTATCGCGACTACGTCATCCAGGCTTTCAACGATGACAAACCGTACGACCGATTCATCAAGGAACAGCTGGCCGGGGACGAAATCTGGCCGAACGAGAAACAGGCGCTGATCGCCACCGGGTTCCTGCGCAACTTTCCGGACGAGGTCAATGCGCGCGACCTGAACCTCAAGAAGCAGGAGATCGCCAACGATCTGACCGATACGGTCGGTACGGTGTTGTTAGGCAGCACGATCGGTTGCGCGCAGTGCCACAACCACAAGTTCGACCGGATTTCGCAGAAAGAGTACTACCAGCTGCAGGCGTTTTTCGTGAACGCCAGCGCGAGCGACGACATCCCGGCCGTGAGCGACGCGGAGTGGGCGGAGTACCAGAAGAAGAAGCAGAAATACGACGCGGCCACGAAGGAAATACAGTCGAAAATGGATGCGATCCTGCAGCCCGTCATCGACAAGCTCGAGGACGATCGCCTTTCGGGTTTCGTTCCCGAGACGCGTGTTTCGCTGGCCAAGCCCGACGCGGAGCGCAATTCGTACGACCGCTGGATCTACCACCGCAACCTCTGGACGCTGCAGGGCCGGACGCGGAACGCCGCCTTGCGCCTCAAGCAGAAGGACCCGGAGAACTGGGTCAAATACACCGAGCTCGAGGCCGACCTCAAGAAATTCGACAAACTCAAGCCGAAGGAGCCCGGCTACATTTCGGCCATGAACGAGCTCGGCCACGCCGACGCACCGCCAACCTACGTGTTGTTCAAGGGAATCTACGATCGCAAGCTCGAAGAAGTGCAACCCGGATTTCCGGCGCTGTTCACCGACGCCAGACCCGCGATCCAGCCGACTTCGACTTCCTCCGGCCGGCGCACCGCGCTCGCCAACTGGATAGTCGATCCGAAAAATCCGCTCACCGCGCGCGTGTTCGTCAATCGTCTCTGGGGGCAATATTTCGGCCGCGCGATCGTCGAGTCCGTGGGTGACTTCGGCAAGATGAGTACCAGGCCCACACATCCCGAACTGCTCGACTACCTGGCCGATTCGTTCGTCCGCGACGGCAACTGGAGCATCAAATCGCTGCAGCGGCAGATCCTGCTGTCGAGCACCTATCGGCAATCCTCGCAGTTCCGGGCCGACGCGCAGCAGATAGATCCGCAGAACAAGCTGTTAGGCGTGTTCCCGAGACAGCGGCTCGATGCCGAGCAGATCCGCGACTCGTTGCTGCAGGCCGCGGGCCTGCTCGACGAGACGCTGGGCGGGCCGGCGGTGATGCCACCGCAGCCGACCCTGCCGAACCAGGCGGGTCAGAACGAGAACACCTGGAAGGTTTCCGACAATGCGCGTGACCACAACCGGCGCAGCGTTTACGTGTTCGTGAAGCGCAACAACCCTTATCCGTTGCTCGACACCTTCGATTGGGCCAATCCGCAAACCGTACACGGCCGGCGGGAGGTCACGACCACCGCGCCGCAGGCGCTGGCGCTGATCAACAGCGATCTGGTCTATGGCTGGTCACAGGTGCTCGCGGGACGTGCGCTGCGCGAAGGCGGAACGAAGGACGCTGCTCGCATCGCGCGACTATTCGAGATCCTGTATTCGCGCGAACCCAACAAGGACGAGACGAAAGCGCTGCTCGCGTTCCTCGACAACCAGCAAAAGCTGTTGGCCACGCAGCTGGCGGCGGGCAAACCCATCGTCGCGCCCGACGGGTTTGGCGACAACCCGCAGGTTGGCGTCGACGTCGACCAGCTCTTCGAGACCTTGTACGGCCGGACCGCCGACCGCTACGAGAAAGCTTCGCTCGTCACGTACCTCGAGAAGCAGCAGCAGGCGCAGGGCCGGGACCAGAAACCGCAGCCCGATGCTGCTCCGCCCGCCGTGATCGATCCGCTGGCGGCGCGCGCCGCCGCGTTCGTCGACCTCGCGCACGCCCTCGCGAACTCGAACGAATTTAGTTACCGCTACTAACTTTCACCTGGAAACACGTACATGAGCCGTATCACTTCACGTCGGGATCTGTTGATTGGCGCGGGCATCGGTGCCGGCGGCCTGCTGTTGGGCGGTGCGTTGCCTGGTCGCGCATTCGCATCGCAAGACAATCTCTATGTCGATCCGCTCGCCCCCAAGGCGCCGCATTTTCCGGCCAGGGTCAAATCCGTCATCTGGCTGCACATGGCCGGCGCGCCCAGCACCCTCGATCTGTTCGATTACAAACCCGAGTTGATCAAGCTGCACGGGCAGCCGCTGCCGGAATCCTTTTCGAAAGGATTGAAGACCGCTACCGACGGCGGCGTCGGCGCGTTGACCGCGACCAAACGCATCTGGAAGCAATACGGTGAGACCGGCGCGTGGGTTTCGGACCTGTTGCCCAAGCTATCCAACCACGTCGACCAGATTGCGTTCCTCAAGGGCTGCAAGACCGAAGGCAGCACCCACGTCATTTCCTCGCTCAAGCTGCACACCAGTGCACTGGTGCCGGGCCGCCCGTCATTGGGCGCGTGGATCACCTTCGGTCTCGGCAGCGGCAATCCCGATCTTCCGGCCTTCGTCGTTTTGCCCACCGGCAAGGGCGGGGCAGGTGGCGGCAACGGCCAGGTCATCTGGAGCTCGGGTTTCCTTCCGGCTACCTACCAGGGCACGTCGTTCCGCCAGGGCGATTCGCCAATCCTGTTCCTGAACCGCCCCGATCGCGTCGTCGACAGCGAGCAACGTTCGACACTCGATCTGCTCAAGCAGCTCAACGAGAAACACGCCGCGCGTCACCCCGGCGACACCGAGCTCGAGGCGCGCACGCGTTCGTACGACCTTGCCTATCGCATGCAGGTCGCGGCGCCCGAGGCCGTCGACCTCAAGCAGGAAACCGCTGCGACGCGCGCGTTGTACGGCATCGGCGAGCAGCCGACCGACGAATACGGCACGGCGGTGCTGCGTGCCCGCCGGCTGGTCGAGCGCGGCGTCCGGTTCGTGCACGTCATCTCCGGCACTCAGGAAGAAGGCATCCAGTCCTGGGACGCGCACCAGGAGATCGAAAAGAATCACGCGGTGATGTCGAAGACCGTCGACAAACCGATCGCCGCGCTGCTGCAGGATCTGAAGGCCCGCGGACTGCTGGAACACACGTTGGTGGTGTGGGCCGCCGAATTCGGCCGCACACCGTATGGCCAGACCGGTGACGGCCGCGATCACAACCCCTGGGGTTACACCAGCTGGATCGCCGGCGGCGGCATCAAACCGGGTAGTTATGGGTCCACCGATGAAATCGGTCTGCGCGCGCAGGAAGGCGTCGTCGATACTTACGATCTGCAGGCCACCGTCCTGCAGCAGCTCGGCCTCGATCACCGGAAGCTGACTTTCCTGCACCAGGGCCGCACCGAGCGCGCGACCACGGTGTTTGGTGACGTGATCAAGAACATCGTGGCCTGATTCGAAACGCATGCGCACCAGGTTGTTAGCGGCCGGCGCCCTCATGGCGCTGGCGGCCGCGGGCGTGATGGCCGCGGAAATGGACTTCAGCGACTTCGACGATTCACTCATGCGTTCGATGGACGACGCGATCAAGGATCTCGATTCGAATCTCGGCGGGCAGGACGCGGCGGCGTCGCTGGCCAATGCCGAAGTGCTGCGCGATGGGCTCGCCTGGGCGGAAAAGTATTTCGCCAACAAGCCCGAGGCGCCCCTCGGTGCGGGCTACGCGCGCGAAGCTCAGCAGAATCTTGCGACGATCGTGCAGTCGGTCGAGGCGCGAAACTTCGATGCGGCCAGCAGCACCGTGCGTGCCGTGGTGCGCACCTGCAAGGCCTGCCACGAAGCCTACAAGCCACCCGAGTGAGCGCGGTGCGGCGCGTATTGCGGCCGATGGCGCCGGCCGTCTGCATGGCGGTTCTCGTCGGCGCGCTCCCGGCCGGAGCCGGCGCGCCGAGCATTCTGGACTTCGACGACTGGATGCAGCAGGTCGACGATGGCAGCCAGGATTTGCAGCGGCACCTTGCGGCGCGCGATTCCAAGGCCGCGACCGCCGCCGCGCGCGAACTGGAGAAGTTGTACGGCCTGATGGAGGAATTCTTCGGCAAACGTCGCGAGTCCGCCGCTGCGGTGGGTTACTCGCGGGAGGGTCGCGAGTTCGCGCGCAGTGCGCTACGCGATCTCGCGGCCGGAAAATTCGTCGCGGCGCGTCGCAGTGCGCTAGCCCTTGCGCGCGGCTGCCGCGACTGCCACGACGAATTCAAACCGCTCTGAAATCGATTCTGCGTCGACAATAACTAGTGCAGGAGGCTGCTGGCCGCGCCCAGACCGGCGCACACGGCCAGGCATCGCGGCAGGGGCCACTTGAACCGGAAGATCATCAGCAACGCGACGGCGGTCAGCAGAATGGGCAGCAGCTGCACGGAGGTGAAGTCGGGCAACCCGGACGTGGTGATTCGCGTGAACAACACATGGGTGGCAAACCACAGCGCGAGATTGGCGATCACGCCGACGACGGCGGCCGTGATGGCCGCGAGCGCGCCGTTGAGCGCCGCATGGTCGCGCAGCTTTTCGACGTAGGGCGCTCCGAGGAATATCCACAGGAAACAGGGCACGAACGTCACCCACACGGTGAGCAACGCACCGAACACGCCGGCCAGCAGCGGGTGAGCGCTGCCCGCCACCTGATAGGCCGCGAGGAAGCCGACGAATTGCACCACCATGATGAGCGGGCCCGGCGTGGACTCGGCCAGCCCCAGGCCGTCGATCATCTGTGCCGGCGTCACCCAGGCGAAGCGCTCGGCGGCCTGTTGCGCCACATAACTCAGGACCGCGTACGCGCCGCCGAACGTGACCACGGCCATCTTGCTGAAGAACAACCCGAGCTGCGTGAACACAGCGTCGCTGCCGAGCAGCCACGCGCACAGCAACACGGGTACGAACCACAACGGCAGCCACAGCGCGAGTAGTTTGAGTGCGCGACCGGCGGACGGCTGCACTGGACTCGAGGCACTCGCTTTGACAGCGGCGACTTTCGGGCCCGCGCCGTCCGTCGCGCGCGCGCGGATCCAGCCGGCGATCCCGGCAATCAGGATGAGCAGCGGAAACGGAACGTGAAGCACCGAAATGGCCAGGAATGCGAGGACCGCGAGCCACAACGCGGCCGCGCCGCGCAGCGCCCGCCGGCCGATGCGCACCAGCGCCTCGAGAACCAGCGCGATCACCGCGGCTTTGAGCCCCAGGAAGACACCCGTCATCAGCGGATGCTGCTGCCAGAGCACGTAAGCGATGGACAACGCCATGATGGCGACGAAGCCGGGCAGGATGAACAGGAGGCCCGCGGTCAGGCCGCCGCGTGCCCCGTGCAACAGCCAGCCGATGTAGGTGGCGAGCTGCTGGGCTTCGGGTCCGGGCAGCAACATGCAGTAGCTCAGGGCATGCAGGAAGCGGTCCTCGGAAATCCAGCGCTTCTCGTCGACCAGGATGCGATGCATGACGGCGATCTGGCCGGCGGGCCCGCCGAAGGAGAGCAGTCCTATGCGCATCCAGGTGCGCGCGGCTTCTTTATATGTCACCGGCATGCGGGCAAGTGTACGTCAGGGTTGCGACGGCTTCGTGATACCGGAATGTTACCGCTGGCGGCAGCGACCGGCATATGCGAATGCAATTCCGCGATTTCACAACCCGCGTCGCTGTAGTTAGCTTGCAATCTCATGAGCACGCCAGCACCCGCGCTTCCTCGATTCCGCGTTTCTCGCCATCACCGGCGTCGACGCCACGCGCTCAATCACACGTCGCTGCAGTGGCACGATGTGCCGGTTGCCGATTCAGGCGTACCGGTCGGCGGTTCCACCGCCGCGCCGCGCTGGTGGCCGATCGCGCTGGCGGCGGTGGCGGTCGTCGCCGCGCATGCGATCGGAGTGTGGTACGGGAATCGAATTTCAGGGGCGCCCGCCGCCAAGCCGCCGCAACACACGCTGGCCCTCGAGATCGTGCGGCCGCCGAAACCCATGCTCGAGCCGCCGCCACCTCCGCCGCCGCCGAAGCGGACCCCGCCCAAGGCGCCGCCGCCGATCCAGACCGCTGCGGTGGTTGCAAGCGAGGCGCCGATGGCGGCGCCGGTCGAAGCCGTCGCGGCCGTTGCGCCCGCCGAGCCCGCGCCGCCACCCGCACCCGAACCGGTGAAGCCTGCCTTCGGCGCCATCGGCTACCAGAACAATCCGCCGCCTGACTATCCACCCATGGCGGTGCGACAGGGCTGGCAGGGCACCGTTCTGCTGCGCGTACGTGTCTTGCAGACCGGCGCTGTCGAGTCGATCGAGGTGGTTCGATCGAGCGGCAAGAAGGTGCTCGACGATGCGGCGATACACACCGTGCAGCGCTGGGTGTTCGCGCCTTCTACGCGCGGCAATACGGCGGTCGATGGCTTCGCCACGGTCCCGATCGAATTCAAGCTCGATTCCTGATTTCACCAGCCAAGGGTCACATCGTGTTCGCACATTCTTCATCGCTTGCCGTCAATGCCACGCTTTGGTTGTTAGCTGCGTTTTCCATCGCCACCTGGGCGCTGCTCCTGTCCAAGGCGGTGCAGTTCCTGCGCGTCGGCAGCGGCAATCGCCGGTATCTGAATGCCTTTCGTGCGGCACAGAATCTGCAGTCGGTGGCCGACATTCCCGACAACCGCAGCGCCACTGCGCGACTGTCGGCCGTCGGCATCGGCGTGTTGCGCCACGCGCCGCCCGACGGCAACGACGGCGAACATGCCTGGGACCGGCACGAATTGCTGGAGCGAAATCTCAAGCAGCAGGTATTACGCGAGCGCCGCACGCTCGAATCAGGATTGGCGGTACTGGCGAGTGTCGGCAGTACCGCACCGTTCGTCGGCCTGTTCGGTACCGTGTGGGGAATCATGACGGCGATGAAGGACATCAGCCGCATCGGCAATGCGTCGATTGACGTGGTTGCCGGGCCCATCGGTGAGGCGTTGATCGCGACCGGTATCGGAATTGCGGTTGCCATTCCCGCCGTGCTGTCGTTCAACTTCTTCGTGCGGCGGGTGAAGAGCGTGATCGCCGATCTCGACGATTTTTCGAACGATTTCCTGAACCTCGCGCAACACGCCGCATTGCGCGCGGAGCGCCGGCCGCAGGAAACACCGCACCGTCTGCAGCCGGTGTTCGTCGGCGCCAAGAGCGCTTCTTAAACAGATACCAGGGAGTGCTCGAATGGCCGTTTCCGCCACCGAAGACAGTGATGTGCTGAGCGAGATCAACATCACGCCGTTGGTCGACGTCATGCTCGTGTTGCTGGTCGCCTTCGTCATCACGATTCCGGCGCTGACCAACGCGATCCACGTCAATTTGCCGCGCACGGTTCAGACGACGCCCCCCGAACAGCAGAAGGCCATCACCGTGACAGTCGACACCAGGGGGGCGGTCTTCTTCGACGACGCACTGGTCGCGCCGGACGAACTCGAGCGCCGGCTCGGCGCGATCAAGGCAGGCAACGCGGATCCCTCGCTGCACCTGCGCGCCGACGATCGCGTTCCCTATGGGTCGGTCGCGAAGGTCATGGCGGCGATCGAGCACTCGGGAATCTCCAAAGTCTCGGTCCTCACGGAAAACCAATAGGCCTGCGCGCGCTGCGTGCCTTCGTCCGGATTCGGGCGAGGGCTCGCCAGTCGCGGCCCGGATCTCTCGCCCCCGACAACCACACGCGCAACTGGAAACCGATAATGAATCTGAATCGCTCCTCGTCGATCGCCATCGCAGTCTCACTGGCGCTGCTGTTACCCGCGCTCAGTCTCGCAGCCGATACGCGTAGCGCCGCGGAAATCCAGGCGGAGATCGACCGGCTGACCGCCGAGCTCGAAGCGCAGAAGCAGGCGCTGGCGGCGTCCGCCGGCGCGGCGGCCATAGAGCCCCCTGCGGCGACCGCAGCGGCGGACCCGCCGGCGGACACCGCGCTCGGCAAAGTGACGGTGCGCGCGCGCAACCGGCTGGAGCCGCTGCAGGAAGTGCCGCTGTCGATTTCGGTCGTGACCGGCAAGGAGCTGGACCGGCTGCAAGCGACGGAAATCGGAGCCATCACGCAACGCGCTTCGAACGTTTCATGGAATCTGGGCAACCAGCGCACCAGTAGTTTGTCCATCCGCGGCGTCGGCCGTCAGGGGCAGACCGAGGCGCAGGATCCATCCGTCGGCTTCATCGTCGACGGAGTGAGCTACGGCTACAACGCGCTGACCTCGAGCTTCGACTTCGTCGACGTCGACTCCGTGGAAGTGACGCGCGGGCCGCAGGGCACGTTGTTGGGCA
>Ga0307513_10013459_pt1 | contig 10036 bp, 3 predicted proteins | sample 15_EM_MG_FD_202174 | JGI IMG/M metagenome (GOLD analysis project Ga0307513, IMG submission 202174) | Populus trichocarpa ectomycorrhiza microbial communities from riparian zone in the Pacific Northwest, United States - 15_EM | ecosystem: Host-associated > Plants > Roots > Unclassified | place...
ATGCCACTTGATATTAGAAAGGAAAGGGTGCTTGACACCATTGATGGGTAAAATAGATGAGATTACCTCCAAAAGAGGGACAGCACGAACAAAATTGGACCCCAACAATCTTTAGTCCCAACGCCCTTGTCATGCCGCTGGTTCTTTCTTTTGGTGCGGTCTTGCTCATTGACCCGCTTTTACTAGTGGCCTGGTTTTAGTTAGTTAGTTTCTAGGGTTTTAGGAAAATATTAAAACATTAGCAAGTATAGTTTCACATCAGTTGTAAATAAATAATCATGAGCTAACAGATCAGTTGTTTATTTATTATTGTTGGTAAGAAGCTAACAGATCACTTTGTTAAATCCTCATTGGAAATTAAGCATTCCAATAAATTTCTTGAAAATTTGAAAACAATGATTTAAAGTAAGTATTTTTGACTTCACCCTTGTGGGTTAGATTGGTGTTTCCTTATGTAATCATATCAGCATTGGAACAAATCTCCATGCACCGCGCATAATTGTTTGCGTGTTTAGTAATGTAGTTTAGAATATTAATTTTTTTAATTTTTATTTTATTTTTGATATTATCCTATCAAAATTATAATATAATACTAAAAAAGTATTAAATAAATATTTTTTTCAATAAAAAGCACCCAAAAGCAATTACAAACACTTTGTATCCTTGACCATGGACAATTACGTGCCCAACAAAGAGGGAAATCCCTAAAAAAACAATGCAAAAGAGGTTTCGATGACCTAATCGTCCTCTAAACAAGAATAAAAAGTCTCTAAACCTGGGCAATAGTCTAAACTCAAAACATGACTTGGTGAATTTACCTCTGAAAAAATGCATCATTAGTTTCAAGTTTGTCGTTTATGTTAGAATGTGGTATTATGATTGTGTTGGTAATAAGTTGAAACTCCTTTAATAATGTTGGGACTTCTTGCTCCTCCATCGTAATTTCAAATGATCCACGATTCCTTGCTTGAACTACTGTTCATATACTCTTAAAAATGTTTGACTGACCGATCCACTCTACATACTTTAATTTCCTTTTGAACTTCAAAGTAATTCTTACATCAAAGTTTTGTCTAGGTGTTTTCATATACTTTTGTAGGCACAGCAATTATCATTAGACCATTAAAATGAGCCGTATTCCGCCAAAAAAGAATGATTGCTATACCATTGTGTTCAATTTTTTTGACAAACGAACCACCTCTCGTTCAAGTGGCGCCCCCCCTCCCCCCTCCCCCCCCTAAAGATTTTGCACCGCAATTTCGGCTTCATGGGATTCTGACTCAACTATATACTACCAAGCTCCGTCAGCTTCCACAAGTTTATATGGAGTCCACATGTCATGACCAACAACATTCACTGCAATGCTCGACATATAGGAATACACTTTGAGGCAGTATTGACCATCCAAATTCATAAAGTTGCTGACATTTTTCCTTTTGGCAATGTCAAAGGGACACTCATGTTGGCATGCTTAATTGCTTAGGATGCAAAAGGATATTTAAAATTAGAGGTAAAATGTACTTTTATCCTTGTAGATTCATCAGTATTTTCAAAATGTTACTCTGATAAATTTAAAAAAAGTTTCAAATTCTCCTTTTAGCATCAAGTAACTAAGAAATGTCGAATTTATTTTCATTATTGTTCTTACTTTTCTCTCATTCTTTCCACTTAAATCCTCATTTATGTTCTAGTATCTCATAAAACATTTAAAAAACCTAAGAAATTTAGATAAGCTGGCTGTTTAAAGGTTAGGAGAAATAATGAAACTAGAAAGATAATATTAACAAATCTGAAACCGTTGTAGGTGCGGGACACTGATGAATCTATAGGGCAAAATTGAAGTTTAACCTATAATTAGCGACTGACTCGTACTAATTAGTCCATTGATGCAGCCATTATTAATTCTAGATATGATTTCATGGTGCCCAAAACAGGTAGCTAGAGGGTAAATATATAGCAATTACGTGCATCTATCTATGTTGGAACACATTTTCTGTCCAGGAGATAGAACAGAAGCCCTAAAACATTGCTTCAGTTGGAGATAGCTCGACAGCAACCAACTATATATATACTCAAGTATCTCGAAAAGCTAACAACTCTTTGTTGATGTAGACAACTAGCTTCGGATAGGCATAGCTTAGTGCTTCAAATTGAACAGATAGATTAATACCTATCATTATACAAGTTGTAATCATCAATTCAATATATCGATCATTTCTACCAATAGTATATTCCTCTTTATTTCTGTTAAATCAAATAACCATTACATGTAATAATCAATCTTTCCACTTGGCGATGCTACAGCTGAAGAAATATACATATAAGGTAATATATTTTTTGAAGGTTATCCAGTAAGTTTATTTCATCATGGATTATATACCATCAATGTTTTATATTGTAGAGAGACTGTTTTAATTTCTTGGAATGCAATATATATATATATATATATATATATATATAGAGAGAGAGAGAGAGAGAGAGAGAGAGTAAAACATATTAGATCAAATAGGGATTTACAATTTAATTCATCAAATCCACGACCTAGATCATGCACTCCACTAAATTTGATCTGGTTGGTCGTCGAAACCTTCAAAATATAATTTTGACTTTACTATTACAAACAAAATAAATTTGTAGTATGATTGTGAAAACCAGGTCGAACCTAAGAGAAATTTCGTTTAATCTTCCTATAATATACTGAAATAAGAAAGAACGAGAGATTTGAATAAAAAAAATTAAAGAAATAGAATTCTAAAAATAAAAATAATAAATTGATATGTTGTTAACTTAGTTCAAAAGTCCACATATTTATTCCTATAAATCTGTTGATCATCGAAGTAAAATATATATTCTTTCACGTCATGTAAATAAATTCGATATCCCTTAAAGCTCAGGAAAATTGATGAGATTACGAGTAAATTAATTAGACAAAGCTCTCTAATTAATTTCTTACCATCAAACAAATTTAATATTGAAAGCAATTATCATTCACTTAGGAGTAAAGTTTGTGAAATTATTAATTTTAAGCAAACGTTCAAAAGCTTGACAATTTAAATTAGTTTATTTTTCCCTAATAAATCAAGATGAGAGTAACAACAATCAAATTAATTTTTTTGCTTCTTACTCTACTCTCTAACAATAATTATGGATTAAAAGAAACTAGAAAGAATACATGTCATCTCAAAACAATTCAATAAGCTTGAATAACAATCAATAACATAATTCTGAACAAGGAAAAATAAATACTTGAATCTGAAAGAATTACAATGATAACATTACTTCTCATAACTTGCTAATGGAGATGGTGTGTATTCCTCTTAAACTGAAATTATGAATTAGTTCATAGTTGCTGGAAAATTAACAAAAACAAAGAGAAAAGAACGCAGCAGAGAAGAAGAAGAGGAGCTATTTCTACCATGATTTGCTTCCCTTATTCCCTCGCTTAGCTTTTGTCTTTTGTTAGGATTCTTCTTTTTATTAGGAGTCCTTAATATTACTTCATTCCTTCCTTGTTTATACGGTCCTTAAGGTTGGTTAAATCCCTTAGAATTTGTGTTAAAAATGGACTTTGTTGCTCTAACAACTCTGCTGTAATTCCAACTTTGCTACAATTTAGACTTTGTTGCTGACTTGGTTTCTTGCAATATCCGACCATCTTAGCTGTATTCTTTCATTCATGGCATGTTAGAGGCTTGATCTGCATATTTTTTGGGTCTTAAAGCCCACCATTTCTATGTCAGACTCTTGGCCATAGTGGGATGCTCGACACCGTTAGTTTTCTTATCAGATCAAGAGATCAATCTCGTCCTTCAACTTGTGTCTAGATGTTTCCCTTCAAAACAATTTTATCTAACCTAGAATCCTTCACGAAAGTTGTAGTCCTAGATGTGTAGATGATTTTGGACTTTTGAATCACATGATTTCAATATCTGAGGCTCAAGATATGCCTATTTGAATATGTATTATGAAAGCAGAGAATCCTGTTGCAAGCAGAGAATGCTGTCGATCTTGGTGTCAACGAGTTTCATTCGATGCGGGGGGCACTATTGATGTATTTTTTAACCTTTATCTTACTTGAAAAGTAGATCGAGGTTGAGAGAGAGAAAAAAGTTTTTTCAATTTAATTTTGTATTTTGGGATCATTTTTTAGCTTTTCTGGGTTGATGATTTTTTCTAAATGCTCTAAAGGTGTTTAATAGGTGTTTTTTTTAAGTGAAAATTGGTTGAAAAATGAACTTTCAGGAAAGAAAATCCTTGATTTTCTAGCCACCACAATGATAGCTGAGTTTTGGCAAGTAGACGACACGTCATTTGCATTTATTATTTTAAAAAAACAATTGTGTCCATGTCACTATCCCCTTTAGGAAAACAAAAAGAAAAGGTCGGGCATAAAGGCTTGGCCTTGTAGACCTTCTCGTGTGGCCTTCTTTGTTAATGAGCGAGGCATGCTAGGCCATCCAGGCCCAGGCGTTGGACCCTTTTTTTCCATGCACAGTAAAAGTACATCTTTAACTTTGGAAAAGACAAAAAATAAGCTTTGCATTTGGGGTATTTTTTGTACTTTCACAAGGGTATTTTGTGTAATTTCCATGGTCACGAGCAATATTTTGGTATTTTCACATTGTTTTTGAATTTTTTTTAATGAGAAAAGTTGTTGGTAGCAAGTGGGTGGTGTACACGCCATTTAGGGAACACGTGTGATGCCACCCGATGGCCAAATTTTGCTAATATGTTCGGCCTTGCGTAATATTTTTTATGACGAGGGTTTGTTTTAGTCAGTTTCATTTGCATTTATTTTTAAATCATGAGTTTTTTAGGGTGTAGATTTATCCTTTATTGATTTAAATAAATAAATTCAGTAAATACAATTGGATGAATATCTCATTTTATATGATTGAATATCTTAATCTGCATTAATCTCTTAATTTTTTTAGTTTTTTTTGTTATTGTTAATGGTTTTTTTTTATTTACATAAATGATTGTCGATTTATTTAATTAGATACTTTCATAGGCTTTTTAATTTATACTTTGAATTTATTTATATAAAAAAATACATTGAAGTAACTTATATACCCAATATTTTTATAAAAAAAAATTATAACCAGCGATGACGCATGACTTAAATAGTTAGTATATTATTATTATTCCCAATTACTTGTATAGTGTAGCCATATGCTATCGTGCAATGAATGGAACCTTTATACTAATTGATGCCGGAAAGTGACCAGCCATAACAAAATAGCGTAACATTCATACTTTTCTTTTTTATTCTAAGGACAAATCGGTGGTCTTATATCCATTAATTGTGGCACAGTGCAAGAACTCAGTTTTCCAATAAGGCAAGAATTAACCACTGGTTCATTTGCTGGTTTCGAGGCTTTATTTTCTGTTGAGCCATTATTGTTTGACTCTTCTATATATAATAGTGACGGAAATTGATTGTCAAATATTGTTTGGTGTATTGTATATAAAATTCTCGAAAGAATTTTATTATTTTCATAATTTATTACCATGTTTAATAAAAATAACATTTCAATTTAAGAAATTATGTTACTGGTCACCTTCTACAAATAAATTTATATAATTTTCTAATATATATTTTTTTAAATGAAAATCTCGTGTATTTAAAATTTAAACAAACTCATGATTTTCATATTATCTAGTTTTAATTAAAATAAAACATGACAAAACTCATGGTGAGTCTGGACCCAACATTCTGTAAGTTTTATTTAGGCATTGGCTCTCGGGGCATTCTATGATCCATTGAGCCTTGCCTGATGCTCTGTGGTATAGACACTTACCAGTGACGTCTTTTTTCAAGAGAATGATATTTTGACGGAGTGGCCATTGGTACGATGAAGTATCAGTTTATAAAGTCGCATGAACTCAGAGATCCCTTGCTCGAACAGAGACATGTCGGCATGAGCCATCACTCTCTTGCATGTCAACTACTGTAGACAATTTTATTATAAAGACGACGTTTCCTTTCCTCGAAGGAAAGGACAGTGCATGGGCAGGGGGGGGGGGGGGGGGCTTTATAAGAACCGGCACGTTGCTAAATTGCCTTTTTCAAGAGAGATACTGTGATTTTCGAAACAATTATTTAATTTGAACGATCGATATTCTCCGAATGCAGTGACGATATTGACATATTTTGAAACGAGGAGTAATATTTTTCATTCATCGGATGATTGGATGTTACGACATTAATTCGGTCGAGCAATTCTGAGCGAAGACCGAGTGTTATCCAACCATATATTTACATGAATGAATCATGATATTGTCCGGCAAATCTGGAAAGCCCTTTTCACTTGTCCTCCATTGATGTGGAGTTCCATGCACATCAAGAAGTAACACAGTTTTGTCCTCCATTGTAGTGTGTTAATTTCTATAGATACACCAAACCAATTAAGAAATATAAATACTACTCCAATTAATTCTCTTTCTCCCCCCAATTAAACCAATTAAAACCATAGTCAATGTGAAAGCAGACATCAAGATATCATCTCAGAGTCTCACTTGTGCCGCCAAGGTGCTAGAAGCCTAGAACAATTCAACGGCCAAACACGAGTTCTCTCTAAAGATATGTATCGTTTTAATCAATCTTTGATATCTCATTTTCTTATAATTTATTTTTGCTCTTCTTTTTCGGTCCAAAAAAAAATGGTTGCAAAGGACTTTTCCTTCTCTATTCTTCTTCTTCACCATCATCAATAAAGCCTCATTAGTGCTCTCCCTATGATCTCAAGTTCGAACTCTATGGTTGCTAATATGATTACCACTGGAGACTTACATGGTCGTTAACTTTGGGGCTCGTGGGATTAGTCGAGGTGCATGCAAGCTAGCTCGGACACCCACGTTAAAAAAAAAAAAAAACCTCATTAGATATTATTTTGATTTGATCTTATTTTGTTTTATGTATTAAATTTTTCTCAATCACAATTTTTATCGTTCAAACTGAAAAAATTTAAAGTTTGTTTTTTCTTTTAATTGGCGACGTTGTTAATTTAATATATTATTTAATTAGTTTATTTTCTTGTTTCTATTAGATGTGACGGCTCCCATTATTGCTGAATTGAAGAAACCTATAGACATAGCCAAAGTAAATGCTGGTAAGTATACACATCTCACTAGGAAACATGAAGTCGAGTATGTAGTATCCACTGCCACTTTTTTATTTATCTATTAATTTTTCCTTTGATTTTTTATTTCTATGATACTATGTGCATTTAGATAATGAGTTTGTGTTGCTGATTTTGGTATAAAATCACGATTGGTTAGATAGGAACTAAATCTTTTCCTTTCATTTTTTCTTTTAAACCTTCTTCTCACATTGTTTGGATAGATAGGAACTAAGTCTTTGTTTCTGGTCATTCTTTATTAATATCAGAACATCTCATTATTACTTAGAAGTTAGTAACTTGAAAACCAAACAATTAAACATATTCTACGGAATTTCTTGACAATGATTTTTACCTTTACAACAAGTTTCACTTATGATTTCACTTATGATTAAGATAGTTCTTGAAGAACTTTCAAGATGCTTAAAATTTCTTGATAATAGAAGTCATATGAAAAGATTCACTTTGAACTATCCTTTTAGAATAAATATCGTGTAAGATAGGTTGAAACTCTTGAATTTGGTTTATTACGGTCTTTAAATCGACCATCTTGAAGTCAAGAAATTTTCCAACTACAAACTTTTAATTGAACTATACATACATATGATATATCGTCCAAATCATTCAAGATATATTTCTTATACACAAAATCATTATTAATTCATATGTCCTTAATTACCAAAATAGTGGTATCAGATTCATTATTTGACAGCTTTAATGCATATTCATTCAAAAACCTTGCTAAGTTCAAGATACTCAGATAAAATAATCTCTTTTATTTCCACCTTTTAAAGTTCAAGCCATTGAACTTTTCAAGTTTCTTACCATGCATTATAGAAGATGATGATGGAATCCTTCTTGTCAAAGAAGTGTTTGTCGTAGTAGTATTTGTCGAGGAAACAATTGCTAAAACAATATTGTTTTGAGTAAAAAACATTAAAATCTAAAATAGTTGTCAAATTTTATTATTAATTAATATTTTGACTTTCACAATGTAATGAAACATCATTAAAAAACAACAATTTTTAGTTTTAAAAAATTACTTGAATAAATAAACACAATTCAAAAGAGAGATATTTAGCCTGATGAATGTTAACTTATTTTTAATTTTATCATTGAATTTATAAATTTTTTTTTAATTTCATCTTTATTTTAATTCTTGAGGATTGATAGTTATTATTTTTTATTGTTTTTTTTCTATGATGTCGAATTATTAATTTTTTTCTCTCTTTAAAATACACTTAAGTATTGTTTTTTTTATACTTCAAGAAAAATCAGTCCAGCCCACGACAAAGCAAAAACAAGCTATCTAGTTAGAAGCTAAACAAACTTTCTCAATTAAACTGTTTATATCAATAGTTAATGTCGTCTTTGATTTTAATTCACCCTGTTTTTCTCGACTGTTCTCGCCTAGGGAGAGGCTTCTTGCGTGATTGCTTAATTTTATTTTATTTTGGTGAAGTGGGTCATGTATTGCTATTTATCTCTTTAATTTTCTAAATTTTTTTACGTAACATCACAATTTTTATTTCATGTTTTGTATTTGTAGATCAGCCGAACAATTGATCTAGAGGTACACTGTAGGTGCTTAATTTTCAATTCTTCTCCTTATTTTAATTTTGACTCCTGTTTTGCTTTTAATTTATTTATTTATTATTGATAAAATTAGCTCTCTCTTTTCTCCATATCTTTATCGTTGTTTCTAATTATATAGTTTCTTTTCGTGTAAGAAGAGAAGCACAAACCCTAGGTAAAGTGAATTTTTAATTTGTTTCTTACTAATATAATTAAAAAGATTCTAGATAATCTAACGAAAGCTGGGTTGATGTATTCTATTGCAGAAATTAGTAGTATAATCCTCTAGATAAAAATCATCTTGATGAATATCTTAAGAATAATGAAAAAGATAAAGACAATGAGGTTGATTTTAATTTAAATGAGACAGCAACAAATTGTTTGTTTTAGGTTGGTTAATTTTTAGTTAATGAAATTACATGGACATATTGTAATGTATTTTTAAGTTATTTAAACTATGTATGAGTTTTTATTTAAACTATGTATTTTAAAATGCTTGAACTTTTATATTGTTTATTTCACTTTTTTTCTAATTGTATTGTACTGTTATTTACTACTTGGCTATAATTGTTAATATATAATTAGTTACAAAAATTTACTTATAATTTTATAATTTTATGATTCGAATTTACAATCTGAATTTACATTGTATTTTTAATTTCATATCAAAAATATATTTTTAACAACCTTGATTCCAACTCTATTTTTAAATATTGGACTACCTTTCAAAGTCTACAAACCAGAAAAACTAGCTCGAATTTTCCTTTACGACACAAGAACCTATAGCTCTACATATAGGAAGTAAGAATAATTAATCAGAAAGACATCACAAGAATGCAAAAATACTAGAGAAGAATGCGAAAATACTTGTTGTTTTTTGTTGTGTTTTGGACAATCCCCCTCCCCTAATATCTCTTTATACGGGGAATCATTGCTTGCAAAAAATAATTTTTTAAATTAAAAATTTATTTTATAATTAACTCAAACTCATACCCGAGCTTATCTAAGCATGTGTGGCATAAGCACAAAATGCATATAGTCTAGGGCCTCCATCCTCTAAAAATTTGGTTTTTTACAAGTTTAATTTTAACTTCTCAAGTCACTACTATATGACTATATAAACCACATAAATGTAAGGATTATGGACACCACCTATCTCCACATTGGTATGATATTGTCCACTTTGGGCCTAAGCCCTCATGGATTTGCTCTTGGGCTATACCCAAAAGGCCTCATACCAATGGAGATATTTGTCCATCCTTATATACCCATGATCCTCCCCATTTCTAGCCAATGTGGGACTTTGGTCGTATACCCAACAATCCTCCCCTCGAACAAAG
>Ga0307513_10013460_pt1 | contig 10036 bp, 4 predicted proteins | sample 15_EM_MG_FD_202174 | JGI IMG/M metagenome (GOLD analysis project Ga0307513, IMG submission 202174) | Populus trichocarpa ectomycorrhiza microbial communities from riparian zone in the Pacific Northwest, United States - 15_EM | ecosystem: Host-associated > Plants > Roots > Unclassified | place...
CAGCCAGACCCATGTCCAATGTTATTGGGTCTGGTATTGCAATCCAGACACTTTTATGCTAAGGGTTAACCCAAGTTTAATGTTATTATTAATATTATAAACATTACTCTTGGATCAGGCGTTGCAATCAAACTTGAGACTCTTGGGTATAACTTTGTAAAAAAACCTAATACTTTTAGATCTTAACTATTTTTAAAATGCAAAAAATAATTGACCCACGGCATCGCGCGGGGCATGTAACGAGTTATAATGCTATACCTGATAGGGGTTATTTTGCTTAGGTGTGTAGCGCAAACAAATTTTCTTCTCTCTTTCATTTTTTATATCTGATTTTCTGACTTGTAGTAGTCTAAAAGAGTAACATGATTTAAACTATATTTATATATGTTATTGATATGCTTAGTTTTACCCTTATGATGTATGGACGTAGTAATAACCCAATTTTTTACCTCTTATTTTTGTATTTATTACAAAAAATATATTTTTGAAGTAACTTTAGTTATTTTGTTATTTTTATTTAATTTTTGTGTGTTAAAAAACAGTGAAAATCATAAGAAAAACACAGAAATGCAATATATATATATATATATATATATATATATTGAGGATGAAATTGAATAAATAATTGAGAATCACCGACAAAAATTGAGTTTAAGAATTTCTTGGGCTATAATCGAGGTTTTAATGGAAAATAAAATTGAAAAAAATACTTGATTTGATTTAATTTAGATAATAATGAAAGAAATTAAAAGTGCAATGATGAGTTTAAAATATATAGCCAAGTTAAGAATCAATTGAGGGCTTAATTAAAGAAGAAAATCAAAATTAGAAGTTAAATTGGTTAAAATTGTATAATTTTGGGAATGAATGATGAATTTGTAGTTAAAATTTGGAGGTCCAAATTGATTCAATTAGGGATATAATTGAAAAGAAAAAAGGAATTCTTTTGAAATTACAGGATTTTGAAAAAAACAAAGACTAAATTAAAAAAAAGAAGCTAAATTGGAAAAGATCAATTTAAGTATTAATTTGAAGAAATCACAGATTTAAAGCCCTCATTGAACGAAGTTCATGAAATTTAAAAGTTAATAACTGTAATGAAAAGGAGAAAATATTCGAGAGACCGGTTGACTATTCACATAACTTCGTTTCAGTACCTTTTGTTTCCAATTAGTTCAATCCAGCCCAATTTAGTCCTATAATTTCATCAAATTAATTCGATTTAGTCTCTAATTAATTCATGAGGCAACCTTCCCCTCATAAACCCTCATCCTCCTCCCCTCACAAAATCAACCACCACAGCAGCCTGCGTCTCTTCACACAGGTCCTTTTCCACACAACCTGTAATAGGCCCAAGAAAAACCCACCAAAGTCAACCCATTCCAGCCTTCATCTTCTTCTCCGAGCCAAACCCACGGCCATAAATCACCATCTTCAATCCCCTTACTATACCAGCCACCATCTCTGACAGTCACCGTCGATCGACCACCATTCTCTACTGGCTTCCTACTTGCCCAATCTCCACCTCTTCATGGTGTTTCTCTCACCACAGACTCGGCCACAATAACAGCAAGGTCTGGAGTCCACTCTCCGTCACCTCCAACGACAACAACCTCTCTGCCCTACCAGTAGCAACGACGAGCCCTACACCAGTAGCAACGACGAGCCCTACACCAGCAGCAAACAGCAGCAACTCCTCCACGGCCAGATATTCAAGGCGACCATCACATCACCCTCTCAGTTTCGCCCATAACGCCAGCCAGGAGGCGACACCCAAGAGAAATTGGAAGAATGTGGTCTACAAACTGATTTCGTGTCTTTAAGTTTTTGCAGGTATATTTAAATGGGAGCGTGGGTACACACACACAAAAACAATTTCAGGATGCTTAATTGACTAGCAAGTGAATGCACGCGTAACACGTGGTCCAATCATATTTTACTAGCAACTTTTGGTGTTTTATACTCGAAAAATCAATCTTAAACTCTCGAATTATGATTCTTGTTTTTATTCATTACTTTGTCGGCTAGCTAATATTAATTTTATGAGTTATAAAATTAATAATTATGTAAATTTTTAATTGTTTTGAAAAAATTCAAACTCAACTATTGAATAATAAACTCAAACTTAAGAAGTAATTAATTAATTTATTATTCAACCTCAACCTCAAGTTCATTTTTGTTATTTCTCTATTTAACTTTGTGTATATTAGTATTAACACACTTTATTGATATTTTATATGGATCTTTATTTTTATAAATAAAACTCTCATAAAAAAATAATAGTAAATGAGAAAGAGCTCAAATAAAAATAAATAACAAGATTGCTTTTTAGTATTATTTGTTATGTAATATTTTGAGTATTAGTTATAATAATTTAGACTCGGACAATGTGATCCCATCAAAATCTATTGAGGTAGTCTATTTTAAGAAAATTATAATGAGAAAGAGCCCCTTTTAGAAATGACTTAAATGACAAGTTTTTTTTAGATTGATATCAAAATCTTGCAAAAGAAAAGTTTTTATCAAATTTTTTTTTTGAATAACCAAAATGACATGTTTTCTTTTAAAAAAGCAATTCCATAATATATCTTGGGATCGACTAGGTTTCAAAGGCAGGACTTCGTTCAAAGAAGGAATTGAACTCCAACTTTCTATTATATCCCGGACCCATGAACCAATATCAAGATTCAATTTTTTTTTTTATGAATAATCAAATTGATGAATTTCATATTTTTAGGGATCCAAGTCAAGTTTTTTTCTCAGATAATGAGAAAAAAATTGAAAATAAACTAAACAAAATTAGGATAATTAAGAGCAATAAAAAAGATAATTTTAGGAGAACAAATAGTAAATGTAATATTTTTGTAAGAAAGGATACATTACGGGTGATGTCGTTCTTCCCTTAGGCATAACTAATTCCTTATTTGAATCTTTGAAATAAATGCTAATTTTTAGAATTCTTAATTCTTTTTAATTACTAGATGGTGATTTCTAATTTTCCTTGATATGTACCTTCCCATTTCAATTTAGGGGGAGTGGCTAACGTCCTTCGAGGTGTGACAAACCTAATGAATTATTCATATTATAACTTGACTTGTTATTGTATGTTTACTTTTATTTATTTATTGAGTGGTGGAAAACTCAATAATTTTATCAATTCAATTTTTTAGATAGATTTGTATGCAAGTGTTTGTTTGGGATTCAAGGAAAATTGAATTTTGTTGTCATTTGATGAAATTAAGTTTGATTTTTTTAACTTATGTATTTATAATTTACAAAATTATGATTATTTTATATTTTATCAATTTTTATTGTGAAGTTGGAAATTTTGAAAAAATTAATTTTTTATAGGATTAATAAAACCAACATTATTCTATATAGATTTCATAATCAATGGATGATCATTCTTGGAATTATCGAGATTCATCCAAAGGGTTATACATATAAGATTATCTTCAAGGAGCTGAGGATTTTATTAATTTCATACTTTCTAAACCGAAAAATATTAGTGCAGATAAAATTATATATCCATGTGTGAAATATAACAATAAAAAGTTTCATTATAAAAATGTTGGGATGATACATCTATTTAAAAAAAATATAAAAAAGGTCTTAATAATTATGTATGAATTGACAATGTAGGTAAAATCTTATAAGAAAAGGGAAAATGAGGGGTGGAAGGGAAAACGAGGGAAAACCTAGTGCAATTAAATAAGTATCAAACAATTAACTTTTTTTTAAAATTATAATCTTAAACAAATGTCATGCATGTTTAACAATTTTTTTCATAGTTTGCTTGATTTGTTGAATGATGTGCATAAATATGCAAAAATCCGAGCCACACTAATAACGTTGAGGTATGGAAAAAGTATAAACTAAGTCACATCACTAAGGATAACTGGGTGAAGTTTCAATAATTTTTGGCATCAAAAGAATTTCAAATGAGATTGCGATTTGAGTTGCAGAACTGAAACAAAGAAACATATAGTTTGGTGAGCAAGCACACCGGTGGATTGCTCTGATTTTTCAACCATGCAAATCATCTGTTAAGATTTTTAAATTATTTTTTCTTCAAAATCTTAGTTAGAAAAATGAATTATTTGCTGATATTTGGTAGTGTAATGAAAAATAAGTTGAAAAATATTTTCCAGTGCTTGACTATGTCATGGAAAATGAGCTGAAAAATAACTTATTAATGTTTTATTTTCTCAAGTTTATTAAAATAATAAGGAACAAATCTTACAAATTAAAAAGTTGAATGAGGATGAAATTGAAAAAAAATATAATTTCATAAATTATCTCAAATAAAATAAATAATAATCAAAATAATAGAAATCAAATCTAAAAAATAAAATAAAAATGAAAGATGAAGAAATTAAAATAATAATAATTAACATTTCATAAATTATTTCAAATAAAATAAGTAACAATTAAAAGAATGAGAACCAAATTTGATAGATAAAAAATTTCAATAAGAAAATGATAAAGGAAAAGCAAATAACAATTGTAAAAATGAGGACCAAAGTTAATATAAAAAATAAATTTTAAGAGATGAAATTGAAAAATAAATATTCAAAACAAAATATATATAGCAATCAAAAGTTTGAAGATCAAATTTGATATAATCAGTAAATAATATGATATTTTTAAATTTTTCACAACTTCCAAAAAGTGTTTTCCGCTCAAATTTTTCAGTAAGTGCTCACATTTACTTTCTTACCTCTCTCGGTAAAATAGAATATCAAAAAATTATCTTAATCTAAAATCTTATGTCACGTTTACATTTTCACCTCTTAATAAAAAAGAATATTAAAGAACTTTTTCAACCCAAACGTTTAAGTTATTAGGTAAGCTTTTAAAAATAGTTTTATATTACTCTTTAATACACATCCTCAAGTTAAAACCATTTGAGTTTGAAAAATACAAGGACTAACATAACCTTGTGCTTAACTTTTATTAATTAAAATAAAAATTCTGATATTATATCAAAGAATCATCTCAACTCAAATTCTTAAGTTATTAGGTGAAATTTCAATAATAATTTTATATTATTCCCTAAAAATTTCTTTATAAATGAAAACATTCAAATTCTCTATTAAGGAAAACTGGATATGCTTTTTTAATAAAAGTAATAAGCTCTTGATTGAAATATATTGAGAGGATAGAAAAAGAACAACTTACTTTCTTGACCAGTAAGTACAGCATGCATAAAATATAGTTTGATTCACATCAAGAACATGTAGATAAAAGTTATGGGGATTAGCAACTGCAGAATTGTTGCAGCCCTAATTCTCATTCCGTCCTGTTTACGTTCAGGTTATGATGCGGCAATAGATACAATAACATCATCTCAACCCATCAAAGATCCTGAAACTGTCTCCACAGGCAATATTGAATATCCATTGCACAGGTTTCAGATGATGGGAATTAATCCAATCATGCAAGGCAGCTCCAAGGGAATCATTTTATGGCGAAGTTTCGCAGATGATGAAACAGCAAGGTCTTTTGACTTGTCAGGTGCTGTTCCACACTTGTATGGTAGAACTAGCTTATTTCCCAGAAAACTCATCGCCTAACTTTATCAACTGGATGGTCTCCGGTCAATAAAGTTGACTACCACCTATATAAAGGATTCCAGGAAAATTCCAATGAGACCATGTAAAAATTAAAGACTAGGTTAAACATCCATAGTTAAGGTTTACAAACATTACCTATATATATATATATATAGGCTTGGATCTATATAGATACGAAAGGTATGTTTCAATGAATAAACTAGATTTTTAAGTCATATTTTTTAGTTTTGGTATAGAGCTTTCATTTAATTTTTTTACTTCTCTTTGTATACGTACACAAACATAACTTTACTTACTTTTCCTAGTTAGCCAAGATTTTTTAGCAGTGGCTTTTATATAAAATCTCGGTTATTATAAAAAAAAAAAACATCGATAGTTTAGAAAGGACTGCATTAAGTTGCGACTTAAATTAAAAAAAAAATGAATGTAAAGAAAATATTTACACCATATGAAACTATTTGGTATTATTATTTAAGTTGATTTATCAAGTTAATTTTGAAATATTGTATCTCATTCTTTATCTAGCCCGTATTTAAAATTAAACTATATGAAAATTATCACGATATGATCCAATCGATTTGAGGAGTTCATATTTAAAAAGCGTGGGTTGACTTGACAAAAAAATTCAAGATGATTTTTTTTTTTAATATTGAGACGGCTATATATTGTATCAACCAAGCCTTCATGATTTAAGAGTTTTGTTTTTTAAATTATTTTTTACTTAATTATACAATAACAAAAATAGAGTTTTGTAAAATCGAGTACAAACTAAACACAAATTAAATTTCAAGATATTTATTTGAGACTGATAACCTCATAAAAAACAAACCGAAATAATTTATGAAAAAAATTCTAAATCAAACAAGTGTTAAAAGAATGAAATTAAAAAAGGAAATGAAAGAAAAAAGAAGAAGAAGAGGGAAAAGCAAAAAAAAAAATTAAAGAAGGAACAATCACTATTTCTTTCTTATTTTTTCAATTTCATCCCTATATCTTTTTTTCTTTTTTGACTTGATACTATTTCGGCCTAATTTCATGTGAAGAAGTTTTCAATTAAATTACTTTAAGATAAGAATGTTAAGAGCTTCTAGATAACACCTAAGAGTAAAAGGTCGATCACGTTGAAGGAGTAGCGAGGGGCGGTCGACCATGGAATTCTGGTTTGAGCGGGCATTGCTACAGGTAAAAATCAAATCAAGTTTTATTTTAATAAGTTCCGTAATAATTTTTGTTTTTTTCTTAAAAGAACTCTAAACCAAGTTATCCTCCTCCATCATCTCTTATTATTTTTATTGAGTTATGAAGTTAATTTATGGCAATCTTCTTTTTTTTATATGGATAAGCAAAAATATCATTATCTATTTTAGTTTTATTTTCACCAATTTTATTTTTAAAAAACTCATTTTATAAAAAAAATTTAAGATAAATCAAATTAATCTATCAATTAAATAATTTTTTTTTGATATTTCAGAAGTTGTCATTTCTTGCACAGCTCTAAAAAATAGTCATGTTTAGTGTTTGTTATGACAAATGGATTTTTGTCCAAGAAATTGACATTTGATTTTTTTTTTAAAAAAAAATCTAGAGTTCTTTGTTAAAACATAATTCATGAAGAGTAAATCTAAAAAATATCATCACAGAAAACTTAATTCAACATTCTTTGAAAAACAATCTATTGTTTGGAATTAAGAAAAAGGACAGGAAGAGAAATATTATCGTTCATGACATCCTTTCTCTGAACAGTCATTTAGCCATTTATTAGTCTTCCATTCTCACCAGCAGGTTATGGCACTTGGAAACTGCGAAGTTGCAGTAGCTCTTCTTTTGTTTCTTTCATGTTCCTGTTCAGTTTATGGTGATGCTGGACATATCATTACTCCTCCTAAACCCATCAAAGATCCAGAAGCTATAGTCTCTGCCGGCAATCAGTTCAAACTGGGATTTTTCAGCCCAGTTAATTCAACCTATCGATATGTCGGAATATGGTATAGTAATATATCAGTAGCAACTCCAGTACTATGGGTGGCCAACAGAAACAACCCAATCAACGATTCTTCAGGGATCATGACAATATCTGAAGATGGAAATCTCGTGGTTTTGAATGGTCAGGGTGAGGTTCGGTGGTCATCAAATGTTTCAATCGGGTTCAATCAGTCAACTGCACAGCTTACTGATGATGGAAACCTTGTCTTGAAAGCTGGACAGAATGGAAACCTTGTATGGCAAAGTTTCCAGCAGCCTACGGATACTTACTTCTCAAAGATGAGATTTATTGCTAACGCTAGAACAGGGAACAAGACACTGCTAACGTCATGGAGAAGCTCATCTGATCCTTCAGTTGGAAACTTCTCTGCTGGTATCAATCCATTAGGAATTCCTGAGTTCTTCATCTGGTACAATGGTCTTCCATTTTGGCGTAGGGTCCATGGGGTGGCCAGAACTTTATTGGAATACCAGAAATGTCTACTTCTGTGTATCTAAGTGGATTTACTCTACAAGATGAAGGAGATGGCACTTTCATTCTGAGTTTAGTTCAAGACCCAGCTTACCGATTAACGTATGTTTTGACTTCTCGAGGAAAACTTACAGAACAATACTGGGATTATGGGAAGCAAGGTTGGGAGTATACCTGGGAAGCTCCATCAACTGAGTGTGATATTTATGGCAAGTGCGGGCCATTCGGAAGCTGCGATGCGCAGAATTCACCTATCTGCACATGTTTAAAAGGGTTTGTTCCAAAAAATCAAGATGAATGGAAGAAAGGAATTTGGACTAGCGGTTGTGTTAGGATGACATCGTTGCAGTGTGATAGAATACAGAATGGTAGTGAAGTGGGAAAAGAAGATGGGTTTATCAAGCTAGAGATGATGAAGGTGCCAACCTTGCCGAGTACTGGTCAAATCCGTCCTCCGAACAAGAATGCAAAGATGAGTGCTTGAGGAATTGTTCCTGTGTCGCTTATTCATATTATAATGGTTTTGGCTGTATGGCATGGACAGGAAACTTGATTGATATACAAAAGTTCTCTGAAGGAGGGACAGATCTCAATATTCGCCTGGCGTATAAAGAACTTGGTAATTATTCTAATTTTATCCAATTTTCTTTCACTAATTTTTCGTTTGTCAGGTGTGCATAACAAGTGTAGATACATGGAGATCTGTATCAGTATGAGAAAATATTGATAAGTTTTTTTTTTTTTTTTTTCATATTTCCATTGCATTTTTGCCAAATAATCATCAGTAAATTTTTTTGGTTGCAGGTAACAAGAGAAACATGAAAGTAATCATCAGTATGTCAGTGATTGTAGAAGCCATAGCCATCTTCATCTGTGTGTTTTTTTCTTGGAAGTGGATGGCTAAACATAGAGGTATTATGTCACGTTTTATTAGCTTACTGGACTTATAAACTTTACAATTTTTACAAGTAAAGAAAAACACAATTAACAAATAATAACGATACTTCCACTTGAATTCAGAAAGGAAGTTGATAAGAGAGGAGACCTTATCGTTCAAAACGAGAGAAGCACAAGAAACAGTACTTTTTAATGGAAACTTGCCCGGAAACGTCAAGGAAGTTAAACTTGAACCGCTCTTCAAATTAAAAATTCTTGAAACTGCTACAAACAACTTTGACATATCCAAGAAGCTTGGGCAGGGCGGCTTTGGTGCAGTATACCGGGTAACTCTTCTCAACTAAAGGTTCTTTACAGTTATTTAGAGCAAATAGGTATTTATCCGTTTGAGATGACATTGTAGGGAAAATTGCCAGATGGACAGGAAATAGCTGTGAAAAGACTCTCTAGAACATCAAGTCAAGGGCGCGAAGAGTTTATGAATGAAGTTGTGGTGATTTCTAAACTCCAACACAGGAATCTTGTGAGACTTCTTGGTTGCTGTGTTGAAGGAGAAGAGATGATGTTGGTTTATGAGTACATGCCGAATAAAAGCTTGGATGCATTTCTCTTTGGTTAGAGCTACTGCCCTCTTTTGTTTAGCTACTACTTTTCTTGACTCATTTTGATTTGCTCTTGTTTTCTCATGATTTTTTCTGGATACAATATGCTTAGATTCACTCAGGAAAGGACAACTAGATTGGGAAAGACGCTTCGACATTATTAACGGCATTTGTCGAGGTCTTCTTTACCTTCACAGAGATTCTAGACTAAGAATTATTCATAGAGATCTGAAGCCAAGTAACATCTTATTGGACCGTGAGCTGAATCCCAAAATTTCAGACTTTGGAATGGCCAGGATTTTTTGTGGCAATGAAGATCAAGTGATCAATACTACCAGGGTCGTTGGAACCTAGTAAGTAAATACATATATATATATTGTTTTTCATTTTCACTCCTATTACCGTTTTGCTATTTTGAGCTCAGAAATCTGTGATCCTCATGCAGTGGCTATATGTCCCCTGAATATTTAATGAAAGGAAGATTTTCAGAGAAATCAGATGTATTT
>Ga0307513_10013461_pt1 | contig 10036 bp, 6 predicted proteins | sample 15_EM_MG_FD_202174 | JGI IMG/M metagenome (GOLD analysis project Ga0307513, IMG submission 202174) | Populus trichocarpa ectomycorrhiza microbial communities from riparian zone in the Pacific Northwest, United States - 15_EM | ecosystem: Host-associated > Plants > Roots > Unclassified | place...
GCTGGGTGTTGGTGATCAAAGCAACAGACCTTCCTCGTCCGGCTTTGGTTTGGCCTGTGGCGGCACGATCACCAGCATGTTGCCTGGGAGCGGACGCTGTAGATGGCGGGCTTCATCCCAAGGTGCTGTCAGCCAGGTCTCGACTTCTTCAGGCGTGGTCAGGATGGACGGCATGGCCTTTTGATGGATAGGCGAGACGATTTCGTTGGGCGAGGTCGTCAGAAATCCGAAGAGTTCATATTCCTGCTCACCATCCCTGACTTTGCGTACGCCTTTCCAGGGCGTCCAGAAGCCTGCGAAAAACATCAGCGGCCGGTCTTCATTGCCGGCGAACCAGGCGTTGGGCACGCGCCCGCCCTCAATCTTGCTGGCTGGATCCGGTTCGGCAAAGGAGGTGAACGGCACGACGCAGCGGCTGGTTGGGCCGAGCCACCGCCGCCAGTGCGGCGAACTCACATTGCGAATATTGGTGACGCCGGGATCGTAATTTTTCACATAGGCAGGCGGTGACGGCATTCCCCAGGTCGCCCGGGCAATCTCGCGTTGTCCGTCCTCGGCGACGCGAACAATCGGTGCCTGATAGCCTGGATAAACATCGAAGGAGGCTTCATTCCAGCCGGCTCGATCCCGGAACGCTTTTGTGAACTGCAGAACCGCGTCGCGCGTGGTCGTCACATTGTAGAGATTACACATTGCCGTCGTCCTATCCAATGCAGGTCAAGGCGAAGCGTCCGACCCTTTCGGATGCAACCAAGCTTTAAGAACTCCACCGATCACGTGGGCTTTTGCAGTTCAAGAACCACGGCCTCCTCCAGCAAACACGAAAATCCCGTCCCGCATCTATCCTGCCCGCCAGGACAATGCATCTTGTTGCATCCCATCGCCATGCGACGGCGCAGATCGACAAAACGCATGCTGGCGCCGAACTGTTTCACCAGCGCCTTGCGATCCAGCTCTACCTGTTGCCCGCACGGTTTGCATTCGACGGTAATCACCGGTCCCTTGAAATCTCTGAGCGTCGGTAGGCCGGGCATATCTCTATTTTCTCATCCACGATATTTTTCGTCACATTCAGCATCGAATTGAATCTGCTTGATGAATCGATTGAGCAACAGCCGTCTCGTGATGCCGGCTGCTGTCCACCCGATTCTTGCCCGTTGACTCACCGCCGTTTAAAGAACAAAAACAGAACATATCGGCTTTTTTTGGCTATGCAAATGCACTCTCGACGTTGGAAACTAATGCCAATCACTGCTGCCAACCCTGTCATTTCCGAGCTGCAGGACCGCATCCGGCGGCTTGAAGGCGGAGCTGCGCGCAAGGGCGAGGTGCTGTCGTTCGGAATTGCCGAGATCGACGCAAAGCTACCCGGTGGTGGGCTGGCCAGCGGCGCCCTGCACGAAGTGGCCGGTGGCGGGGCCGATGCAGTGCATGGGGCAGCGGCCGCCCTGTTCGTCGCGGGCATCGTTGCACGCACGAAAGGGGATGTCCTTTGGTGCCTGACACGGCCGGATCTCTTCGCGCCGGCATTGGCACAGGCAGGCCTCCATCATGATCGGGTGATCTATGTCGAGGCCGACCGGGAAGAGGACGTGCTCACGAATTTCGAGGAGGGTCTGCGTTTCGGCGGGCTTGGCGCCGTCGTCGCCGAGCTGGTGCGACTGCCGATGACCGCCTCGCGTCGCCTGCAGCTGGCGGCAGAGGCTTCAGGAACGATCGGAATTGCGCTTCGACGATGGCGGCGCCCGACGGAGGCAGCTGATTTCGGGCAGCCGACGGCCGCCACGACGCGCTGGCGTATCAGCGTCCTGCCTTCCGAGCCGCTTCCCGTGCCGGGCATCGGGCGGGCACGGTGGCTGGCGGAATTGATCAGAGCAAGAGCGGGAGAAGCCGCAGAATTTGAAATAGGTGCCTGCGATGCCACGGGTCGTATCAGTCTTTCTCCCCACGCTCGCGACGGACAGGATCAGGCGCGCCGAGCCCGGAATCCTGCCTGATACACCAGTTGTGGTCGTTGCGCGCAGTGGATCGAAACGCACCGTTGCGGCAATCGACGCTGCGGCCTTCAAGGCGGGCGTCCGCATCGGCATGCCAGCCGCCAAAGCCCAGGCGATGATATCCGGCCTGCACATAGTTGATGCCGATCCGGACGGCGACGCCTTGGCGATCGAGCGCCTTGCGCTATGGATGCTGCGCCAATACACGCCGGTGGTGGCGATAGATGCTCCCGACGGTATCGTCATGGATACCGAGGGCGCCGACCATCTGCGCGGCGGTGAGTTGCTGATGCTGACTGGCCTGGTCAATGCGTTGAGAGGTCACGGCCTTCACGCCCGTGGCGCCATCGCCGATACGTGGGGCAGTGCCCATGCGATCGCCCGCGCCACGCGGCGCGAGGTGATCATCGTGCCAGTTGGTGAGACAGCAAAGGCCGTCGTCAACCTGCCGATTTCCAGCCTTCGGCTGCCGCCCGACATCGTCAGCGGCCTGGCCGTGCTTGGGTTTCGGACCGTCGGCGAGCTTTCTGCAACGGCGCGGGCGCCTTTGACATTGCGTTTCGGCCCAGAGGTCGGCCGCAGGCTCGATCAGATGTTCGGACGCCTTGCCGAACCGATCGACCCCATTCGCACCGCCGAGCTGGTCGAGGTATCCCGGTCGTTCCCCGAGCCGATCGGCGCGGCCGAGACCATCGCCAAATATATCGGCAAGCTCGTGGTCGAACTCTGCGCCGCCTTGGAGACGCGCGGGCAGGGCGTTCGCCGCGCCGATCTGATCATCTACCGTGTCGACAACACTTTGCAGTCCCTACGTGCCGGAACGGCAAAGCCGGTGCGCGATATTCCCCATCTGACAAAGCTTCTCTGTTCCAGCATCGAGAAGATCGATCCCGGTTTCGGCATCGAGAAACTGTCCCTTACTGCTACCATGATCGAACCGTTCGAAGAGAAGCAGTCCGTCTCCTCGCTGGTCGAAGAAACCATCGTCGATGTGACGCCGCTGCTCGACAGTTTTGGAAATCGCGGTCAGCGCATGTACCGGCTGGCGCCTGTTGAAAGCGACGTTCCCGAGCGCAATGTCGGGCGTGTCTCCCCCGTTTCCGCAAAACTGGGTCAGGCCTGGCCGACCCGCTGGCCCCGGCCGAGCCGGATGCTGGCGCGTCCGGAACGGATCGAGGTCATTGCACTCACACCCGACCATCCGCCTGCCTCCATGACCTGGCGCGGCAAACGCCGGCGCATCAAACGCGGCGATGGGCCGGAACGGGTATTCGGCGAGTGGTGGGTTCGTTCCTCCGAGATGGAGGCGGTCAGGGACTACTATTCGGTCGAAGACGAGGACGGCAATCGCTTCTGGGTCTATCGCTCCGGCGACGGTGTGGATCCCGCGACCGGAACGGCCAAATGGTTTTTGCACGGGATCTATGGCTGATGCACTACGCTGAACTCCAGGTCACTAGTCATTTTTCCTTCCTGCGCGGTGCGTCAGGTTGCGATGAGCTGTTCACCACCGCCAAGGCACTCGGCATCGAGGCGCTTGGCATTGTTGATCGCAACAGCCTGGCCGGGATCGTGCGGGCCTGGGAGGCGGCCAAGGAAACCGGCGTCCGGCTCGTCGTCGGCTGCAGGCTGGATCTGGCGGACGGCATGTCGATGCTGGTTTATCCAACGGACCGGGGGGCCTATTCGAGGCTTTGCCGGCTTCTGTCCCTCGGTAAGGAACGGGGCGGCAAAGGCAAATGCATCCTCGATCTGACGGACGTCGCCCTTTATGCTGACGGTCTGCTGGCCGTTCTGGTTCCCGACGAGGCCGATGACGCATGCGCCGTCCAGCTGCGCAAGGTGAAGGAGATATTTGGCGACCGCGCCTACATGGCACTGACCTTGCGCCGGCGACCGAACGACCAACTGCGCCTGCATGAGCTCAACAGTCTGGCGATCCGGCACAAGGTTCGACCTGTTGTCACCAATGACGTGCTGTTTCACGAGCCGGGAAGGCGGCAATTGCAGGATGTCGTCACCTGCATTCGCCATCGCACGACCATCGATCGGGCCGGGTTCTTGCGCGAACGGCACGCCGATCGCTTTTTGAAGCCGCCGGAGGAAATGCACCGGCTATTCAGCCGTTATCCGGAAGCGCTGGAGCGCACCTGCGAGATTGTCGATCGCTGCCGCTTCGACATGAACGAGCTCACATACCAATATCCGGAGGAAGCGATCATCCCCGGACTGACGGCACAGCAGTCGTTGGAGAAATTCACCTGGGAAGGCGTCCGGGATCGCTACCCGGAGGGGGTACCCGATGATGTGGTAACGACCCTCAATCACGAGCTCGATCTGATCAGTACACTCGACTACGCGCCGTATTTCCTGACGGTTTACAGCATCGTCCGCTTTGCGCGCTCGCAGGACATCCTGTGCCAGGGTCGGGGCAGTGCCGCCAACTCCGCCGTCTGCTATGTGCTGGGGATTACGGCGATCGATCCGGCTGCAAACGATCTGCTGTTCGAGCGCTTTATCTCAGCTGAGCGCAACGAGCCGCCCGACATCGACGTCGATTTCGAACATGCCAGGCGCGAAGAGGTGATCCAGTGGATCTACAAGACCTACGGCCGGCAGAAGGCTGCCCTTTGCGCGACTGTCACCCGCTATCGCGCCAAGGGTGCGCTTCGCGATGTCGGCAAGGTGCTCGGTCTGCCCGAGGACATGATCACGGCGCTGTCGGCCGGTGTCTGGGGCTGGAGCAAGGAGGGGGTCGGCGAAAAACAGGTCAACGAGCTGAACATGAACATGTCGGACCGCCGGCTGCGGCTGACATTGGAACTGGCGCAACAACTGATGGGCGCACCCCGTCATCTCGGCCAGCATCCGGGCGGCTTCGTCCTGACCAATGACCGGCTCGACGAACTGGTGCCGATAGAACAGGCGCGCATGCAGGACCGCCAGACCATCGAATGGGACAAGGACGATATCGAGGCGCTCAAGTTCATGAAGGTGGATGTGCTGGCCTTGGGCATGTTGACCTGCATGGCCAAGGGCTTTGCATTGCTGGAAGAGCACAAGGGAGTGAAGCTTGATCTCGCCACTATCGAGCAGGAGGACCCCGCGACCTATGCGATGATCCGCAAGGCCGACACGCTCGGCACGTTCCAGATCGAATCGCGAGCCCAGATGTCGATGCTGCCGCGGCTGAAACCCCAGACCTATTACGACCTGGTCATCCAGGTGGCGATCGTTCGCCCCGGTCCGATCCAGGGGGATATGGTGCACCCCTATCTTCGGCGGCGCGAGGGCAAGGAGGCGGTGGTCTATCCAAAGCCGGAACTCGAGGCTGTTCTCGGCAAGACACTGGGCGTGCCTTTGTTTCAGGAGAGCGCCATGAAAGTCGCGATCGTCTGTGCGGGTTTTACCGCCGGCGAGGCCGATGGACTCCGGCGATCCATGGCCACATTCAAGTTCACCGGCGGGGTCAGCAAGTTCAAGGACAAGCTCGTCCAGGGAATGGTGAAGAACGGCTACACCGAGGAATTCGCCGAAAAGACCTTCTCGCAGCTAGAGGGTTTTGGCTCCTATGGCTTTCCGGAAAGCCATGCTGCCTCCTTTGCTCTGATTGCCTACGCCTCGTCCTATATCAAATGCCATTTTCCGGATGTGTTCTGTGCGGCCCTCATCAATGCGCAACCGATGGGTTTCTACGCGCCGGCTCAGATCGTCACCGATGCCCGCGCCCACGGGGTTGCGATCCGGCCGGTCTGCGTCAATCGTTCGCGGTGGGATTGCACGCTGGAAGAGATCGAGGGGACCGACCGCCATGCCGTGCGTCTGGGAATGCGCCTGGTCAGGGGGCTGCCTGAACAGGATGCGGCAAAGATTGCAGTTGCGCGGGGCGACGAGCTCTTCGTTTCCATCGATGACATGTGGCGGCGCGCCGGCGTGTCGTCGGCCTCCCTGGTCAAGCTCGCCGAAGCCGATGCGTTTCGGCCTGCTCTCAAACTTGAAAGACGAGATGCACTCTGGGCGATTAAAGCCTTGCGCGACGAACCCCTTCCGCTATTTGCGGCAGCTGCCGATCGCGAGCGGGCGGTGATCGCCGAACAGCAGGAACCGGATGTGACGCTTCGGCAGATGACGGAGGGCGCCAATGTCGTCGAGGATTACGGGCATACGGGAGTGACCCTGCGAGCCCATCCGGTCAGCTTCCTACGCGAGGATCTCACGCGCCGAAACATCGTCACCTGCGCCGAGGCAACCTCGGCCCGCGACGGTCGCTGGCTGATGACATCAGGCCTTGTTCTCGTCCGTCAGAAGCCGGGTAGCGCTAAAGGCGTCATGTTCATGACCGTTGAGGATGAGACGGGCGTTGCCAATATCGTCGTCTGGCCGAGCCTCTTTGAAAAACAGCGTCGCGTCGTGCTCGGATCCTCAATGATGGCGATCAATGGCAAGATCCAGCGAGAAGGGGGCGTCGTACATCTGGTGGCGCAACGGATGTTCGACCTGACCACCGATCTGGCAAGCCTTGGCGAGCGGGATAGTTTCCGGTTGCCGACAGGGCGGGGCGACGAGTTCGCGCATGGTTCACCGGGCAGCCCCGACAGCCGCGAGCGGCCGCCGATGGGCGTCAAGGCGCGGGAAATTTATATACCTGACCTGCATATCGATACGTTGAAGGTGAAGAGCCGGAATTTTCAGTGAGTTCGGTGGGCGACTACAGAGGAGATGCGGTCAAAAGCAATGCGAAAGGGACACTGAGCGCTGACGCGGTCAATGCCCACACAGATGCCAACTTTATCAGGCGCATTTTACGGGCGCGGCCTTCGTCCCACTCGTATCCCATGCTCAGCCCTCCGAGCGGCAATGAAGCATTACAAGGGATTTGAGTCGAGTCCAGAAAAATGGAGGACGGCGGTTCGTACCCATCAAGACCCGAAAACGTGGCACACAGCAAAGTCCCATGAATGGAAATGAGTGGAGTGGGGGATCTGGCATTCTCTTGACAATTTTTCCCCGTCGTCAGCAACGCCGAAATCAGAGTTCGAACGTTCCCGCAAACGCTTCGCGAACTCATAATCATCCCACGCGCGAGTTTGCTTCGCTGCCTCGCTGATCATCAATCTGGAGTGATTTTGCTTCACGCTGGATGATATCCAGGACATCCTTAAATGGCATTGGCCGCCCATAGAGATAGCCCTGACCAAAAGGACAGCCCAGCGCAACCAGTGCCTCATGCTGTTCGCTGGTTTCGATACCTTCTGCGATCGTCACAAGACCCATGTCTCGGCTCATGGCAATCAGTGCCCGCGTAATTGCGGCATCGCTGGTGCTGCTGCAGATCTGCCGGATAAAGCCCCGATCAATTTTCAGCGTCGTCAGGGGATATCGTTGCAGCGAGCTGAGGGAAGCGTAACCCGTTCCAAAATCATCAAAGGCAATCCCCACGCCCAATTCCCGCAAAGCCGCCATTGCGTCCAGCGATCGGTCGTCGTCAGCAAGCGCAATGGTTTCTGTGACCTCAAGCTCAAGCCTATCTGCTGTCAGTGAATATCTTTGGAGGACGTTGGCGACTTTGTGAATGAGGTTGGGCGCCCGCAGTTGGCCCGGAAAGAGATTGACACTGACCTTAACCCGGTGACCTTCCAACTGAAGCTGATTGGCACGCTTGGCGGCCTTATCAAGCGTCCACCAACCAATTTCCAAAGCAAGAGCATCCTGATCGAGGACAGGCAGAAATGCCGCCGGAGCAAGCAGACCGCGAATCGGGTGATGCCAGCGGATCAAGGCCTCCAGCCCGACTATCTGGCCATCCGGCAGACTGACTTGGGGTTGATAAAAAAGCTCTAATTCACCCCTGCGCAAACCGGTATGGAGTTCGTCTCGCAGTTCCCGTCGCGCAGATGCTTCACTTCGCATGGTGGCATCGTACATTCTGATGGAGTGACCGCCTTGAGCCTTCGCTCGGTAAAGGGCGTAGTCGGCACTCGCGATTAACTCTTCCGTTTCTTTCCCGTGCGTAGGTGACAGGGAAAATCCGATGCTGGCTCCAAGTTCCAAAATATGGTCTCCCAGCTCGAACGGCGTGTTGAACGCCTGGAGGATGGCATCCGCTTGTGCATGGGCAATTCGAGGGTCACTGACCCCTTTCAACAGCACGGCAAATTCGTCTCCTCCAATGCGCGCTATATGGGCATCAGGAGACAGCATATAGGGGAGTCTCACACCGAGGGCTTGCAACAGGGAATCACCAACCAGATGTCCATGGGTGTCATTGACCTCCTTGAAGCCATCCAGATCCAGTAGGATGACAGTTGCGGCCATTCCGGCGGCGAGCGTCTCTGAAAGCAACGTCGAAAAGCGATGACGATTGAGAAGTCCGGTGAGGGTGTCCTGGCTTGCCAGTCGCAAAAGCCGCCCCTCGCGATCACGCCGGTCCGTGATATCCGTGATGACCGCACCCGCGCAGAAGCCCTGCTTGCTCTCCCAAGTGGAAAGGGTGATCTCGATCGGGAATTCTGTCCCGTCCTTCTTGAGCGCGGATACTTCAACAGCCTTGCCGCCAAGATTGGGAGCATGTCCCTGCGAAGCCCTTTGCAGCCCAGCCACATGCGCACCACGCATTCGCTGCGGCACAATGATTGTAATCGGCCGCCCGATCATCTCGTCCAGAGTATAGCCGAACAGAGAACATGCAGCAGAATTTACAAATTCGATGTTGCCGCGATTATCAATGGAAATCAGAGCCATTTTTGTGGCCTCTGCAAACTTCGCCACCGTAAAGGACATGCGCCGTTCAGACCTGCCGCTTGACGGTTGCTTCATGGCCATGAAAATGCCCTCTACTCAAAGCAGCGCTACATCAGCACTGAACGCCTGCAAAGCTGGATTGTGTCCAGCTGACCTAACGTGCCCGTTATGCGTGAAGATTGGCTTAAATCTCGGCGCCAAGAATGAGACTGGAAAAACCGCTTTTTGCATTTCGGGCTTATCGGGATGGGTGGCCGCCCAGCTGATACAAAAGGTGGATCTGCGATCTATGGGAGAAAGAGCACCGTGAGACCCGTTCCGTAGTATTGCGCTGTTGAAATAGCTCGATGCCTGCTGCACCGAGCGATATCGGGACTGCACCATAGCCTCGTGCAGTGGGTGCCAGCCCATCATAGCGTTTGACCAGGCCTTGAAGTAACTCAGATCGGACCCAAGCGTCCTGAGCGCATTTTCCCTATCACCTCTTTGACGAGAGGACGCAGAGTCTCGACATCCTGTTCCGTCGAAACTTCAGCAAGTTTGACTGAGTACCCATCGGCATGACAGCCGCAACGGAGTCGAGCGATCCGGCGTGGAACGCCGACGCTTGATGACTGTCGTTCGTTACGGCATTGACGATGCCGGATGAATTGTTAGGTCCGTTAGGCGGAAACACGCCCCTTGAACAGCAATGGCTTAGGAACAGCAATCGCCGATATTGAGCGCAGCGGGATGACGGCCGCGGCCAAAACGTGTAAAGGCATCTTCTGCCACACCAAGATGCTTCGCGTCAAAAGCAACAGCCGTGACGGTTGGTGCTTCGGCAATTCGCTTGATCATCTTCGCCGCACTGGCAAAACATTTGTCCGACAGGGCTTCACGCAATTTACCATCGCATAGACCATACGATCGACGGAACCTTGCGATAGAAAGAGTAATTCTTCCCGCAGTATGCCATCTGCAACATTCACATTGAGTGGAAACGAAAATTTTGCTCAGTAGTGATGCATTAGACATTAGATGGTGCGAGAGGTTCAAAATCAAAGAATCTGATGATTAGATTTATCTGAAGTCAAAACAATTTCTTTTGCTGCGATTGATAATTATTTGCTATTGAGCAAACGTAAGCCGGGCCTTTGCTGTGGAGGAGACAAATGGCAAGTTCGACGGGGAACGATATTCTAATCGGCACGGAAGGTGACGACAAGCTCTACGGGCTTGGCGGGAACGACACGCTTCGGGGTCTGGTTGGCAACGACCTTTTGGACGGCGGGGCTGGCAACGATCGGTTGGAAGGC
>Ga0307513_10013462_pt1 | contig 10035 bp, 16 predicted proteins | sample 15_EM_MG_FD_202174 | JGI IMG/M metagenome (GOLD analysis project Ga0307513, IMG submission 202174) | Populus trichocarpa ectomycorrhiza microbial communities from riparian zone in the Pacific Northwest, United States - 15_EM | ecosystem: Host-associated > Plants > Roots > Unclassified | place...
TCCTTCTGGGACCCACGAATAGTCATGTTGGACGGAGTCTGGCCTTTGTCATCTCTGCGCTAGAAAATGGCGCGAGTGATCATTCAGTGCGTGTCACTCTATTCCAGTCTCAGGTGGGCTGACCTGACTCTTGGTTTATAGACCCAGCTCGTAATTCAGGAGCTTCAGAGTTCAATGGACATTCTGGTCCACCCAAGGCTACCTGCACCGCCGAGACCTCAGCCCAAACCGGAATCGATCATGCTCTTCCGGAACGACGAGACAAAGGAAGAGCGAGAGGCTCGAGAAGATATATTTGGATCGAGGTTAACAGCACCTACCGATGACGCACCGACTATGGAGGTCGACCGACCACCTACACCGATGCACAGCATTCCCTTAATACCTCCTAATAAAGGGCCATCTATTCAGGAACCTAGGGAAGCACCACAGCCATCTCTGGCCCGTATACAGCCCACACCGGTGAAGCTGTTCGGCATGGGACCTAGTTTTGCTACTGGCTTTTCGAAGCCACCCGGCCATTCTGCCCCCGCCGGCCTTACCATACCGCCCTCCACATCAAACGCGCCTCCACTCGAATCTCCCGGACTCCCTCTTCCTTCGACACCGTTCATTCGCACCGCTCCCGCTCCTGCACCCGCTCCCGCACCCGAAGCTCCCGCAAGCGGTAGTCCGACCTCTGCACCAGCTGTGCCCTCCGTTTGGCGGGGGTCTGCAGATTATAAGAGTGACGAAGAAATGCCAGAGATTGATATCGAGTCGGACTCGGAGTGATGTCAAAGGTAAACCCGCTGGCTATTACACAGAAAAGTACACTATCACCGAATAATACAGAATGTGGAGTACAGAGTTGAGAATGTATGGCGATCGATGAGTTACCCTTCAGCGTCCCTCGTCCATCATACTGCTGTCCCCTTCGACAAAGCTCTGCTCTGTATCGTCTTCATCTAACCTTGTATCCATCAACGCTTCTTGGAGTTGTGCGGGAGTGGCCACGCGATCGGTCTTGTCTAAGGGACCCCCGGGTCCGCGGACGCCCACTGCCGCATCTTTCATGAGCTTCTCAACCGCCCAGTTGAGATAACCCGTTCGGGAGGTGGTAGGTTTGGCGGTGGACCCAGACTCTGCCGTGCTGCCAGGTGCTGGAAGCGGTTCTGATAGCACTTTGCGAAGCTCAACAAGGAATTGGGTCAGTGCTGGGATGGCTGTTCAAGGGACATCAATAACCCTGTGATACGCGACTCGGGACGTGACTCCGTACTCTGTTCCGATTCAGCCGTCGTGGTTTCGAGGAAGCGCAGGCTTTCGACTCGCGCTTCTGCTCGTTTCCGGTGTATGGCGGCTTGAGCTTCCATTCTTCTCAGCTTCGTGTAAAATTTGCGCATCTGGTGAAGAGGGCCTCGTTAGATTTGTGCTCCTACAACACGAAAAAAACAACAGGATCACACGGACATGCTCCAGCTTTCTCCGTGAAGATTCAACCTCGATCTGCAGTTCTCTTTCTGTCTCTGGAGGTATCTCAAGGTCGAGCCCCTTGTGGTGGGGTGTCACTACTGGGAGGTTTGCGTTGATCACGAAGATGTTGCGATGCGACCAGGCCTCGAAGAAATCGAATGCCAGATCTGTGTGTGCTTCCAAGAGTGTTTGAAATGAGTGCATGCCCTGTCCGCACATTCAGATTCAGTTCTCGCCCATGGACTGACGAGTTGAGACCGCGTCCGAACGGGCTCCAAAAGCGCGTCGTTTCTTCTCACGCGCGTCTAAACTTGGGCATTCCGCTAACCTGATCTAATTCCTTGCGTAATTCGTCCCCGTCGCCACCGGTTTTCTCCTTCTCCGCGATCCAACCCCGCAGAAAGTCTTCCAGACTGTCCACGGATTCGTAGATGGTTTCATTGGCACCATTGATAATATCGTCCAGCAGAAGCTGAGGATGTACACCCAATATCTCCGTGACCAACATAGGGTCAGCATTTTGGCGCGACATGGTTCAGTGTGTGACCTTTGAATGCTTTGTCAATCCTCTTGACATCGACCCGTTTCTTCGAAAAAGTATATGGGTTCAAATTTACGTGCAATCTGGAAGCGCCTTGACGTTCCATGGTGGGGGTGGTGCTTCCCTTGTGAGCTCTGGCTTGAAACCTGTTCACACGACCTGACGCGATCCCGAGTTTGCAGTACTTTCCGCGGGGGACTTGCTCTCAAATGCATTTGCAGTGAACCAAGTTTCCGGTCGGAGTATGCAAGTAAGGAGGGCCATACCCCCATCCTGACTGTAGGAATTAACAAATTTTGGGAAAGCCAACGTTGAACCCTAATTCATCTACGTCTCCAGACTACGTGCTAATCAACAAATGCGCTCTGTGGTTTAATGACTACAACCTCAAAAGAGGCGATGTCGTGGCTCTGCGGTCAGTCCCGAGTTTCTCCCTTACTGGGGCTTGGTTTGACTGGGCGAAACAGAAGCCCGATTGACCCCAAACTACTAATTGTGAAACGCATAGTGGGACTTCCAGGTGATCGAGTGCGTCTCTTTGTATCATACACCGACGCGAACGCCTGTCTAATTGGAGGGTCAAGGTCGTACTCCGAAACTCACAGAGTCCTGTGGACATTCCGAACGGTCATTTGTGGATAGAAGGTCCGTAAAGCTACCTGTTGATTAACTCCTTTAACTCTGCCTTGGCAGGCGATGAAACCTTCCACACTCGGGATAGTACAACGTACGGGCCTGTTGCCACCGGGCTTGTGCAAGGAACTATTACACATATCGTGTGGCCGCCCTCCCGTTGGGGGAAGATAGGAAATCCCAGGAGCAGTACTCATGGACTCCATTCCCTTTGATACTATGTATACAGATTATCGGGGCGTTATAAGCCCATAGTTCGAACATTGGTACATATAAATAAATGTCCTTGCATACAAGTTGCTCTTGACGGACTCATCAGGTGTCTGGAGAATCCGGCATGACATCTACGGGGACGTCGACGGAAAGACCGGCTTCAACCCGTCTCATCCGCAACAAGGTCTTTAAATGTAGCGTTGGTACTCTCTTCGGCAGCAACCTCCCCTCCGGGATCCCGTATCTCGTGGCATCCCGATAATGAATACCGTTGTCCCAATCATGCAAAACGGTGACTCCTCCATCAGCAAAAGGGTTAATGCTAGGCTCTTCTGCACGTGGGGTCTCTTGGTCGGAGTACGGCGAGTACACAGAAGGGCTGTCCAAGGTCTCGTCTGTACTTGTACTTGTACTTGGGCTACGGAAGCTGTAGACAGTCTCCTGGCGTGGGGTCTCTGTGTACAGCTTGAGCAAGTTTTCAATTAGCGGAGTCAATGTCTCGGCCTCCTCGAAATCTTCGGGCGACATGGGCATCTCGATGACCGTTTCGGTCATCATTGAGTACTCGCTGACCGACCGCGCGCGACCCCGTCGGATATGCGATCTTCTTTGGAGTGCACCCCTGTCGCTGGTGGAGTCATCCTGTTCAGCAAATACGGAGCGGTCGAGGAGGAGGACTGTAGAGCGTGGGACCGATAGATGGGAAGTGGATGCCCCTGTGTTCTTTCTAATGGGTTGTTGTTGGGCGTGGTGTGGTGGTATATTTGGACATAGGACGGGTGGATGCGAGACAGGCCGTTGTTGGGCTTGGTGTGGTGGTACTTTTGTATATAGGAAGGGGGGATGCGCGATGGCTTGTTGTTGGGCTTGGTGTGGTGGTATATTTGGACATTGGACGGGTGGATGCGCGATAGGTCGTTGTTGGGCTTGGGGTGGTGATATATTTGGACATTGGACGGGTGGATGCGCGATAGGTCGTTGTTGGGCTTGGGGTGGTGATATATTTGGACATAGGACGGGTGGACGCGCGATAGGTCGTTGTTGGGCTTGGTGTGGTGGTATCCCTGGACATAGGACGGGTGGATGCGCGATAGGCCGTTGTTGGGCTTGGTGTGGTGGTACTTTGGTACATGGGACGGGTGAGAACGCGATGGGTTGTCGTGGGGCTTGGTGTGGTGGCATTTTTGTACATGGGAGGGGTCGGTATGTCGCGCATCCACCAACTCGAGGAGTGTCATTTGGCGCAAAGCTCTTCAAGACCGATGGCGGTGGTGTCATGACTGAGCTCGGATTGCGGTAATAGTCGAGGGATGGGCACGAGGGGTTGTGTCCCCCTCTCCGAGCGTTTGGCGCTTGGCCTTTATTGAAAGTGGTAATCACTGTAAGTCTGGTGTCCTCTCTTAGGAAAGGCATTGCGGTTTGTTTAGTCTCTGGTCATGCAGGGGGCAGGGGGGTGCCTGTTATATATGCGCCTGACGCGCAGCTAGCAGCTAGTCCCGAATCTTACCCGCCCCTGCATCGACCGGAGGGCGATGCCCGCAAGCTGGTCCGACCACTCGGAGTATTATAGGACCATTCATTAGACTTAACCTATGATACACAAACGTACGCCCACATCTCCTGTGCTATGCAGACCGTAGTACCGAGGTAGCCGCTCTACATATACATATTGCCCGGACCGCCCTAGATTGAGATGATCAGTCGGTCCAGGTGATATGAAACAACGAATGACTCACGAAAGGGGGGTAATTTCCGCCGAAGGCTGCGGGGCCCCGAGGACCGGGTGGGAAGAATTCGTCGTTATCTGGCTCACCTCCGAATGCGCCTGGTGGTGGCCCACCTCGACCCCTACCCATACCGGGGAAGCCCCCACGCCCAAATGGCCCGACTGGATCGAATCGAGCACCTGGGGGAGGAAGGTACGCCTCACCGCCCCAAGGCGTCGCTTGACCGCGCCCACCACCACGCCCTGCAAACATGGGGTGATCTGGACCGACGTACATGCCCCCTCCTGGCTGGATGCCGCCGAAAAGAGGCGCAGGCGCGAACGGATTCGGGTTTGGGATGGGGTCCAGGTCTTGACGCCCGACCTCGTATGGTCTGCGGTTGTATGGGTGCTGGCCCGCTTGGAAGGGCCATGCAGGCTCATGGAGCCCAGCGTCCGGCGGTACTGGGATGGCTGGGCGCGATGGGTCCCGGCGAGGTCCCTCCGGGCGCTCGACAGGGCTGTGGAGACGGTCAGATCGCAAAATAGACTCAGGGGATATAAGCACCTTTCACTCAATCGTGGAGACTCCAGTGAAATCTCTGGAGTGACTACTTTGACGATCCTATTCAAATACTCGGTGACAAACTCTTCAAGCCTCTCGCCGGAGACAAATGCATGGATCAATGGCTCAGAATCAGTGGAAGACGGGAAGTACGACGACGAGACGTAAGTGGGAGTCGAGAATTCGAACGACGCGTCAGCATCAGTCTAGAACCGAAGGACGGTCAGTTGGACTTGAAACATACCAGGGGATGTACTTACCTGGTCCTTACTACCGTGGATGAGCGTACGATTGCCGAGTTTCAAGACCTTGATGGTGAGAATGGCAGTCGGGCTCTCTGGGTGGCGATACTTGAAAGTGAAGTCTGGGGCGCGATCATTCCACACTACAGGGAGCACATTGGTATCTGCATGGATTGGAGTCGATGCTTCATCGACCGCGATGAGCCCGAAACCGACTGTCGTGTGGATGGTGTGGATGAGGGCGCTAATGGCTTCTTGGTGGGACTGGAGAGCCGGGGAAGCGGGAGGAAGGAGGGTTGGGAGAGTAGAGATAAGGGAATCTGCTTGTAGTGTTATTCTTGTCATTGTTAATTTGCAAAATTTCTTTCTGGATGGGAGGTTGGGGTGAGAGGTGAGGTCACGCCTCCAGCAAAGCAACCCAACAGTGCCTCGTCCGTCGGCCATCGGTTGTCGTCTGGCTGCTGATCTGGCTGACTGCACATCAACAGCAACGTGGTCCTTGACATATTCCGTTCACTAGCAAATTAGCTATGCGGTTCGCATCGTTCGCATCGCATCTTCCCTGTCCTGCACCGGGCTGCACTCCATGTCCTTCCTGTCACCGGGAACAGAGCGCCTTCATTAACATGAGCCCCGCATTTCTCGCCTTTGAACTCTTCCGCGCCCATGGCGACGCCTTTCGACGACAATGATTACTATAAGCCGTACGCTTTTAAAGAGAGCTCTCATGGCCACAACGCACATGGAGGCATAGACGAGAGTCCTGCGTACGATCAAGTAAAGCTCTACTTCCAGTAAGTCCTTCCACCCTCGTCCGCAGCCAGCACTAGCAGGTCTCACATCTCGGACATACAGTGTCGCCGATCTCGATAAAGTACAGCGTCGACTCGGTCAAAGGCATGCTCAAATGTACGTGCCTCCACATCCGTTTACTTCCTAGACTGACTCCCAGACAAGGATTGCTGTAAGTAGGAGAGGAACAGTGCCCCAGAGAAGCCCTCCTAAATCTCCTTTAGATTGCTGGAACAATAGGAACAGGGTTGTTTCTTGGTTCTGGAAGGGCAATACAACGAGCAGGTCCTCTTGGTGCCCTAATAGCCTACGCGCACGTCGGTTCTGTGGCATATGCCACTCTATGCGCCGTCGCCGAACTCACCGGCTTCCTACCAGTGTGAGTAGTACCCTCACAACTCGGTGGATGGAGAGCTAATGGACGTATTCAAGTTCTGGTACCTTCCCTCACTTTGCTGCTCGCTTCGTCGATCCCGCATTTGGTTTCGCTGTGGGATGGAATTACTTCTATACTTCTCTCCTAACTGTCCCAGTCGAGGTGACAGCAGGTACACTCATCCTATCCTTTTGGGATGCTGATCCAGGAAGACAAGTCCTTTATACTACCATCCTCATAGCATGCACCATTTTCATCAACATATTTGGTGAGACCACACCGGTGAAGTTCTGGCCGTGTCTATGCTCACTGTCAAACCCTTTTGCAGTTGTCCGAGTATTTGCAGAAACCGAATTTGTTTTTGCCGTAGCGAAAATTCTCCTCATAATCGGCTTGATTCTTGTAGGCCTCGTCATCGATCTCGGAGGTGGACCTGATCACGATCGTGAGTCTTCAACAGGTCCGATTAGGAGATCGTTTTTTTTAGTTTTCCCCAGGCCGCGGGTTCCGCTTCTGGCATGACCCTGGAGCCATCAATTCCTATTTGGAAGAAGGAAGCACGGGACGCTTTCTCGCCATCATAGGTGTTATCGTTCAAGCCGCGTTCACGTTCCAAGGAGTGGAACTGGTAGCGATCGCCGCAGCTGAAACCAAGTCGCCGCGGAGAAACATTGCAAAGAGCTGCCATAGGGTCTTCTATAAGATCTTGACGCTTTACATGCTGTCAATTTTGACCATTGGCTGGACAGTCCCCTTCACTGATCCCCGACTTCTGGCCGAGAGCGGGAATGGCAGCCGAAGTCCCTTCGTCATAGCCATGGAGATCGCTGGCATCAAAGGGCTCCCTCACTTTGTCAATGCACTCGTCTTCTCGTCGGCCTTCTCTGCGGGAAACGCATACTTATACAGCGCCTCTCGCATTCTTTATGGTGAGCGCCATAATGAGGCTATACGATCTGAACTCTCTGACGGCTTCCAAGGCCTCAGTCTCCGTGGCCAGGCACCACGCATTTTCGCGCAATGTACGGCACATGGCTTGCCACTAGTTTCTGTCCTCTTTTGCGTAGGTCGATCCAATTAGTGTGCAACGCCATCTCGTAACGAGAATCTTCCAGTCCTCTTTCTCGTTATTGGCATATATGAGTCTCAAATCCACATCGGCAGTCGTCTTCAACTGGTTTGTGAACCTGACCACGATAGGTGGCTTCTTCGCTTGGTTTGCGATCAATACATCCTACATTGCATTCTGTACGTCTCGTTTTATTCCACTTTGGGTCAATCGGACAGCTGACCACTTTTGGTAGACCGTGCGATGAAGGTTCAGAACATCGACAGAAAACAAGTCGGTTTTTGTCTCCAAAACCTCCCTCCATCGTTCTGACGGTTTTCTAGCTGATCTACTGGCACTGCTTCCAGCCCTGGTTGTCGATTTGGGGCGCGTTCTGGACTGGGCTCTTCATCACCATCAATGGCTTTGACGTCTTTTGGGACTTTAACGCTAGCGATTTCCTCACTGCTTGTAAGTCCTTCCTATTTTCAAACGTTTAGGACAGAGCCACTCTAATGCGATGGTAGATATTAATATTTTCATATTTCTTGGGCTGTATCTTCTGTGGAAGTGGCGGCGACAAACACGAATATGGAAGCCACATGAGGTCGATTTTGTTACTGGCGTGCCACCACTGGATGAAACAGAGACACCAGAGAAGCCACCTGATGGGTTGCTCGAGAAGATCGTGGAGCTTGTGTTCTGAGGATCCCTTACGGATGTCGCTACTGTAACACTATGCCCCTGAAACAAAAAGTAGATATTCTCATGTATATCCTCGTTCCGATCTTTTTTTCGTGCTTGACCACGACCAAGTAAAATGACGGCAACACTGGGGGACCCGCATGCTCTTGCAAGCTATCCTATCTCACAACATTTGAAAACTAATACAGATCACGTCTTTGCATATGCACCGGTTGGCGACGAGAGTGACTTTTCTGCGACCATTGGTGTGCAAGGTGATGGTATCCACATCATCGACGTAAGCCAGTGCTGGATTGCAAACAAATAGACGCAACTGACTACTTCCCAGCTTACTACTCTGCAAGACGACTCGTCTCTCACTGCAGAGCCGTCAACGATATTTGCAGCCCCACCTGTGTCCCGACTGGAGCGTGGTTCAAATTCAAAACCTACAAGATATACGTATGCTGCCATAGAGAAGGCTGCTGGTCTCGACGCAGCTGCCCAGCGACGAGCCATTTGGTCGTGGACAAGCAAGGATTCGTTGGGATCACTAGAAAAACAAGACTCGGCAACGGTAAGTCATTCCACAAGGCGTTCAGCGTGTCACCAACGTCAGAGCCAACTCCTTGAATAGTTGACACACGCTGTGTCTTATCTGTTTGCGCCTCATTGGATGCCATCAACCGTTCTGGCCGTGTCTGAAACCGGGGAAGCAACCCTACTAGATCACACTCTCTCAGTGAAACAAACGCAGCCATCTACATCTCTACATGGCAAACTCCTCAGGTCCTTCGTCTTCCCGTCCCGACACACCCGTTTCGTTACTTCTTCTGCACAAATGGTTTTTTCGAATAACAGCGCCGTACTGGTGAACATATTCTCCAATCGATCCATCATCACAGTATCCTCAATTCTTGTAGGCGACGATCTCAATCCATTAAGCGATGCTACCTTCCCGCATACCAGTGTGGGTATTTATCGTTGGTGGTCACACCCAAATACTTACCCGGTGTTTCTAGGATATCATTAGTACTTCTTGCAATATCGATGGTGTCGTGACCTTGTTGGGTCGGTCCATTCCCCCTGGCTTGAGGAATCCTATATTAACGGCCTTATAGAGAAGTCTGGAAAGTGGAATAGTCTCCAGCTCTCTCAGCAAGGCGATGCCTTTGCGTTGAGTCAAATTGATCGCCCAATTACGCTCACCTCACTTTCAACACGCACTTCAACAACAGTCGCTCTCTCATCATCACATGTCTTGCTCGCCTCTGTTACATCATCGCAACCGTCAGAAATCGTCTTCTTGCTCTGGGATGTCCAATACTCCGTTCTCCTCACCGAGCGGCGCCACCCCCTCCCGTCTTATCTCACCAGCGTGCCACTCGACAAACTTCGACTCCGACTGGCCCTTGCCTCGAAATCCCTGGCACTGCTGGTCGTTCATCCGTGCCTCACCGCTGCGGCGAAGACAGCAGTAGGGGTAAAGAGCTTAGTCCTCTCAATCCCATATGCTGTTCCAGAGTCTTCGAGTCTGAAGAACGCGCTTGGGAAAGCGCCGTTCACACAAAAATGGATCAAGTCCTTGAAAGGCGGCAAGCCACCGGGTATTCATGCCGCAGCGGAAGATGTTCTCAAGAGACTCAAGAACATACTTAAAGGTGGTCACGTTGAGAAGGCGGAAGAGGCCTTCTTTGAGTGGCTAGAAACGCAGGCGAGGCACCCTGAGAATAGTGTCCAGGTAAATGGTACAGGGGACCATGAGGATGAGAGTGACACTG
>Ga0307513_10013463_pt1 | contig 10033 bp, 9 predicted proteins | sample 15_EM_MG_FD_202174 | JGI IMG/M metagenome (GOLD analysis project Ga0307513, IMG submission 202174) | Populus trichocarpa ectomycorrhiza microbial communities from riparian zone in the Pacific Northwest, United States - 15_EM | ecosystem: Host-associated > Plants > Roots > Unclassified | place...
AGGAGCCCCCAACAATAGTTGGGGGGAGTAAACAAGCTGGAACAAGGTGGCATGTGGGTTTCATGCCACCTCATCTCCAGCCTTCTTCCCCTTTGTTCCCCCCCCCCCCCTGGCACCTCATTCCCGCTCCCTACATCTTGCTGAGTTTGATGGTACCATGTTGGTTGGGGGCTCCTGGTGGGCTCAGGTAGCACTTGAGATACCAGCCCACATTCCTCAAAAGAGGGGAGGGGCTTGGTAGGCTAGGATATGTTGTGCTGATTGTTGTTGAATGATGTGAGGGGTGAGGGAGAGGTGGTGAAGGAAGGGGGTGGTGGTGATGTGAGGAAAGAATGTACACGTTGATGTGCTGGCAGTGGCTTGATGTCGGAGTTTGAAATGACTTTGCACAATTTCAAGGTTGAGCCTGTGAGCGCTTCACTTTCACTCCTAAGTTACACAGTCAATTCTTAACGGAATTGCCTCAAAAGAGATGGAGAATCTGTTTAAAATATAGTACATAATAAAAGAATATAGTATATATTTTATGCAAACCCAGAAGAAGCAGAAGCGAAGGTATTAGATGTGCCTCTCTGCTAGAATTATATCTCAAAATTCGAATGTGAATTGCAAGGCAAATAGCAGACATAAAAATATGTTTAAGGGTTCGCCTGAAAGCCATAGCTTATAGCTTTCAAACGAGCCCAAGAATGCTATAAATGAGCAAGAATTAGTACATATATAAACTGATTAGTGCTCACCCTCCTTCTACATCATGATCAAAACTCCGAAATTGAATTGCAAGACAAATACTTGACACAAAAATAAGGTGAAAGATTGCACTAAAAGGTATAATTACTAGCTTCAAGATGCATCCAAGAACACTGAGAATGGTCCAGAATCAGTGAAGAAAGATCATTATTAAATATGCTACATCAGTGTGTGGGAATTAGTTCAGATTCCAAGCAGATTCTGACTTAATTCCCACACCCTGAGGCAGATCTAATAACATTGTTTCTTCATTAATTCCTGCCCATTGTCAGTGTTCTTAGGTGTATCTTAAAGCTAGTAATCACAGCTTTTAGTACATTCTTTCACCTTATTTTTGTGTCAAGCATTTGTCTTGCAATTCAATTTCGGAGTTTTGATTATAATGTAGAAGGAGAGGGAGCACTAATCAGTTTATATATTTACTAGTTCTTGCCCAATATTAGTGTTCTTGGGCTCTCCTGAAAGCTATAAATCGTAGCTTTCAGGATCATATTTAATCTTATCAATGTGTCCAGTATTGAGCTTGCAATTCAATTGCGGGGTTTTGGGCAATTGTGCAGAAGGAGGGGTAGAACCAATCAGTCCGTCTGTTTACTAATTCTTGCCCAATCAAAGCGATCTTGGGCTCGTCTGAATGCTATGAATCGTATATTTTAGTCGTATTCTTTACCTTGTGAATGTGCCCAGTATTGAGCTTGCAATTCAATTGCAGGTCTTTCAGCAATCATGCAGGAGAAGTAGAACTAATCATTTTGCATATTTACTAATTCTTGCACATTCATAGCATTCTTGGACTCGTTTGAAAGCTATAAATTATAGCTTTCAACCGAACCCTTGATCCTGTGAATGTGCCCAGTATTCAGCTTGCAATTCAATTTCGAGTTTTGAGAAATCATGCAAAAGGAGAGGTAGAACTAATCAGTTTGTATATTTACCAATTCTTGCTCATTAATAGCGTTCTTAGACTCATTTAAAAGCTATAAATTATAGCTTTCAGATGAACCTTTAAACATATTTTTGTGTCCACTATTTGCCTTGCAATTCATGTTCGAGATTTGAGCAATCCTGCAGGAGGAGGGGTGGAACTAATCAGTTCATCTATTTACCAATTCTTGCCCCACTCTTAGCATCCTTGGGTGCCTCTAAAAGCTATCATTTATAGCTTCCAGGAGCATGTTTTATCCTGTTAATGGGTTCAGTATTCATCTTGCAATTCAATTTCGAGTTTTTGATGATAAATCATCAGAAATACACCTAAGAAAATATGAGAGTAAGCTGGATCATAGCTTATTATTTTCTTTCTCTTGATCCAAGCATTGCCACTTTACACTTTATTCAGATGTACCCAGGAGCACCTAGGACTGCCTGGGAGTTATCTAGAAATATTTACCTAGTAATGAATGTCTGAGAGTCTCCCAGAAGTATCCAGGAACTCCCAGAAACTCTCAGGAACTCCCAGGTGCTCTCAAATACTGACTAAATTTTTGGTCTGTCCTAAGGGGCTCTAGAGCAAAAGTGTTTTTCCTGATGTATTCATTCTCAGATGGTGAAGGTTCTAGGAGATTCACATGTTTTCTGTAGATGAGCATCACCACTATACCACATTACCAATTCAACCCTCGACCGAAGCCAACTACTTCTCCAGTTCTAACGGCTTTGGGCTCAATGACCATACCCTCAAAATGCTGCACATCTCTTCTGAATCACATTGGGTGTGTCATGTTAACCTTCATCTAAAACCCTTCACATTCTTGGCACATTATCCACCAACCTCATCATATCCTTTGACCTTGAATGGTGCTTTGCTAGATGCAACACCATGGCTGGCAATACCCAGCACTCAAAGACACATTTTTTTCTCAAGCTAACATATGCAAAACTTCTTCAATGGTTAGGTGCCTGCTGCTCTAGTGTGGAATAAGCAGATCGCCATTTGTAAAAATAAAAAAGACCCCCAGTGAATAAAGACCCTTATGCCATTCTAATCTTCCCTCCACACCTTTTGCCAACAAGTAGCATGCTGGAGCCTTAGACTCAGCTGGTACATTATCATTTAAATGTTCTCAAATCTTGAAGCCGTGTGCCATCATATAGCTTTGAACCTGTTCCAAAGTCACACCAATACCTGCACTATATAATTTAGCTGAGTGCAGTGGCAACTCTTCAAAATGCAATGAGAAAAAAAAGGAGGCAAAAGGAGGCAATCTTACCAGAAATCATGGCATGCATCAACTTCAAGTGGACGAGAAATAAGATAATGGAAATCATGGGAAAGATTAAATTTTTTTCCTTTTTGTGGAACTCTTCCTCTCAATCGTCATGATCCCCAGTTCTCCTTGCTGCCTCCAGTAGGTTTCCTTGACATGGATTTGGAGTTGTAGCTCAACTCATCCACCAACCACCAACTAGAGAGGTTTGAGCTTGTGGATTGGAGGAGTACCCACAATGCCCTCAAGCCAAAACTCCTATTACCCACCCTCTGCCACAGTGACTCCTTCTGCAGTGATTGACAGCTTTGTGATTGAGCACGACAACTCCCGTTACATTGCCAAAAGGTGGTAGGGCAATCCTAAGTCATATCGACTATTTCAAGAAGTGACATAAGAAAAGAAAGGGACCAGGCCAATATTTTCAAATGTATACATATTGGTGGGTTCTCTGTTTATTTTTTTTTTGTTTTTTTTTTTCATCTCACAGTTCTTTACACTTATTTTATGTGCCATTTTCTAATCTTCTTTCCATCCAGCCATTGTATCACAATCCCAAGGCACCTCCAGCCCCACCTCACGTCCAAAATCTTCCATGTCCTCTTTGGTGCAGTGGAACACCTGCGTCGTTAATCCTTCAATGCCGACCAGTGCTTCTTCGCTAGCAGACTTAACATGCATTCATGTGTTGGTCTTTTTGATCTACCAGCAGCTCAGACCTTCATTGTCCATAGTGATTGACATGGGTATGGGCCCTGGGTAAGCGGGGGTATGGGTATGGGTATGAAATCGTGTACCCCACCAAACCTGTACCCTTGAGGTGGGTGTGAGGGTACATTCAGCAGTGTGGCATCGGAGTTTGAAGTAGCAAATCACTGACAAAATGTTGTGCTCAATCGTTCAATGTTCAACATTCAACTCCGATCCCACTTGCCTTTCTCCCACCACCATGTCCTCAAACCACAATGAGGACCTCCAAACCGCAACATGAGTAAGGAAACACAACAGGGGCAAGGTGCCAGGTGGTCAAGAAGGGCAACAGGGTGAGGAAGAGGTGCCAGGTGCATGATAGCCCAGAATACATGGTACAGCAACTTACCCACCCCCTCATTTCCTGTGCAGGATCTACCCTCTGCCCACAGGTATGTCGACGCTGACGCCACCACGGTCGTACATAATCTGTGAGAGCGATATCTAATGTTCACAGCAGTGACAATGGTCTGACATGGCTCGCAGCTGTGAATGAATGTCACTACCCCCTCATTTTCACTGCAGGATTCTCTATTTTATTTGCTGCCAGAAGCACCATGACGCCGATGCCACGCAGTCGACCTCAACTTCTTTTCCTCCCACCACAGGCCTCCTTCCCAGCCTCAGCCCCTCCTTTGACCATGCTGCCACTGCAGCTTCTCATGTCCAATAAGATGAGCCCTCACAACCATACCCTCATTTGTGGCTGCTCATTTCAAAGATACAAGCATCCAGAAGCCAACCTCGCCGCTGCTGTGGCAATCCAGGCGAAGAGTGCAGTGTCCAACACCATTTGCATTCCCAAATACGAACAATGAACACACCTCGTCATCTTTGGCATCAATGTGATACCAGGGGTGTTGTTGTTTGGCAGTACTGCCAGTTGACCCTCGCAGATGGTCGTCCACGCATCAATCAATGTGCTGGGTGCATCGGCGAGGTCCGTTTTGCCAATCTCTTATCTACTTAATCCCACCTCCATCGCAGGTGCCTTGACCCTTGGGTTTTTGTATACCCCCTACCCATACCCGCATAAACCTGTACCTGTACCTCACTGGTATGGGTTTTGATGGGTACGGGTACAGGTCAGATATTTTTACCCAGGGGTTACCTAGGTCATTCACTAATTGTCCATTACTTCCACTTTCCCCTCTACACTCACTGCATGGAACTTCCATTTGTAAATGTGGGAATCCCCCTATACTGTCCTGCTCCATCTCAGCGGCGTTCTTTTCGCCTCCCAATCAGCATTCCTGCCACACCCAACACAACTCCTGGTCCACAAACACTTGCTGGAACGATCCCAGCTGCAGATAACTTGGGCACACCAGTGGAAATACTACTGTATTGAGGGCACTGAAGAGTGGCACTGCGACTCAGCTTCCTGCTATCGATATCTTGGAAGACAAGTATGGCCACCACTTACATACAAGCATGTCCAACAATGCCCCTTTAGCAATTTAGGACCTCACCCCCTTTGTCCATTGCGATTATCCAACATTTTTCCATTTTTCCGTTGTCACCATCTAGACCCCTGTTTCATTCGAGTTCAGATCACTACACCACACCCACAATCCAACTGTGCTCTCAGCTATTCCTCATCTGTATGCCGCTGCCAGTGCCACTCTCTCCACGGTTCCATTGCCTGCCCCAGGCTCCATATCAGAACATCTTGTCAAATAGCATTGCACATACTCTGGGAGTTCAAACGGGTCAATGAGGTCAGGATTCAATGAGTGACTCATGGCATGGCAGCACACATGAACTGAGTCTTTGGGTCTTCATTCTTTATGATGATGCTCTCACTGCACATCAATCGTCCTGTTCATGAACAAGCAAGATTACATTAACTTGATGACAATACCTCACACCTGCTGACAGCTTGGCTGTGCGAGGTATCTCATTGGTGTGTAAGAGTCTCAATTGCGGAGGAGAGAGACAATGAGCTGTAGGATGTTATTTCCCAGGATAATGTGGGGTGACTGATGACCTTGGACTCATGTTCTTTTGAGTTGCCTCTCTTTTTCTCCCTCATACACCCTACATGCACTGAGAAAGGAGTTGATGAAGGTTAAATACTAGGTAGTTATGGTCATTCATTGCCAATGAGTCCAACGATGAATGATGGCAAGTTTTTCTCAATGCAGCACTGGAAGGCCAGTAAGTTCATCCCATCATCTGACTGGGCATACTATCCACTACATGTTTTTAAACCTTAGAATTCCTCCACCAGCTTTCTTCACTTTTTCATAACTCCTCATCAACAGGCACTCAAGCACTGATGCCCAACTCCATTCACCTGTAGTCCAACAGCTATGACAAGTGGACTAAATATTTATCACCTCTCAGTTTAGAGACAATTGACTCAATTCCTACTCCACTCATCTTCTTATGCCCCTTTTCTCAATCTACTTATTCACTGGCGGTAAATTTTCTCCTTGCAGATGTTAATCTTATCACTGAACCTTGGACCCCCTATGCTCCATCGTACTTAGTAGTCCTCCCCCAAATGCAACCTTTCTGTTGTTGTGAACTTGGAACATGTCACATCTAGTGTACGAGTATGTCAGCTCCTCCTTGGAGATGTACCACCAACTACTATGACAGGCGAATTATGATAGGACTTTTTAGTCTTGTTTCTTGGGCCCCTGTACTTATTATGATATGTGCCTTTCTGCCAAGTTCCTTGGAATTGTAGTTCTCGACTGCTTGTGTTCACCACTATTCCATCCATCATTCGTCCTGTCCCAGATTTACTGCAATTTTGTAATGCAAAAGTGAACCGGAAGGTGGATGAGCTGATTAGATTAGATTTGTACATGTGACCCTGTAGATAGCTGCTTCTGTTGATCCTTGCTTCTGTTCTTTGTATCATGTCCAGCAGTTCTGTCATCTCCACTGGCATAAACCTCGGAGGCATGTATTGTTGAGTATATATCATGTGACATTCATCAAGCGCCCATGCAGACGCTGTCTTCCTTCTTTTCTCGCTTATCTTTTAGTATCGTCGCTTTCCTTTATCTTGCTTCTTTCATTTATGCATGGAAATTTAGGGCCGAAGCCCCTTTCCTTTTTCCTTTATAAAGCTTTGCTTCATTGTTCAGTACCCCTCATTTATATGCCAAAATTTTGGTCCGTATGGTCAACATCCTCACTCAGACGACCTGACCCTCTACTCTTGAATGCAAATCCCAGGCAAGAGAATTCTCACAGAACCCTTAGTTCCATTGATTCGCCTCTGCACAGTGCTCCTCCAACATATGCACTGAGTATTACATGAGCATTTATGGCAATTACATTCCCAGTGTCCAGCTTCGTGTTCATGTGGTGTCCCCTGTCATTATTCATGTTCATCCTTATATTTTATGGGCAGATGGAATAGATACAAGCACTGCATGCAATGAGAATAAATCAACCACTGTTTGACCCTACCCTTAGTTCATCAAAGTTCAGAGCCCATTCACCAATATTCATCTCTCAAGCAGGCTCATAAGTGATCTGTATCAGAGTATTACTTAAAAATACAAATATATGACAAGATTGTGTAGATGGCGCTAAAATAGTATACTTTACCTTGCTCCACCTATTCCAGGTGGACTCCACTGGAGTCCAGGTGGATTTGGTGAACTCCACCTGGACTCCACCTGGACTATACTTAAAATGACAATATCACTACTAAAGTACCTGAACTCCAGATGGAGTTCACATGGAGTTCACATGGAGTTCATATGGAGTTCACATGGAGTTCATATGGACACTATCAAAAGTTCAGATAATGGTATTAAAGTAATTAAAAATTTGGAGAATAATAATATATACACTATGATACACTTCTGTTTCTATTTACTTAGTTATTTCTTGCAATAGCTATATACACTATAGTACACTTCTTTCCCTATTTAGTTATTTCTTGCAGTGCTAAATATTCAGTCATCATCTACATTCCAATGCCTTCCTTCATGATCATCTTCATTTTCATCACCTTCATCAGTATCATTTTCATCAATTTGATAAGGCTGTTCCTGCTGTTTCTGTCTCTGAATAGTATGCTGTGTGTGATAAAAAAGCATGCTATGCAAGAACCAATCAAAGTTGCCAGTTTTCATTCGTTTGAGAATTGATTCAAATCCTCCAAGCCAGGAATTTAATTGCTCACATGCCTGTGAATTATAGGCTCGCTGAAGATATTCTTGTCCATTTTTGTCATGAGCAACTTGGATAAGATTTGGTGCAGAACCATTTAAAGGTGCAGGATTACACCATTTGCAACACAAGTAGTCCACTGTGCGATGATTGATGTAGTGATAGGAATCTACAATAAAACGAGTAGTTTCTTTCCACATATTCCAGCTTCCACTTGAAATAGCTGTTCGAAGTACTCAACAAGCTTTATCAATGCAGATATATGATGGTCGAGATTCTTCTGTGGGATACACTCTTGCCAAAAATTTGAGAATATTTGTTGGTGACTCGGCTCTGTCAAATTTTGTCCATGCAATTACAACAGACCTTGAACACTCCAACCATCTTCATCACGTACAAAAATACGATATGCAGGGCCTATATAACTTAAATAAATTATAACAAATAAATATAAATTGCTTACGACGAATAGGAGAATAATCACGAGAGCCACGTTCCATAAGAGCTTGAATTGTTCGACACTTGTTAATGTCATGGATAGTGGTGGTAAAAGAGGATTGAGTGATATCAACCTCTGCTGGGCTAAGATTAGAAATGTAGAAGTGAATTTTGCCCTTTTCTGGTTTTTCAACCATATTATCTGCATATGAGTTGATGTTGTCCCAAACATCAGCAGCATCAGCCATATTAAAAGTATTGCCATGAGCACGGCCTCTTAAAATGCCTCCTGTCGAACGTGATGCACCATAGGCAGGAATTGATTTCTTAGGGCTTGCCATAGTTACTTCTACACTTCAATTAATGCCAAATAAAAAAAACAAATTAAATAATACCTTGATCATAGGATGTCGACTTCACAGCACGAGGAGTAGTATGCTCCTTTGCACGACCTCAAGTTCCTTATGTATATAATTAGAAACATAGATAATAAAAAATAAAAATAAAAATAAAAATAAAGTGTTTGTTTTATTAAAAAATGTATATGAAATCAAATACAAGAGACTACAGATTATAAGATACTCACCAATATTCTCATCTTCAGGTGAGCGACGAGGCGTCGACTCACGTTCAGGGGAGCGACGGGGCCTTGACTCACGTTCAGAGGAGCGACGGGGCCTTGACTCACCCTCAGGGGAGTGACGGGGCCTTGACTCACCCTCAGGGGAGCGACGGGACCTTGACTCATGTTCAGATGACTGAGATGGCTGAGATGAGCGGCGTGGCCTTGACTCAGTTGCCACTGGTGGTTCAGGTTGAAGGCGTGTAGAACGACGTGAGGGCGGGGCAACACTGACACCAGTTGCCACAAAAACACGTTCAGCACTAAGGAATAAAAATAATTAACTGAAATTAAACAAAAGAAAAAAAAAACTTACGCTGTTTGTTTAGCCTTTGGTGGGCTTTGCAAGGCCGCATCTTCTCGGTTGCGGGCCTGGGCAGTTTTTCTACAGCCAGAGTTGAATAAGTGGAGGAGAAAAGAAAAATATAAATATACCTTGGCTTTTTTGCCTGCGCTTGTTTCCCTTGCCCTTGATTCCTCCCTCGACCCCTAACTGGCCCCTTCACCTTACCTTTCGAAATCGCCTTCTCTTCGACTTCAGCCCAAGGGGCTGGGTCTCCTTCATCCTCATCCTCGTCACCCTCCTCCTCTTCTTCCTCCACCTCGTCAGCGTTATCGGGTTCGGGACCCTTCTGGTTTGTGCCCCGACAGGGCCGTTTTACAGGCTTCTCGGCGGCGTCAGATGCTTGGCGTTTACGGTTGTCGGTTGGTGGTGGTTCGGCTTTTTTGCCCTTGGGTTTTGCTTTCGGGGGCATTGGGGGGTAGTCAAACAGGTGGGGGTTTTCGAAAGAACGCTGGTGGGTTTTGAACGGGCGCGGTTGTCGAAACGGGCGTGGTTGGGTTGTCGAATGGGCGTGGTTGTCGAAATAGGCGCCGCTGGGTTTTCAAATGGGCGCGGTTGTCGAAACGGGCGCGGTTGGGTTGGCGAATGGGCGTGGTTGTCGAAACGGGCGCCGCTGAGTTTTCGAACGGGCGCGGTTGTCGAGGTTGGGTTGTCAATGGGCGTGGTTGTCGAAATCGGCGCTGCTGGGTCTTCAAACGGGGGCGGTTGGGTTGGTGTTAGTTGGGTGTGGGTGGTCGTCAAACAGCCTCGGGCGTTGGGCGTCGTTTGGGGGTGGGCGCT
>Ga0307513_10013464_pt1 | contig 10033 bp, 7 predicted proteins | sample 15_EM_MG_FD_202174 | JGI IMG/M metagenome (GOLD analysis project Ga0307513, IMG submission 202174) | Populus trichocarpa ectomycorrhiza microbial communities from riparian zone in the Pacific Northwest, United States - 15_EM | ecosystem: Host-associated > Plants > Roots > Unclassified | place...
AGAACATAAACATGATATAAGTTAACTAAGTATAGTAAAGGAAATGAAAAGCATGAACAAGAGATTAATGAAAGTAAAACTTAAGCATTACAAAAATATAAAGAGAGAGCAAGAACATGATCTTGATATGAAGAACCAAGATTCCTAAATGAATGGCAAATGCCTCCTTTTATAGGCTAAAATTCAGAACTATTCATTTGGTATTTGATTATTGATGTAGTGGCCAACTATTGATTTAGTGGACTTGGTGGACAGCAGCACTCAAGCATTTTGGCTGGATAAATTGACATTGATGCAATCAGAATTTGGCAAAGTGTTCCTCATGAAAGTTGTTGGCAATCATCTTATCTTTCCACCCATAAACTTTCAGAGCATTTGGATCACTAGAGCTCAAGATATGGCTAAAATACTGAGTAGAGCTGCTGGTGGACGTGGTAGATAGCCCTCAAGCTCTTGTCTGGATGAAATGTCATTGTTACCATCAGAATTTGAGCAGGTCTTCTTCATGAACGTTGTTGGAAATTGTCGTTTCCTTCCACCCACCAAATTTCACGTCATTTTTCCTTCTAAAACTCTAGATATGGGTAAACTTCTGAGCAGTGTTTGGGCTGGATTGCAGGACAGATTCTGACTTCTCTTTTGTGGCCAAACTTTGGATTTGAAAACGGCAGATTTGGGTCTTCCACTATCATGAACATTGTAGGCCTATTTCTTATCTTTCTATCCATATAAATTAAACTGAAATCCAAGATCTACAGCTCCAGATATGACCTAATAATTGAACAGTGTTCCAATTTGAATTGAATCGGTATCTCGTTTCTAAGCTTCGCCTTTTCTTTGTCCTTTCACTTTCAATAGTTAATCACATCAATCAATCCTTTGAATTGTGAGATATGCCTGCATTTAAAATGAGCATTTATCATAAATTAAAGCTATCTTATATTATCAGACTTGTTATTATAAAACATGTTCTAGTTAAGGAGTTATTGATACTTCAAGTTCAAAATGATGATATAAAACCTTGATAAAAATGCACTTTTAAGTACTAATCACTTAGTTTGTAAAAATTTGTGTCTTTTGGTTTTATTATTAGCATATTATTTTGTTTTGTTATTTCTTATATTTGTTTAAGTGTGTTTCAGGTTTGTCAGTGTTCACTATTTCAGGTGATGTCTTTTATACTCTATCTTTCTACCTTAGGACATTGAGGACAATGTCTCGTTTTGGTTGGGGGGAAAGGGTAGTAGTCGATATTAAAAAAAAAGTTAACTAACTGTATTTTCTAGTTCATAACCCATTTGCAAAACTGTTGTTATTAGGATGTCAGAGTAAATGAGTTATTTTGTTAAAGTGACTCTTGAGACGCATCTTAGTAAATATTCTTAACAAGGTTTATCAGAATACTTCTTGAAATATTCAGGTTTACAAACTCTCGCATTGTTATCATTTAATTCTGCTCATATACTCATCTAACAAGTATTCTTAAACCTTCATTTTCACACACACTTTAATATATGATTCTGGGTTGTAGATTGGATTATTACATTATTTATGTTCTTTTGTTAAAGGTAACAACTAAGGGAAAGGGATAGTATATAATTTGCAAAAAAAAAATTGATGATAATAAAAACGTAGATAAGTTTGGTTTCGTAGCCTCCCTAACTTAAGCAATTAAGCTTGAAGGGGTGTTTTAACACCTAATACCCTAAAGTGAACTGACTAGGGAGCTATTGGCCTAACGCTTGTTACATGGGTTAAGGAGAAAAGCTTAAGGGAATCAAAACATTGCACTATATACGTATCAGTATCTGCAACCCGAGTTACTAAGCTCGTAGGGGTGTCTGAACACCTAATCCCTAAGACCAACTGGTCTGGGAGTCATTAGCTGAAAGCTTGTTACATGGGTTAAAGATGCATTGTGTTTTAAGTTATATGTATATATATTAAAAAGAAAAAAAAAAGATAATAATCCCAACCCAAGAAAGTTAACCTAAGACATTAGAACAAAATTATGTTTTCGTCCAAGTAAAGCCCCATAACTATGTGTTGATATATTGAGCACAAAAGAAAGGTTTATTAATATCTTGGTAAAGAGGTATTGAGCAGTTATATATAAATTTAATAAGAGTTTGTTTATCTGGATAGATTAATGGAAGTTGAATGATGAATGCCTTGCTTTGTGGAATTTGCAAATTGTTTTTCTATTTTAATGCTTTGATTACTAGGGACTAGTAATAAGTTGGTTGGGGGGGTGTGATTAGTACTTAAAAGTATATTTTTATCAAGGTTTTGTATCATCATTTTGCCTTAACTAGATCATGTTTTATAATAACATGTCTAATAATATAAGATACCTTTAATTTATGGTAAATGTTCATCTTAAATGCATGCCTATTTCATAAATGAAATGATTGATGGATGAGTTCAACTACTGAAATTAAAGAAACAAAGAGATGGCTAAGCTTAGAAAATAGATGCTGGTTCAGTCCAAACTGGAACACTATTCAGTCATTGGGTCATATCTGAAGCTGTAGATCTTGGATTTCAGTTTGGTTTATATGGCTAAAAAGCTAAGACATAGGCCTAAAATATTCATGGGAGTCCAAGACTCAATTCTGTCATTTGGAAGTCCAAATCTTAGCATCAAAAGAGAAACCTAGATCTGTCCTGCAGCCTAAACACTATTCAGTGTTCTGCCCATATCTCGAGTTCTAGAAGTCCAAATGCACCGATTCTTTTTTTGTTGGAAAGCTGAGACAATTTCCTAGAACTTTCATGGATAATGTGCTCAAATTCTAACATTAGCAATGGCATTTTATTTAGACAAGAAGATAAGGATTGTCACCAAGTCAAGATGTGGCCACCCACTCAACAATTAGTCATCAAATCAATAGTTTCAAATTTTAGCCTATAAAAGGAGGCATTTGCCATGCATTTAGACATCTTGGTTTTCAGATCAAGATCATGTTCTTGCTCTCTTTCTTTATATTTTTGTAATGCTTAAGTTTTGCTTTCATTAATCTCTTGTTTATCCTTATCATTTCCTTTCTTTTACTTAGTTAACTTATATCTTATTTATGTTCTTATCTTATTTATTTATGTTTCTCTCATTCATAATATTCAGCTAAGTTTATTATGTCAAGGTGAAAAGGTTACACTAATGGTGTAAGAATAAGTATAGTATAAACTCAACATGGACTTTAATATTTGATACTAACATGTTTTGTATTTGTTATCTTATTCACTCTTAATACTCTGCTTGTTAAATGGTTAATCTAGATTTATGTTGTATAACCCTTGGTACAACAAATACTTGGCACTTTCATGGCCCAAACCGTATGGTATAACCGACACCTGTGCTATGAAAGGAACTTGATTTGTTGTTAACATAAGTTATAATCATGAATACCTGACAACATTTACAAGTATTAGCATTATTAGAATAAGATAACTAATGTAATCATGTTAACAATTTATAATCCGATTGGAACCTCCTTTGTGTGTGGTTTCTAGTTGAGTAATAAAAAGAGTTTATACTATACTTGTTTGAAATACCATTAGTGGATCCTCTAACCTTGATATTTGTTTTTATCATTGTTTAACCCTCACATTAATCTTACATCTCAAAGTCTTATTATTATTCTTGTTGTTGTTATTGTTGTTGTTGTTGTTGTTGTTTGAAAATATAAGTCATTAAACAACAACAAAGGACACTGCACTGCCCAACAAAGCAAAAGAGGTACCTTTATAAAAAAAAAAACCAAGAAGCACAGGATAGGAAGACCTCCAAACTCCTAAAAAGCATCACAAACAGAAAGAAAGAATCAGTAAAGAAAACATTGTTGAAAAAAAAGTGCAACACAACAATTAAGGAAATGAAAGTGTAACCAAATTGAAAAAATACTTCAATAATTTCACCGCCAAAGAACAATACAAACAGCATATAAAGATCAACTAATCGTATAAAAACCTATAAGACAATCATGCAACCATAAAAGGCAACTATAAAATCTGCAAAAGTAAACTTAATAATGCAACAGCAACACCATAAAATTTTCAAGCAATTGAAAAAAAAAATCCAAACAGAACAAACATTGCATTGCTGGAACAAAAAGCACTCCTAACAGAAGTAAAATTGCTAGCCAAATTGTGCAAACAAAGACAAACAATATCAGTTATGCCAAACAAAGATAAACTAGAAAAAAAACACGTGGCAAACTGACAAATAGGTCATATACAACAACCAACATAAAAATCAAGACATATTATTTATTTATCTCCATCAATAACAAAATAAAAAAACTCAATTCTTTTTTATTAATATCAACGTAGAACTATCCAAACAAAAAAAATAAAAAAATAAATATCTATTTAATTTTATATCATTATCAACATAATCATAAAAAAAAAAAAAAAAAAACTCAATACACTGAAACCAACAACCAATCACCAAAGTCATTAACCAGCACAACAAGCTTCATCACCTAACCTAACAATTTTGAAAACCAAAAAGAAATAACAAAACCCAATCAATAGCAACACAAAACGAATATATATATATATATATATATTGGGAACAAACAAAAAAAGCAAACACCTCAGAATAAGAACTCTCCACCCTCTGTGAAAAAAAAATAGAAAACAAAACTAAGAACATCGCAAATCAGCCCGACAAATCAAGTCGAAGACAAACCAATGCAAAATAGGAAAAAAGACAATGACAGGGTAACAAAGCTATAACATTGAACGTCTTCTTGTGATAAAAAGAAAGACATAAACAGCAAGCAAAGGTCAAGAATCATATACTAACCTAAAACCCACTAATTCAACTCTAACAAACAACAACAAAAATTGCAAAGCTTTATATAATATGCAACCCAAATCACACCTAATCTGTCAGAGAAAATATAAAACATGCACGTTATATAAAAAATATCATATAGTAACAAAAGTCATTATAATAGTACAACTGGTTCGATACAGCAAGAAGCAAATGCCCAATATCTTACCAACTATATCACAAAGCAGAAAAAATAAACAAATCTCATCAAAAATAGTAAACTTATCTTGCAACCTTATCTGAAATGAGACAACACGAAACAAACACAGATCCACAACAAATCAAGATATTGTATAAAAACTAACTACACATCAAATCCACAACTACCCAGAACATGGCAAGTAACCGGCACATGCACCTTTCCAAATAACAGAGATTGCAAATGCTCGAACAACGACTATGCTAGTACATGGCGGGTAGATTGTGTATTTAATGCAAATCGCTACACACAAACCAACTCTTCTAGAAAATAGACGACCAATTGCACCTGCTTATAGCCACGTTGAAGCAACCCTTTACCACCAAGATACCCATTTAAGATGAGCTAAACATCCAAACACAACAGCTTCCAGACACTTGAAAGGAAGCCTCCACTGCAAAGGCACCCAAGAGACAAATCCATATCAAGAGATGCGCAAGCCAACCCAAAAACCAAACACAAAAGTATTATCAGAGCCTAAGAAAAGAGACACCATCTAGAATCCACAACAGCCAAGAAAAAAAATAGATGAATCCAACACTCCCTCCCTTGGTTTTTAAATTTGTGGTTTCTCTACAATAATAATAATAATAATAATAATAATAAAACCCACATTGGACCTATTAGCCTTGGGTCAGACGGGGCTGCAAAACCCAACTTCCTTAATTCTGGCACCCCTGCCAGCCCAAGCAACTTGGTTCTGAAGCCCCTTCCGAGCAGCAAGTTACTTGGGTCTGGAAGGGCATGCTAGAACCAAGTCAATAACAAAAATAACAATAACAACAACAACAAATTTCAAAAAAATTATGGTTGTTTTCCAATATTAATAATTGTTTTTCAAATGTATTAATTATTATATTAATTATAATAAAAATAAAATTTTAATATTTTTAATATTAATTATAATAAAAATAATAATATTTATAATACACATAATAATATTTATAGCACACATAATAATATTTTTAATATTAATACTTTTAATTATAATAAAAATAATAATACCTATAATACAAATAATAATATTTATAAACCCAAGATCCAAAAACCTTGGGTCCTGATGGCAGAGTTATTAGCCTTTAGTCCGAATGCTGGACCTAAGAGTCTTAGGTCCTGACCCCAGACCCAAGAGCCTTGGGTCCTCACGCAGATCATAGAGCCCTGGATCCAGATGTCGGACCCAATGTTAATAGGTACGGTGTCTGACCTTGGATCCAAGAGCCATGGGTCCTCACGCGAACCCTAAAGCCTTGGGTCTGCCATCGGACCTATTAGCCTTGGATAGAATGTCAGACTCGTTAACATTGGGTCCAAACGACTGACCCAAGTGTTTTGGGTCAGACACCGTACCTATTAACATTGGGTCAGGACGCCGGACCCTAGTGCCATGGGTCAGGCAGGCTGCAAAACCCAAGGGACTTGGGCTTGTGCCATGCCACACCCAACCAACTTAGGTCAGACACCCCTTTCCAGCCCTAAGTTTCTTGGGTCTCGAAAGGGATATTAGACCCAAGTTAATAATAATAATAACAATAATAATTGATTTTTACCCTTCAAATCAAATCTATATTTTTTTATAGCAATAATATTTATTTCAAATTTAATAAACTAATGAATCTTCGATATTAATAATATTTTTTTTGCAATTTTATTAATGATAACAACAACAACAACAACAATAAACTCGTCTGGCCCAAGTTCTTATAGTTCCGGACCCACGTCTCTTGGGTCCGGATGTCGAACCCATTAGCCTTGGGTCCTAACCCCAAACCCAATAACCTTGGGTCCTCACGCGGAACCTAGAGCCTTAGGGTGAGATGTTAAACCCATTAGCCTTGGGTCCTAATGTCGAACTCAAGAGCCTTGGGTCCTCACGCGGACCCTAGAGCCTTGGGTCTGCATGTTCAACCTGTAAGCTTTGGGTAGGACGTCAAACCTGTTAACATTGGGTCCTGACACCGGACCATAGTGCCTTGGGCCAGGCAGGCTGCAAGACCCAAAGGACTTAGGCTTGCGCCATGCCATACCCAACGAACTTGGGTTAGGCGCCCCTTTCAAGACCCATCCAGCCCCAAGTTTCATGGGTCTTTAAAGGGATGCTAGACCCAAGTTAATAATAATAATAATAATAATATTAATAATTGATTTTATCCTTCAAATCAAATCTATATTTTTTTATAGAAATAATATTTATTTCAAATTTAATAATACTAATGAATCTTCGATAGTAATAATATTTTTTTTCAAATTTATTAATGATGATGATATTGATGAAGAATAAAACAAACAAACTCGTCTGACCCAAGTTCTTATAGTTTTTCATCACTTCAAATCAAATTTATGGTTTTTCTTCAATAATAATAATACCTTTCCAGCCCCAAATTACTTGGGTTTGGAAGGGGATGCCAGACCCAAGTCAATAACGAAAACAAAAACAACAAAACAACAACAACAACAATAATAACAACAACAACAACAATAATAATTGATTTTACCCTTCAAATTAATTCTATATTTTTTTATAATAATAATAATAATATTTATTTCAAATTTAATAATATTAAACTCGTTTGACCCAAGTTCTTATAATTTTTAATCTCTTCAAATCAAATTTTTGGTTTTTCTTCAATAGCAGTAATATTTTTTTTCAAATTTATTAATGATGATGATGATGATGATGATGATAATAATAATAATAATAATAAATATTATTATTAATTTTACCCTTCAAATCAAATCTATAGTTTTTTTATAGTAATAATATTTTATTTCAAATTTATTAATGATAATAACAATAATTTTTAATTTTACCCTTCAAATCAAATCTATGGTTTTTTTCAATATTAATAATATTTTTTTCAAATTTATTAATTATTATATTAATAATATTAACTATAATAAAAATAATAATATTATAATACAAATAATAATATTTATGATATTAATAATAATATTAAACTTGTCTGACCCAAGTTTTTATAGTTTTTAATCTCTTCAAATAAAATTTATGGTTTTTCTTCGATAGTAATAATATTGTTTTTCAAAATTATTAATGATAATAATAACAACAATAATAATAATTGTTATTATATTTTTTTTCAATTTTTTTCAAATATGTTATTGTTCTCTGCGGGGGTTTGGAGACCCCAAGCACGAGTCAGCAGACCAAGGCAAACCCAGCCGCGCAGGTTGGCAACCCTTAGGGGGGTCTGCAAACCCAAGGTGCTGGTTAATAGACCTAGATAGACCGAGGCATGTGGGTCTGCACCCAACGCCCGCTTGTGCAGACCCTAGGCACGTCGCCCTGGTCTGCTACCCAGGCACGCAGGTCTGCAGACCCCAGGCGCGCAAGTCTGGCCCTAGCACCCAAGGCATGACAGCCCCAGCGTTAGGTTTCTGCAGCCTTATCATGCCCCAGCAAAATCGAAACTGACTATTTTCTCCCTAACTATCTCTTCAATGCTAAATACATCCTAAGAAAAAGACAACCCCACCCCAATAGTCTTTGCAAATCTCTGTGATAAGTGCAGTTTTATCATTACACTACTCTAATTCATAATAATTTATTTCTAGATAAATAGTGGCAGGGACAATAAACCCTTTTAATATATTGTTTAATAACGGAATGTAAAGTCTCATCCGGCTTGGTGAAGACCCCAAATCCAATTTGAAGCCCAGATGATTTGTTGGCGTGCAATTGGATTACTTGGAAGTCATGTCACCCCAACAAGGCTCCTTGAAAGTTGTGTCTCCCTGCCTGGGTCTAGTAGAGCTTTCGATCATGTAGAGTGACTGAGCCCAAATGAAGAGTTGAGTGCACGTCCTAGCCCACTAGTTCTTAGGCTCGAGTTGCATTCTTGTTTTGTGTCTTGGAAATGACATGCGTTTCGTACTCTATGTCTTGTACATGGTGTTTCATTGCATTTAATTCTCCATTGATAAAGATCATCAAATCATCAGCAAAATGTAGAGTGAGAAAGATGGATTTATTTGCATATAGGGTGATACGTTATGGGATAGCACTCAAACCGTATTATCTATCAAACAAGTGAATACTTCCCATGGCAAAGACAAATAAGCGTGGGAAAACCATGGAAGCGTCTTGTATTGCCCATGGGGACTAATTTATCATGTCCCAAATCCCGAAAGGTCTTGTGATGCCCATGGAAGCGTACCGAGAACAACAGGAGTGCGAAATTGAACTTTGAAGAAAAATCTCACTCTTAAATGAACATTCCTAAAATACCCATTACTCATTAAAATAACATTTTTTCTACTAGGGTGGTTTTGGAAAAACAGTAATCTTACAGAGCCCAAGGTTTCCGCGTGCAACCTGCACTCATTTGCATGTTACTATAAAATTAAAACTTGCTTGGGAAGATAATGATTGTAATTAACCTTTCTTCTTTGGATCCCTTTCTCTCGCCAAACACCAAATATATCCTTGTTGGCGAAAAGGGATTTGTCCTGTGTTGTTGATACCTGAGGAAAGAAAGATAAAACTAGACGGAAAAAAAAAAAAAAAAAAAAAGAGAGAGAGAAGAGAAGATTATATATTATGGATGATTGCAGGCCTTTAGGTTTCTTGATTGGATTGCCCTTTGCTCTTATTGCTTTGGTTTTGTCTCTCATCGGAGCTGTTGTTTGGGTTATCGGGTGAGTCTTCCCTTCCATTCCCATCTGCGTTGTTAATTTTTTATTTTTTTTATGAATATACTCTGCATTTCTTGTGTGCTTCATGTCAATGTTTCTTTGACATATAAATAAACCAGTTAAGAACACGCAAATTCTTCTTAATTTCCTCAACCCGAACAGAAAAAAGGAATTTGCTTTCATTTCTTTTTCCTTTTAATTAGTTCGTGCTTCTTGCATTATATTTTCCTTGCTACTGATTCAGACATGTTCCTTTTCCCCGGTTCTTTAGAACTGGATCTTATGCCAAGTTAATAAATCTCATAATCTATTGACGATTTGTTTTTCTGTTTATTAAATAG
>Ga0307513_10013465_pt1 | contig 10032 bp, 4 predicted proteins | sample 15_EM_MG_FD_202174 | JGI IMG/M metagenome (GOLD analysis project Ga0307513, IMG submission 202174) | Populus trichocarpa ectomycorrhiza microbial communities from riparian zone in the Pacific Northwest, United States - 15_EM | ecosystem: Host-associated > Plants > Roots > Unclassified | place...
TTCCTTCTATGGATATTGAGGAAAATAAATAATTTTTCAAGTTCATGCATAAAGAGTTTAAATTGGAAGCTTACTTCATGATCCAAGTTCTTTTTAAGTTTGTTTTTTGTCCTTTCCCTCATTTTTCCGTAAACCAAAGACAGGGATGTGGTTCTGCATGCCTTCCAGGCACCATATTAGTGTGAGGCATTGATGCCCATCTTAATGTCATTCTGTGTACATACAGGTATAATATATTCTAAGTACTCCTAATTATTATTTTTCCTTTCTAGTTATCTTTTATTATAGCTTACCACTGTTTCTCCTTCTCTCTGTCTCCAACTCTCTCAATAAATTGTTGTTAATGATTTCAGGCAGTAATAATATTAGTTTAATTATCTTTCTTTACAATTGTTTAGTTAGTTTCTGGGAATTGAAATGGAAATATACAGAAAAAAAAAAGAATACCATTAACAAATTTGAAATAGCTCTTAAATATTGAACCTTGTCCACTCAAACTTGAAAGGAACAATAGTTAACTTAATTTAGCAGCTGTAATATTGCAAAAAGATGAAGTACCTAGCAGTGGAATCTAGCTTCTCTTTCATTTCGGACCACTGGTGCAGACTGCAACTTTCTACAAGATGATGACAAGATCCAGTAAAGGGAGGGGCTAGAATATTCAAAGAAAAAAAAAAAAGAGAAATCCAACAGAGCAACCAGTAGAAGATACCAGCAGAAGAATATAATTTGATTGTTCGAACTTTGAACTGCAAAGAAAGAAATTAGGGTAAAAATTTAGCTTTCCTTTTGCTTTCCCAATTTTCCCGAGGTGAGTTAGTATATATAGTCCGGGTCTCACCCGGGTCAGGCCGGGTCACCCGGGTCAGACCAGGTCTGGCCGGTTTTTTCCTTGCACCGGTCTTTTGTGCTGCCCGGACCGGTCCAGGCCCCGGGCCGGTCCGGGTTTTATAACACTGCCTATAACTCATCTCAAAGCATACTACAACAAAATGATCAAGGTGGTTTATGATGAAAAACTACTAATTCATTTCTTTCAAGACAGCTTAAGTGATGTTGCCTTCGCTTAGTATATATGGTTGGACAATACCAAGGTGAAAAGGTGGAAGGATTTAGTTGATGCATTCATTAGGCAATATAAGTTCAATATGAATGTGGCCTTTGATAGGTTAAGCTTGCAAGCTATGAAGAATAAGAACAAAGACTTCATAAGAGAATACGCCCAAAGGTGACGTGAGGCAACTGCACAGGTTAATCCTCTTTTATTAGAAAAAAGAGATGATCAATTTATTTTTCAACACCTTTAAGGCCTCGTACTTTGAATATTTTGTTAGAAGCTCTGCACAATATTTTACTGATCTGGTTGTTATAGCTGAGAGGATTGAACAAGCCATCTAATTAGGTAAAATTGCTGACTCGACTAAAAAGAAAGGTTTCACTGGAAAAAAGGAAGGAAACTGAGGCTCACAATATCGAAAGTGGTTACAAAGGCAAGAGAAAGAACTACCAAAATAAGAACACCAACCCCTCATATAGCTAACTTCTCCACACCGATTCCCAAAAATCAATTGTCTTGAAGATAAAGCTATAGTGTCATTAAGCCAAGAATGGTCTACATATGACCCCAACTGACTATTGAAAAGAGGCCCTTTTTGATAAGTTCATAGGAAAGGAACGATTGGGAGATTCCAAAATATTTTCCCCTGGTGGAATTTTGAAAGATTAAACTTGCTTTTTTTATTTTAGAAATTATTCGATGTTTATTTAAAACAACATTTTGACATTCTATTTGTAGAATAACAAATGAATCAAACAACACCTTCATCAAGGTGACCAAACTTTAAAACCAGAGAATATGAAAAGAAAAATGAATTATCACCCTCGCACCATGACTCTTGAGCCATGTTTTTAGATTTATGCATAGTGGTATGTAATGGATTTGTTGTTCATGGATTCATGAAATGCATCTTTTTGTAAAGTTCAAGCCATCACACCAAACGATGTTAAAATTTGTTAATTTTAATTATTTGCGTTTGAAATGAGAAAATGTCATCTTTGTTATCCCTTTCACAATCTAAAATAAATACATCCCTTGTGCTCCCCTTTTGAACCTAAATAAACTTTCTTTCTTGAAAAATCTTGACTAAGATCATACCCCACACTAAGAGCAAGTGAAATTTCAATGATCAATAATGATGAAAAAGTCGTGAGAAAGCCAAAAGACAAAATATCCTAAGAAACTCAAAAAGCTATAGGGCATGCCCAAATCAAAAGAGAAAATGATAGTCAAGATAAAATGAGGATGCCCGATCAAAACAATAAAAAAAATACAAATCAAATAAAAATAATAAAAGAAAAAGATTTATAATCAAGCAAGTAAACAACCTGGAATAATAAATTATGCTCTCAAAATATATAAAAATATATTTTTTATAAGAATCATGACATCAAGAACAAGTTATTATAAAGCGGAAAGGTTGATGCTCATAATCTTATGAATAGTGGTGTTGTAATAACGTTGAGATTGAAGTTGCAAATGTTTCATGATCAGCAATGTCGCACTGCCTTACTTGTCATAATATTAGTGGAAAAGTTGGTGATTAGCGGTTGATTGGTGGTTATTGAAAAAAAAACCGTCTAAAGAATTTGGTGTGCTCCCTAATGGTGCAACAGTGATGTCATGAGAATAAAAAAAAAATTATTAAAGTGTGAGACTATATTGTGGTGTGCGCCAGGGATTTTGCAAGGTGAATGTCCAGATAATATCTCTGGGGGTGGAGAAAAAGAGGCGAGGTTGCTCGTCTCCTCAGAAGGAAGGTAGCATGCTATTCAGGCCAGGCCCGAACATCATGACGAGGATGACTCTTAACGGGCCTGGCTCGTATCTTCTTCTTCTTCTTTTTCCTGTACCGCCAGTTATCAATATTGTTCGAACTCCATATGTTTTGAAGAATAAAAGATACTGATGTTAAGCTTGTGTGAAGCTAATTAATATCTATAATAGAATTTCTGTTAAGTACAAAGAACAGACAAATATATATGTTTTGCTAGTGCTATTTAAGTCTCTTTAATTATTTTCTGTCATTGTTACAAATTAATTAAAGAAATGTAGACAATATATATATATATATATATATAGAGACTGGATTAGATAAATTGTAGTCCACCTTCAAAAAGGTTATGTGGAATGAAATAAAAAAGATAAAAGAAAAAGGAACAAGCATAAGAATTTCTGTAATTGCTTTTGACTCAAGAAAACAAGTCTTTTATATAAAATAAATATAAGAAAAAGGTGTTTTAAAACCTGAATTTACTTAACATATTAGTTTGGGATTTAAAGTTTAAATTAACTCGGGTTGAGAAATAACAAAAAATAAAAAATTTAACTAACATGTTAAAAACTCAGGTTCATCTAGATGAAAAACTAATTTTTTTTATTTTTTATTATCAAAACAATATTGTATTAATTTTTTAACGTATTTATTTCTTAAAAAAATCAAATTTAAGAGATTAAATTAGGAAGCACGTTTAAATTCATTACATCATAGCTTGTACTAAGCAGTGTATCCTTGTATACTGAAGCATACCTAATAATTACGAAGATGTCATCCAATGTCAAAAGCATTTCAGAATTCAAATGAAGGATATTGCAACAGCTGATGAAAAGCTAGAGAAGTTTATGAGCTTTGATATTGTGTGTTTTAGTTAATGTGTTATTGTTGTGTTTTGAGATAAAAATAATATTTGGTAATTTATTAGTGTGATGTATTTATTAACTATAATTAAAAGGACTTAGTGTTTTACTGTAGAATGAATTATTGTGGACTGTGAGCGCTTTCACTGTGAATTATACTATTTCGAATCACTGTAGGTTGTGAGTAGTTTCACTACGGATTGCACTATTTGGGTTTACTCTTTGTTGGGCTCTTTCAAAACGTGTGGGAGTGGACACAGACACATTGCATTGTGAATGGCACTGTAGGCATAGACTGTTTTCACTGTGGACAATACTATAGCGCCCTAGGAGGCGTTCCTCTACTGCGTTTTTAGTCGAGAATAGTGGCTAGGGGTGTTGCTTTCTCTGTCAAAAGCTGTTAGGTCTGGCTTGGCAGTTGGACCCAACTATGTGTAAAATATTATTACTATCAAAGAAAAACAATAAATTTTATTTGAGGGGATTAAAAACTATAAAAATTTGGGCCAGATAAATTTAATATTATTAGTAATATTATTAATATTCTTAATTTCATTAATATTATTAAATTTGAAATAAATTTTATTACTATCAAAAAAAATTATAAATTTGATTTGAAGGGTAAAATCAATTATTATTATTATTATTATTAACTTAGGTCTGACATCCCTTTCCAGACCCAAAAAACTTGGGTCAGGCATCAGGATCCATTTCTCTTGGGTCCCACATCCGAACCCATTTCTCTTGGGTCCAACATCAGGACCCAAAGTTCTTAGATCTTGGGATTTTTATGTTATAAATATTATTATTTTTATAATTAGTATTAATATAAAAAATATATAATTATTTTATTATAAATATAATTATTTTTTTATAATTAAAACTATTAATATTAAAAATAGTATTATTTATGTTATAAATATTATTATTTTATAATAATGAAAAGTATTAATATCAAAAATATTATTATTTGTGTTATAAATAATATTATTTTTATTATAATTAATAGTATTAATATTAAAAATAGTATTATTTGTGTTATAATTATTATAAGAACTTGAGTCAGACAAGTTTAATATTATTATTAATATTATAAATATTATTATATTCATTAATAATATTAAATGTGTAAAAAATATTATTACTATAAAAAAATATAGAATTGATTTAAAGGGTAAAATCAATTACTATTAACTTAGGTCAGGCATCTCCTTCCAGACCCAAAAAACTTGAGGCTGGAAAAGGACGCCTCATCCAAGGAGTTTGGGTATGACAAGAGCGCAAATTCAAATCCATTGGGTCTTGCAGCCCCGCCTAACCCAAGACTATTGGTCTTTCGTTATGACCCAATCTCTTGAGTCCTGAGTCAAGACCCAATGCTAATGGGTCCTACGCAGGACCCAATTCTCGTGGCCTGTGTCAGGACTCAATGATCTTGGATCTGGCGTCAGGACCCAAGGTTCTTGGGTCTTATGTTTCTAAATATTATTATTTGTGTTATAAATATTATTATTAATAAAATAATTAATAAATTTGAAAAAAAAATTATTATCAATATTGAAAAACAACCATAGATTTGATTTGAAGTGTAAATTAAAAATTATTCTTATTATTAAATTTTAAAAAACTATTATTACTATTGAAGAAAAACCATAATTTTTTTTGAAAGATTAAAAAAATAAAAATTTTGGCAGGCAAGTTAAATATTATTATTAATATTATAAATATTATTGTTGGGTTTGGCTTTGCAGTCAGACTCAACACTCTTGGGTCCAATGTTGTAGTCAAACTCAATGCTCTTGAATCTTTGATTTTTATAATATTTTTTTAAGAAGATAAAAGATAAGCCCGCGGCATAACGCGGGCCACCTAACTAGTGAATACTAAAAATAGTTAAATAGTGTTTGATCAAATTCAATTGTAGTGTTTTTTATATATAAAATAATCATTTAAAATATTTAAAATATCTTAATTTGTATTTATATTAAATGATTTATAATCTCTTAAACTTATACGCATGTGTTGGAATTGGTTTATAAAATATGTAATTAGTTTTTTAAGGCTAAATTATATGTAAGGGGACACTCACAATCGAGGTTAAAATCATGTTGAATTTTATGATCCAACATGGATACTTTAACGTGAAATATTAATATGTTTTAAAAAATTAATTAAAAGTGAATGCAAAATTGTTCTAAAAAACTTTTGGATAACAAAAATTTCAAACCCAAAATAGCTTTGATAATTAGATAGGAGGCTTGTGAGCTCATGAGTTTGAGCTTGAGTTTAGTTAATGAAAAATATTCGTTATTAAGTTCTTGTTTAATTAGTAATTTTTTTTAATCCCTAAAATATTTTAGTGCATAAATTAATACATTGATTGTGCGATGGGAATGAATGTCATTATAAGTAATTCATTAACTATGAATATCTTGGATATTCATGAACTATAAACATTTATGAATTATGAACATTCATCATAATTAATAAAATATTCATGAATTATGAAAACTCATAAATTATGATTATTAATGTTTTAGTTTCTAAGTCCTATAAATAAGTGTCTTGAATTGGTGGAATAGGATAAAAGAATTTTATTGAGTTATTTTTTCTCATTGTTATTGGTTTTCCTAAAAACTTGTTCTTTAATTCATTCTTTCTACTCTAGAGCTTAGATTCGGTCTTTGTAGAGAGATATTAAATATTATTCATTTAATTTCTTTGGATCTTATTTAGAAATATACATAAACAAAAAGGAGTTGTTGAAATTTTGAAAGACTTACTAAAGAAAATCATTTTGCACCAACCGTTGAGTAATAAAGCTTCAAGGACAAATGATAATCTAGACAACAATAAAATTTAAGATTGGATATCTCCTAAGGACATCAACAAACATGTACTATGAAGTAGTTTTACATGTACTATGAAGTAGTTTTATATTATAATTATAATATTTTGTGTTGGTTTGCATGCTAGAATTGTTTTTCCTATATTTTTTGCAAATTTATATATTTGTTTAGTATTCATGCTATATTTTTTGTAATGGTTACAATGTTTTTATATGTTTGCATGATTATAAACTAAACATATTTTTCTTATTTGTCTAATCTTTACTTGTGAATTTTGGACAACATGTATGCATGTATACTTGTTTTTTATTAGAGTTATTTTTAAGTTTTAAAAACTAAAAAAGAAAAAGGTTAATAGTGTAATAATATATGTACACATAATATCAATTCAAAATAATTAATAATATAGAAAATGTTTTTTTTTTAATTTAAGTACTAGCACTAACATCTTTAGTTGGTGTGTTTGTAATTCATTGAAATAATTAATAAAATGTTGTCATTTTTATTTAAAATAATGGATCTTACAATAAGTAACCTTGTTTCAATTAAAAGTATAAGCATCTGATTTTTTTTAAAGTAAATCGTATTTAAAGTGACAATTATTTTTTGCTTTCAAAACGAAACAAGTGTTAATTAAACATTTCTTTTAGATCAAAAGTAGTTGTTTTTTAAAAACACAATAATACCAAACAGACACTATATCCAATATAATAAAAAAGAATAAATAAAGACAGTCTACCATGACCACACAAGCATACAAACAAATACATTAAGATTATTAATATGATTGCAAAAAATAGTCTATCGGCCTACATATGCATTATTGAGTTGGGTTTATTATCCTCACCATTTAAAAGAAATTTCTTGTCGCATATAAATGTATAAATTATTCCTCGTATCTTATTCAAATCTTCATAAATTATTTCAAAAAACAATGTTAACAATATTTAGGGATGGCATTGCACAACACATAATCCATTTATATATTTATTCACGTAACATGAATAGAAATACTAAAAAACACTAGTCTTTTACTATTATTTTTTCTTCAACAACATTCAATGTAACATTATGAAGTGCTATAATGCAATTGAGTCGGTCCCTAATGGTCATTCAATATATATAATTACAAATTTTATAACACTTTTCCTTGAATAACCATGTACTAAAAATATGTCTTATTAAAACCTTGAAAAGAAAAACTCAATGGAAAAAAACCTAAGTGAAGGAAAAATAGTATAACATTTTTGTGTGATTTCTGAATACTTTAGAATTTAATAGAAGGTTTTATATAGATACTTCAAGATTCATATTTGAATACTTTAGGATTCAGAAAAATGTTAAATTGTTTCATTAAAACCTTGCAAAGTAAAACTCATTGGGAAGGAAAAAAAGTACAATTTGCATTAACTTCACTGAAAATTACATATCTTAGGATGAATCTTTAAGATGTCCCATTCCAATATTATGGATCTTGAAAGTTGAGACTAGTAAAGACTTTATAAATAGGTTTGGTAAATTATCATTTGACTTGATTTGCTTGATATCAATTTTTCTTTTCTGTTGAAGCTTGTGAGTATAAAAGAACTTTATGAGATATGCTTTATTTTATCTCCTTTTAATGTAGTCTTTTATAAGTTGAGTGAAATGAACAACATTATCTTCAAATAATATTGTGGGACTATCTTCAATAGTTGACAATCCATATTTTTCTTTTATGTGTTGGATAATTTACATTAGACATATACATTCTCAACTTATTTCATGGATTGCAATAATTTCTGAATGATTTGATAAAGTAGCCACTAATATTTGTTTGACAGATCTCCAAGAAATTATAGTAGGTAAATAAATAACATGTTTGTGATGTCCCTTAAAGGAAATCAGAGAGATAACCTGCATCTGCATATCCTATCAATTTTGAATTTTATCTACTATAAAATAACCTCATCTTAGTTGTTCCGCGGAGATAGCGAAGTATATGTTTGACCTCATTTCAATGTTTTTTTGTAGGATTGGAACTGTATCTTGCTAATAAATTGACTGCAAAAACCATATATGGTCTTGTACAATTTACAAGATACATAAGAGCTCCAATAACATTAAGATATGGTACTTTTGTACCAAGAATTTATTCATCCTCTTTTAGCGGTAAAAAATGGTCTTTCTTTACATTAAGTGATCGAACAACCATAAGTTGTAGTTCTTATGAGCTTTTCAGGAGTACCAACAAGATTTAAATTATCAATATATATTGCAACAATAGCAAATTCGGATGTGTTTTTCTTAATAAAAATGCATGGAAAAATCTTATTATTCTCAAATTATTTTTCTAGGAGGTATTCATAAAGACAATTATACAACATTCGATGAAGTTGCTTCAACCCTATATAAAGATTTTTGTAGTTTAATATAATAAACACTTCTGGGTTTATCATAAAAGGTTTCAGGCATTTTGAATCCTTCAGGGATTTTCATATGGATATCTTTATCTAATGATTCATATGGATATGTTGTAACTACATTCATTAAACGTATATCTAAAGTTTTTAAGACTACTAAACCAATCAAAAATCTAAAAGTGATTGCATCCATAACTGGAGAGTAAATTTTCTTATAATCAATGCCAAGTCTTTGAACATGCTTAAGTTAGGGAATTTAATGATACTTTAAGAGCAATATGATGATATAAGTTACAAAACCAAATATATTCCATAAAACTATGAATAATAATGAAAAGAAAAAAATATTAAAATTGATATAAGTCATGTAACACAGGAGTTCATGCATGCCAAGATTTTAATATAAATTAATTAGAATGATTATGCTGATAACATGTTAAAAGAAATAAAAAACAAGTAAAAACATACATATTCATAATTAAATTTAAAAGAGAAATTCATATTTTTGTTATATATCTTTTTAATTCTTAGAATACAAGATAAGTAGTTTATTTATAGAATAAGAGAATAAAAATATTAAAGGACACTAGAAAATTCAATTATCATAAAAAAATCAAGATACTAAATTTAAGAGGCTATGAAGTCTAAGAAATTTAAATAGATATTCAATATATATAATTAAATATTTTATAATAATTCTCAAGTTATTATATTTTAACATTTTTTAATAAACCTAATTGTTAAACAATTTTTCTTTATTGCTTTTTCTTTAGAATGGTTGGGTACTAAAAAAAAATTGGTAAGTGTCTATTGATCGAATATATTATTAACAATTTAACACACTTAAAAAATATATGAAGACAAAAACATCCAAATCCAGAAAAGAAAATAAAAGGTAAAGACATATATTAGAGAGAGAGAGAGAGAGAGAGAGAGAGAGATGATAATAATAATTAAAACAAGACCTACCCAATTTTAAAAGGGTCAATAATATATAAACCCGACCCGTATCCAAAACAAGAACGATTCAACAACAAGAAGGGTTTTGGCTGAAGGCTAAACCCTAGTCCCAGAAATCTATATTATC
>Ga0307513_10013467_pt1 | contig 10030 bp, 14 predicted proteins | sample 15_EM_MG_FD_202174 | JGI IMG/M metagenome (GOLD analysis project Ga0307513, IMG submission 202174) | Populus trichocarpa ectomycorrhiza microbial communities from riparian zone in the Pacific Northwest, United States - 15_EM | ecosystem: Host-associated > Plants > Roots > Unclassified | place...
AAAAAAAAAACTTCAACCTATGACGCAGAGCTGCATCAAAAAGCTATAGTAAGAACTAAGACGATGGAACTTTTAGTAGCTAATCAAGATATTACTGTAGGTAAACAAAAACCACATGTAACTAGAGTGAATCAGGATAAATAGTACTTGATAAATAAAGGAAAAGGTAAGTACTGGTAGGTGGTAGATTACACCGATCGGAGAGCAGATTCTGTATATCACCAGTCCAATACATCTACGACCACCTTCAAGTCATAATGTACAGAGGCAGGTTGTCTGTATCAAGTCATATCAAAGGGTTAACAAATTGACATCCATGGATCATTTATACTTCAGCACTTGGTGTCTGTCTGGCCATCTGTCAACAGCAATTAGTTCACGTTAAAAACTCCACAAAGCACATGACATAAAAGAGTTCTGCATGGAAGACTCATCAAGTTAAAAACAATCTTGGCCTAAAACTGAAGTTTCCCTCAAATTTGAGACGTGATGTTTATAGCATTTTCTTCAAACAAGAACTTTCATTCTGTGTGAATGTAATGATCACAAGAGATTTTTACCAGCTGGACTCACCGTCCCATTCAGCATTCAAGATACGAGCCTGGTTTGCCAGATACTAGTAGTCACAAATTTGGCTTTGGTTGGTCGGCATAGAAATCACTTGATGCAATCCAAGAGCAGGGATTATTTTCAATATACTTGTAAGACTTGTATTGTTATTTGAAAATAGTCTATCCTCCTTGCATTGCATCATATCACGACAAATAGCAATCAGGCAGCAGCTCATGTATATGAGGTATTGATCGTATCAAGATCATACAAGATTGAATTTGGAAGCAATTGTCAATATAGCAAAGGCATTTCATCAGGTGGGTGATTTGAAATGCAATTCCAAGCGGAAAAAAAATTGCAGATTTAAGGTTGCATACATTGGGATGAGGATAGAGGTACTGTTTGTTCAACAAGGTCTGAATCAACTAACTCATTTATCTTGATGGTTGGTGAATAGAAACCCTAACACAACACAAAATGTTTGTAGACTCCTAATACAACAGACAAGCTGAAGATAATCGTAACAAATTTTATTTTATTTTTTCTCATAAGAGAAAATTGTAATAATCTAAGTAAATCAGAGCTCATATTTACACAAACCATAGCTTACTATTTTATAGCAGAAAAACTGACAACGGTTAAAAAGGCACTAGTAATGGCTTATTTTGAGTAAGATTCTAAACCACCCCATCCTGTCAGATTTCAGTACCAAATAAGAAAGTCATTTTGATATCATTCGTTGCATAAATTGCCACCCATGATAAAATTCTTAAAATTTTGAATGAGGTTTTATCTTTATCAAATATATGTGCAGTACAGATCAGAAACAACTATAACTTCATCGTTCCAAACCCTAAACCCTAAATCCAACTCACCGACAAATGGTTTTCAATTTTCTAATTGTAACCCAATCTAGAAATATAATGTGATAAACCAGGGAAGGATTCAGCTTTGCCAACCTCAATTGGCTATAAAATTAAATGCTTCCTAGATTTCATACCTTGGTTTAGCAACCAAGTCGTAGAGTCCTCTCCCGGGGTACACTTCTCTTTTGAAAATTCTGTATCAGAGTTTGGTGCATCAGAGATCATATCATCATTCAAATTCAGGGTAGGGACCACTGGTGGTTCTGCATTTTGAGGAGCCTGTAGAAAATCCAGGAAAAAAAAAATGATGGTGAATTCACATTTAGACTAGCGAACATGAAGAATTGGTTATGCACTCGACATTTGAACGAATGTCATGATAATGTATGTCTGGACAATCTCATGATAAAAATTGGTATACAAGCAAAAGCTCTTTGAAGCTCCAGGAGCACAAGGAGATGCATGATTAAACCAGACATCCCATGATTTTTAGCTAACAGAGCTGGCTATTACAATGCATATGAGAAAGGTTTTAAATAACACCTGTTATTTAACAGTATCGGAGGACCCATTACTGTTATTCAGTATTGTGGTGCCATTAACAGTGCTCACAACAATAATGACTATAATGCCATTATATAGCATTATTGGCTGTTATTGAGAATATAACAGTGCACGCAAACACATAGATATGTGTGCGTGTGTATTTACATTAAGCAAATTATCAATAAAACATTTCATTAATGTAAAGAGTCCAACTTTGTTAACAAGTCATATTTAATAAGAAAAACAAGCTACGAATATTATTCCACACTTCATTCACAATCACTCCATCAATCTTGTGCAATGTTTATCACCGAAAAAAAAAAAAAAAAAAACTCTCTGCAAATTCAATACAGGGCACCATGCTTGAACCTATGCAATTCTGAGCATAGCATTTGAAGCAGGCACTAGCCTAAAAAGAACAAAATTCAGAGTACTCAATGAACAGGCAGGATACTGAACAAAGAAAAAAGGCAAATAGGTCTCAACCTCATGGGACTGATGAACATTAGAAGAAGCCAGATTCTTCAAATCAGGGACAGCAGAAGCTTCTGTCTTGGGTTCCTGTGCTGTGGACTCCTTCTCATGAGCATTGTCTGGCTGCATGTTTTCTACTGCATCCTGCTTGAGGTTTTTAGAAGTTTTTGGTTTGCTGTTGTAGTCACCATTCAATACCACACCAATTTCTGCACTTGCCCTTTTCCTGATATGGGCATGTAGCGAAAATAAGCACAAGTTTCATGGGAAATGCAGTGATAGCAATAACTGCCAATTAAGCAAATACAAAAACACCATATTCTCACCTGCTGTTATTGTGGTTAACTATCTGGGGAGAACTTGGCTTGTTGGAAAATAATATTCCACGTAGAGGCTTTCCATCTACAGTGGTCTCGATGGTATATCCATGTGGAAGGCTTTCAGTAACTTTGGCTTGAAATGACTTCTTCCCTTGATGAAGTTGTCTTTGATTCAATGGGAAATTTTCTCTGCCTGCAAATAAAAGCACAAATTTTGTTAAGTATTCAACTCGCATGCCCTTTTAAAGAACAGTTCATACCATGACCATTAACATCATCATGAAACCTTGGCCACACTGGCCCAAGTGCTAGTCTTATCATGTTACCATCAAGGTAAGTCATAATTGGCTTCTCTTTGTTTTCAGCTGATATAACATTATTATTGAGGTCTTAAACAACATACTGTCACGCTAATAAAAAGAATTAGTAACCAGGAAAAGGTTCACACCTAACTTGATTTGCATGCTTAAAGAAGTTAAATCACGAACAGAATGACTCAAAAAGCATCAGTATACTTATCGCCAGGAAAGTAAATAATAAAGTTGCAATAAAGGGAATCATGCAGAAATATAAATGTTGGAAATTGGAAGCATTTATAAATTTCAATGCACAAAATTCCTTTTTGCCACTGTTGGAATATTATGTGGTAATTCCGGAAACCACAATCTAGAACTTTTCAAGATCCAGGAAAGATGCCAAAGCTTTTTTCCATAATTTAACAATGCAGTATTGCGCAGATTATTCTTGAAAGTTTAGCAACTCTGGAAAATTACAGGATATAATTTTCTCACCTTTTTCCATGACCTTTCATATTAAAATTAAAATTCATTTCAGATCTACAACTAGTTCGCAAAAGCTCCCCTTTTCTTAAGAAGCATATTAAGTGTACAAATCCCAAACAAATTTCAATCAGTCTGAACATTTTTGTTGATGCCAAAAGACTCCAATCTCAGAAAGGAGATTTCAACTCAGGTCATGTAACTGCAGCCTGATTGTTTTGTTGATGCCAAAAGACTATCTGATCCCAGAAAACACAATGGCATTCAGGGACCTTTATATGCTTGTAGCTGTCCAAAAATGTCACTAACTTGTTCTGAATAATCCCTGCCATCAAATGCCTTTGACTTGTACACAGTTTAACCCCAATCAATAACATGCCCTAAACCTTTCTTCACTGCAAGAAGACAAAGTCATCAGAATTCCATGATTAACCAGCCAAGCAACAGTAGACATTCTTTATCTGTACAGTACCAAACCTTAGGTTGACTATATCTCAACTACCTTCCAAATCAAGACAAATAAACTTGTTCTTCATTCTCATTTGGCCACAGGGGGTGAGAGCTACCGGTTAGAAATTGTCCTAGCCTCCTAGGGCAATGGCATTATAACTGATTTCACTTTCATAAAACTCTTCCTTGCCAATACCGTGAATCTTAAAGCATTATAACCCCTCTTAAGTGCTTAAAGTTTAGCCCACCATGAACATACTACTTAAACGGTCAGTGCAGCCCAATACATAATGATAAGAAAAAATGTATCACGTCTTATTACAGAACAGCAGTCTCTGAGTAACTGGACATGCTTAAATACTAGGCAATGGATACGAGAAATGGTTATGATGACTGGGAGAAAGACAAGAAGGATGTAAAGTAAAAAATTATCTCAATCCAATTGTGCACATCTTAATTAAACAAGACTACCAGGAGGGATAAAAACTATAAAGTTCAACCATATTCTTATCCTCTGTATAAATAGCATAGAAGTTGCATTTTCCATTGGAACTAGAAAATCACGATGAGCCCTTCGTCCTGGTCCATCCCCAAATTGATAAGAGCATATTTCATAACTTACATTTCCTGCAGGAAGATTATTTCATCTTATCCCCAACCACTTTCACATAAAAAGAAACATAATCTTGTTATCCCCAGTTGTGTTTTTGAGCTTGTCCCCACTCCATTTCACAAAAGAAAAGGAAACATATCATCCATTTGCATGGTGAATAAATCCTCAATTGTGCTTTTGGACATTATGCCAGTAGTAAATATGGATAGAAGAAATTGCACATTCTGACCCAACAAAGAACATCCACTGAACTTATAGGACATTAAGACATTGCATTCCAAGGAACAATATAGAATATTTTCCGCATACGCAGATAGATGCCTAGAAGACCACTAATTCCAGATAGAGAATTTACCATTTGCCTGAAGAAAAAAATGCCTACGCCAGTAGTAAATTCGGATAAAAGAAATTGCACATTCTGACCCAACAAAGAACATCCACTGAACTTATAGGGCATTAGGACATTGCATTGCAAGGAACAATACAGAATATTTTCTGCATACGCAGATAGATGCCTAGAAGACCACTAATTCCAGATAGAGAATTTACCATTTTCCTGAAGAAAAAACTGCCACTGAAAGATGTTTTGACAAGCTTCCAAACCAAAAGCTACTCGTACAAAAACTCATTGTAGACTGATATAAACTCATTGTAGATTGATAAAAACAAATCTATTTGTGATATGAAATAATTGTCAAATGAGTGACACTACCAAGGCACTCTCAAGTCAATATTTAGTGATATTGCATAAGGCAACCTCAATTCTCCCTGGTTCAGATATGAAAAACTACCGGATTGATTTCATGAAAGGAAACTGTGATGAATAATAGAAAGGGAGCAAATAATCCACTTCTTACCTGGTTGGGCATAACTCGGCAAGGTGTGGTGAATGTCAGCATTTGTGTCAATTTGGACTAAAACTTTATCACGCACAGAAGAATTAAGATTTTGTTCTTGGCATTTTAGTTTCAATTGCTTCTTCAGAGATAACTTTTCTAGACGCCATTCATCTTGCACTCTTGTATGTCCTGCAATGAAAAAAATGGATGAGATTGCCAAAATAAACAGTGATCTAGACAAATACAAGGGTTTACAGAGTAAGAAAATTGCAACTCAAAAGCATGCAAGAAATTTTAGTTAAGAAAACATTTAAAACTGTACCAAACCTGTGTGTAAGTAGTACATGTCTTCCAGCGCCTCAAGACTCTTATTGCAGCCACCAATGAAGACAAGCACACCACCCTTCAGTGGATCCAAGCAGTCCCCAGCCACAGAGAATCTTGCAGAAGGTCCATCTCCAGTTGTCATCACCTTAGTCCAAACACCAGTTTCTGCCCCAATAACAAATGTGGATGTTTAGAACTACAAATAAAGATAACTATAACAAGTTTATGTATAATCTGCTCACACTTTCAAAGCCACAGGACAGACAAGTAAATTATTGAAAATTGGGTGGATTTACAGGGAGAGGGGAGTGCATTTTCCTATGCAACTAAAATTTTATCAACAATAGCATGATACTTACCTACATCAAGCATATAAAAATCATCACATAGATTTTGGGCATCTGTAAATCCACCAAAACAAATAATTCTTGCCAAAAGCAACAATGGAATGACCAGCTCGAGGTGGCAACTGCCCCGATAACAAATGTGGATGTTTAGAACTACAAGTAACGATAACTATAACAAGTTGATGTATAATACACTCGGACTTTCAAAGCTACAGAAAAGACAAGAAAATTATTGAAAATTTGGTGGATTTACAGGGAGAGGGGAGTGCATTTTTCTATGCAACTAAAATTTTATCAACAATAGCATGATACTTACCAACATCAAGCATATAAAAATCATCATATAGATTTTGGGCATCTGTAAATCCACCAAAAACAAATAAATTCTTGCCAAAAGCAACAGTGGAATGACCAGCTCGAGGTGGCAACTTCTGACCCAATGTGTTCAGCTCCTTCCAAACAAGAGTTTCTAACAAAACACAAGAAAGCTTAAGATTAGGCAACACATTCTTGCATGAATTAATAATTCAAATTATAATTGAAATTAATCACGTGCATGTGTTTGAAAGCAAATACATGACAAATACACACACAGGCACATGTTGTGTAAGTGCATGCAAATGTATAATATGTAAAATAATGAGCAAAACCTGTATCTAGGATGTGGACATCTGACAAATAATAATCATGCCCATCTTCACCACCAATCACAATGATTTTGTCCCTCCAAGATGAGCAAGTATGGCTATCACGGGCAGAAGGTGGAGTGCCTGTTGTTATTGCTTGTTTCCATACAAAAGTCTCTACAAAAGTAGAACATGAATGACATAATGTCTTCAACGTGCCGCAGCGCATAACAAATTGCAAGAAAATGATAATTGACTAAAATAGTGGAAGACTTGTCCACTTTCAAAGGCCACCCCCAAAGAGTCTATGAAAAGTAAACACATTAGAAAAATTGATTCAGCCCCCCTTAACCCCGCATCCACAACCCCCACCATGCGTGCACGCGAGCGCACAAAAAAAAAATCCTTTGTCCTAGTTAACCTAGAGTGGTACTGCAGAGCATAACAAATTGCAAGAAATTGATAATCGACTAGAATAATGGAAAACTTGTCCACTTTCAAAGACCATCCCAAAGAGTCTATGAAAAGTTAACACATATTAGAAAAACCAATTCAGCCCCCCTTAACCCCAAATCCACAACCCCCACCACGCACACACACAAAAAAACCCTTTAGCCCAGTTAGCCCAGGGTGGTAGTCCTGTATAGCATAGGAAATTGATATATGCATAAATTGTAAACTAAACTAGAGCATGATCATAACCAATACTTGCTGATGGAGAAAGTTACCTGTATTCAAGATGTAAAGATCCTCATAATAGACTTCGTGATAATTATCTGAAGATTTCCCACATCCACCATATATAAAAAGTCGTTTGCCAACTAGGGCAGCACCATGACCCTCCCGTGCCTCTGGCCCATCACCTCTCACATTTGGAGTTATCCAAGTATGAGATGCTATAATATGATAACCAATGAAGGAAGTGTAAGTCATATGATTCAATACAAACCAATATAAACATACATGTTAAATCTCATTTCTTAGATACTCTTTCATGATCAGTCTATTTCAGCATAAAAAATATTGCTTTCTGACACTTAAGCTATGTAAATCAATGGCCACGTAAAAGACTAGGGCATGACATACAAGGAAAATCAAATGGAAAAGAAATTAAGGACAGGATCACTCACAAGTATCTAAGATATGCAGATCATTGAGAGGGTTCTTCCCATCAGTACCTCCAAACACATACAGATTGTCACCAACAGTTGTACAAGTGTGGCTATCTCTCGGAACTGGTGGCGTGCCATTTAACACTGGCTGGCTCCAGGTCTGGTTAACTGCAAGTCAGCAACTCAATATGAGAGCATAAAAACATTTAGAGGAAACGAAACTGCAGATGAAAATTCAATAACTCAGAAGGCAACCCATACTCACAAGTAGCAAAAGCAACTTGCACTATAGAGTACGATATGATCAAATCCCATTAGGCGGGATAGAAACTTTCATGGTCCCATATAGTACATTGACTCTAAAATAGGACATTAATCAACTTTCAAGTAATTTCAAATACCAAACAAGTCTAACAACACTCCAATAAAAAAGCAAATCAACAAGTTACAGCAAAAAAGGAGTGAAATAACTCCAATAATCACACTTCCTCTAAGCACCAAACATTAACTGACAAAATTAATGCCAAGCAACACAAAAAATAAATCCACAAAATCCCCAAAAAACAATTTTAATGACTTCCCATTATAACAAAAAAAAAAGAAAAAGAAAAAAAAATCGAACTTATATAAGCACCAAACAAAACCACCCAAAATTGCAAAAGACTATAAAAGAAAGAGGCCCAACAATTAAAGACAAAAAAAGAAGAAGAAGTGAAGACCCACCGGTATCAAAGACATGAACTTGGTTGGTCTGGCAGTTATCTTTGCCATAGCCACCAAAAACATATAGAAATCTTCCTCCTTTAATTGAATTACAAGTGTGTCCCCACCTCTTCCCTGGCCCATTTAACTCTTCTATTTGAACTCCTTGCTGCTGCTGCTGCTGCAGCACCCTTTCCCATCTCATTTTTCTTTTCGTTTTTTTCCTGGGAAAATTTTCCCTTCGTGAGGAAAGCGTAGGAAAATTAAAAATACAAAGATGAGGTTATTATGTCTCACACCAGAGAGAATGAAAATCAAAATGTATAAAAATAAAAGGAGTAGGGATAATTAGTACTGTAGATTATATCAGAGTTTGTTGTTGTTTTATTTTTAGTTTTCATGCAGAACACAAGGAAAAGCCTAAGGGTGTCTCTATTTTTCCAAGAAAAATATAAAAATGCATTATTTTTACAAATTAGAAATCAGAAAAAGACTTTTTCATTTTCCCTTATAAAGCTTGGTTTGGAAAACATCTAAAAGATCTCCCCCAAATTTTTCCACCCACTATAAGCATAATGGAAAAGGTTCTCTCCATCTATTTTCCAGTAAATTATTGTTGTTTACGACAATAACCTTGTTGTTTTCTTATAATGACATTTGTATCTTTTATACACACACATCTTATCACTGCCCTAAAACCCTCGTAATCTTATCTTTATCAAGGGTATGTTTAGGAATGTATAATAATTATTTTTAAAAATATATTTTTATTTAGAAATATATTAAAATAATATTTATTATTTTTAAAAAATTATTTTTAAAATTAGTATATTAAAATGATCTTAAATGAATTTAAAATAATAATAAAAAAATGTAATTATTTTCAAATATATTTTTAAAACGCAAAAACAAACAAGCTTTCAAACCGCTATCTCTCTCCCTCTCCACACACATACGCACACACAACTCCATGTTTTTCTCACACTTTGTGAGTAAAGTTCCAATCTTTTTTTACAGATTAACCTTTTTATATTAGCTTATATTTTTTTATTTAGGTTTTGATTTGTTTTGGGTTTTATGTAGGATTTGTGATATCTTTACCATCTTAGACTTCAATTAAGATAAAAGTAATCTATTTGGTTTTGAATCTCAATTTGTTATATCTTCTCCATCTCATACTTCAATCTTTTCTCTAGGTAAGGCGTTCACATGATCTATAGATTATAAGTTAAATAAACATCAAACAACAATAAGTCAGTGTAGTTAATTATTTTATTTAACAAATAGTTCAAAAAATACATGGATAGCTTATTGTCTAACGACCTTGCTCCGATAAAACACAAGCACATTTGTTGGATTATTTTTAAAAATTCGTTTAGCAACACCACCTAACATTAAAAACATGTTAGTTTAATTGCATTTTTCCAAGTTTCAAGAACACAATATAAATGTATATAATTGTAAAAATAACATTACA
>Ga0307513_10013468_pt1 | contig 10030 bp, 13 predicted proteins | sample 15_EM_MG_FD_202174 | JGI IMG/M metagenome (GOLD analysis project Ga0307513, IMG submission 202174) | Populus trichocarpa ectomycorrhiza microbial communities from riparian zone in the Pacific Northwest, United States - 15_EM | ecosystem: Host-associated > Plants > Roots > Unclassified | place...
GCCGGTTGCCCCCACGCGGCCCAACTTGGCTTGGTGACGCAATCGCCACCAACAAAGGAGCATGGTCCAACTCTTTGGCGTGGGTGTCCACAGTTGACAGAATAACAGAGCTGAGAAGTGAGTGCCGGCAAGCGATCATATCTCCGAGGCCGGAGACCCCAAAAAGATGGGGCTTGTACGGCGGCTGGAAGCTCGCCCTCCATGTATAGTGTGGGTTGTTTTAGCCGACAGGAACTACAAGCGCTGAGGTAGGTGGATGGACAACCTTCTCTCTCCCTCCGACGCAGGTGTAGACTGAAGACAGGGGGTAAAGGTCTCGATGAGCACCTCGCCGTCTGATGGCGCGGGCTTAGTTGTCTTCGGAGTAGTCTTCGTAATCAAACTGGGACGTGAGACGGTAAGTGAAGGACGTGGAAGAGAAAAGATATAGACACTTACAGGATCGTAGACAACGCGGATGATAAGAGAACAACTGGGACAAGTGGCAATATCCTCGTAGTTTGCCAACTGCACCCTTGAGATCTCGAATCGATCACCACATGGACATGGGTAATGGTACACTTTCTTAACGTCATCCCAAGTCATGTCCTCGATCTCGATCTCGTCGTAGTACGCTCCCATTTTGACCAACCGAATTTTAGAGTACCAAGCGCCGACCAAACTGATCACCACCCGCCACCCGAGTTGGGGACTCACCAGTACTCCGGCACGCAGCTATCCTTTCCATAAGCGTTGGAGCTTTGTTAAGCGAGCTGTGGCGTTCGGCTGGAATTTACGCCACTGGCGGAATCAATTTAGCCGCTCGCGCCTTCAATTATCCCCAGACTGAATTAGCAAACTTCGTGACGAGAGACAATAGCTCGTACTAGCGGAGAGAAGGGTTATTCTTCGCCACTCGCGTGCAATATGTTCAGTCCGTTGATTCAGATGCTACCAGAAGCAACAGCCTCCAACCATTCCACGTCCTTCCCGACAGGCGACAATACCTCACAGCCCGTGTCTGTGATGACAACGACGTCCTCAATCCGCACTCCACCAACATACTCGTACTTCGCCAGAACTTCATGGTTGACGTACTGAGAGTTCCTCACGGGGGAGAGGAGATGAGGCGAGAAGTAGCATCCAGGCTCGATTGTCTGAGGACAGGTGCAGATCAGTTTGGTTGAAGGAGCGAACTAATAACGGAAGAACACGTACGACGCACATGCCTTTCTCTAGGGGCAAGCGGAGACGAAGGTACCGATAGAATTCCGGATTCGTCAAAGAGGAAGCTGGGATGGTATTGTTCTGCGCTGGCTTAGACGCAGACGGCACATCGTGCACATCTAGACCAATGGAATGACCTGTAATACATGGTTAGGCCTGCAGACGCCTTAACGTCCGACCGCGAAATCCCAAATTTACCTAGCCCATGAGGGAAGAACGCGGACGAGATGCCACTTGAGAGGACCTCTTTGTACTCTCCTGTAAAGATGCCCAAACGAATAAACTCCTCGACGAGGATCTCGTGACATTTGAGGTGAAGGGTGTCCCAATGCACACCTGGTTTGGTCAGTTTTTCACACGTCTGTAAACAACCGTCAATTACTAGGTGTTAGTGAGAAATACGGTAGAATAGCGCACTGTTTGCATGTTCAAGACCAGTGAGTAAATCTCCCTCGCTTCCTTGGAGAATTTGCCTCCGTTACCCACAGGTGTGACTCGTGTAACTATATGTCAAAGGAGTCATAAACTCCTCGCCCTCTGCTTCTGTAAAAACTGGTCACTCACTATCAGCGGCATAGTTCCTCCACTCGCACCCGGCGTCGATAAGCAACACTTGAGGAGAGAAACACCCATGTTGGTGGTCACACTCGATATCAGCCCTAGAGTGTACCTCAGGCCCCCACGCGAACTCCTTATCGTTGCAGCAATAATGCAAGGTCGACGCGCGCGTGCTAGCGGCGACGATGGGGAGATACGCTTGATGAATCGCGCCCTCGCGGCGGCAGGAAGCTACGAATACCGCCTCGGCTTCCGATTCGCGGGTAATGCGCCATTGAGCGGGTACGCTCGGCGTCTCGATGCTCTTCACCTTCACGGGCCGATCGAGATCCACCACCCCTTGACCCAGCAAGCGCATAACAACTTCATGAGCACGCGAGCTAATCTGGTTTGCCCTACGCATGAGCGCGATCTCCGCATCCGTCTTGATCAACCGCGCACGGTGGACGGCCGTGAGGAAGTATTGCTCCGTGTTTATATCGGTAAACTGTCCACTGGAGAACTCGGGGTGGAGCGCGGGGAAGAGGTTCGTCCCCTTCGGGAGCGTGTGAAGGACCGCGTCTGGGTGAGCTGAGAGGAGTTTGCTAAGTATAGTGGCAAGTTTGGATGTGCACCCAAGCGAGGTGGCGTCGTACATATCCCTTGCTGCGTCAAGTGTGGGCGGAGGAGGAGACCACATCGTCTCCAGCGGGTCCTCCTCCGGGATTAACAGATGGGATTCATACTTATTGTCCGAGGGATCGTATGTGAGGAGTAGAGCAGAGGACGGCAAGTCACACCCAGTGAGGTAGAAGAAGTTGGACTCTTGTCGGAATAGGAGCTCGCGATCTGTGTCATGTCTATACCCAATACGTTCACCGGATAGGAGGATGAGTTGAGCCTGTGAGAGAATAGGTAATAAGGTGGTTAGAATGCGTCTTTGCACTTAGAGTAATAAAGAAAGGGTTTAGCAACGGACTTTCGAGCGTTTCTCCTCAGGGAGGAGAGGCAAGAGCTGGCCGATTACTTTCTTGAAGTGTAACTGAGCTGTTGGAGTATTAGACGTGTTCATATGAGATAGGGATTGTGCCTTGCCTGGGTAACGCGACATCTGAGATCCGAATGCTAATGAGGCTGGGGAGACACACTCTAATACAGGTCCGAGATGAAGACGCGGGGCGCTTAGATACATATTGAACAAATATTCACGATCTATGATTTGCTTCTCATGCCGGGGGAAGAAACACTCCCCAGTTTACGATACTTACAAGGCCCCATATTATGCTCCATCCGACCCACCATTTTCCAAGGTTTGGGTGCTCCAGAAGCAGCCGTGCGGCTGACCAGTACATGAATGGCATCGAGGATGCGAGGCGGAGGATGATTTGGACATGTGAGGTAAAGAGGATGAGGAGGGAGAATACCAAAGTGTGGATCGCGTGTGGGATTGTGGAGGGATTGACAAAAACACTCGGTACTCGTTGCTGGACCTTCCGTCGTTTGGCCTCTGCATCCCGGTTGCTGAGGGAGAGGACGGCGGGAATAGTAATCTTGAGGTGGGTGATGGCACTCCACAGGAGTAGAAGCAATGGAGGTGCAGCGATGGCAAAGTTTGGTATTTGAGGGAATTCCCAGTATTTTAAAAAGCCGACGTTCCAATACTTGCTTTGGATGGTAGAGTAGGGGGACGGGACGGTTTGGTAGCACCAGCGTGGCTGGTCGGTAGTGGCAGGCACACAGAAGGCCGTATAGGCTGTATACTGGTGACTGAGCAAGGGAAGGAAGGTGGAGGTAGTTAAGAGAATGGCGTGAGGGAGCATGCTCCAAGGCCATCGGTTCTGAGAACTTGGTCAGTATATAATATATTTGACACTACAATGTTCTTACGTGGTAAACCAGTGGTTCTACAATCATTCCCCAAACGAGGAAGCCCGCCAGTAGAAAGCCATTTGATCGAAACGCACCTGCAGCAATGAAAGACATTGCTGCAGTGTTCCATTGCTTGCGTGCAGATAGAACCATTCCTGTGGATATTACATTAAATCGGTAATATCGTGAAGATGAGGTTGGAGGGCTTACCTCGATACGAGAAGAAAGCGAAGAAAGGCTCCGCGCATAACGCATGAGAGAACGTAGCAGGGCTAGATGGTAGAATTGAAAGAGCAGCAGCGAGGAATGCGGCTTCCAGAGAGCGGGTGTGGAGGAAGGTGAGGCTGTAGAGATCGTATGTTGACCATAGGGAGCACGCATTAGCGAGCAAGGAGACCAGTCCTATTACTACTGATTGGTCAGGTGCCAGAGACGATGCTATCCTCATAACGAGAGGTGTTCCGGGAAGGAACGCCCAAGATTGTTCTGTCAAGTAGCCGTTGGCAGCAATGGCAGAGAAATGGAGCGCGTCCCAGCGCAAAGCCGTGGAAGCCCATCTTCTGAATACGGATGCATCGTTAGACACGGGCAAGTGGAGGAGGTGAGACGCGTCGAAAGGCTGGAGGTAAGCTGTTGTGAGTAATAGGGCGTGCATGAGTATTCTAACTGCTACTCCACAGCCTACAAGGGTCAATACGGGGTGTTTGATGATCGTCATACTGAAGTCGGCAACCAAAGTGAGCGCAACTTGAACCCGTTTCAATTTTACCTTTCTAGCCGTGTCGCGACTTTCGGCTGCAAATGAGGATTTGATTTCTCGTTGTCCGTAATTTCCGAGGACACGGTGGCATGTATAAGGGAATGTGCCACTCGAGTCAGCAGTGGTGGACCAAACTCAGCCTCTCCCCACTTGGACTTAAACCACAGCGGCTGAGATACGCGCACACGATCGCGACTGCGACTTCTAAGATGCCTTTACAACCGTACACTGGGCCATGGCCCGCCAGCAAGGTCCGCAAGACGTTCATCGAGTTCTTCGAAGGCAAGGGTCACACTTTCTGGCCCTCGTCTTCCACTATTCCTTATGAGGACCCCACGCTCCTCTTTGCCAATGCTGGTATGAACCAGGTATGTACTAACGTCCCCCGATAGCCTCGACGGGAGCTCATGCCACTCGATTATAGTACAAGGCGGTTTTCCTTGGCACAGTTGACCCGAACTCGGACATGGGGAAACTCAAGCGCGCTGTGAATAGTCAGAAATGTATCCGTGCTGGTGGAAAGCACAACGGTTGGTACCGGATCACTCTTTCGGCGTGAAATCGATCGCTCATCCATGGGCTGACACACAGATCTTGAGGACGTCGGACGTGATTCGTATCACCACACCTACTTCGAAATGCTTGGAAACTGGTCCTTTGGTGATTACTTCAAGGTTGGTACCCCCTCTGCATGAAATCTCATTGTCGCTCGTTTGACTCGTGGGAAACGCAGAAAGAAGCCATCGCCTGGGCCTGGGAACTCCTCACCAAGGTCTATGGTCTAAATCCTGATCAACTATACGTTTCATATTTTGAGGGCGACCCGAAACAAGGACTCCAACCCGACCTTGAGACAAAGCAAATATGGAAGGATATCGGCGTCCCAGAAGACCATATTGTCACAGGAAATGCCAAGGATAACTTCTGGGGTGAGTGTAGATGCGTGCATTCGCAGCTGTACATTCTTACTGACATCCTCTCAGAGATGGGTGCGACCGGTCCTTGTGGACCGTGTAGGTGGGCGATGAACCTCTCTCCACTTGCTCAAAGTGCTAACCGTGAATAGTGAAATCCACTACGACCGCATCGGAGGGCGCAACGTCGCGCACATTGTGAACAAGGATGACCCTAACGTCCTCGAAATCTGGAACAACGTGTTTATCCAATTCAACCGCGAGCCCGACGGGTCTCTCCGTTCCCTCCCCGCGAAGCACGTCGATACAGGTATGGGCTTCGAGCGCCTCGTCTCTGCTCTCCAAGGTGTTTACTCCAACTACGACACCGACGTATTCTACCCGCTCTTCGTCAAGATCCAGGAGCTGACGGGTGTACGGCCTTACGCGGGCAAGTTTGGTGCGGAGGACGAGGACGGGATCGACACCGCCTACCGTGTTATTGCCGATCATGTGCGCACGCTCACCTTTGCGTTGTCTGATGGCGGAGTACCGAGCAACGTAGGACGGGGTTATGTCCTCCGGCGAATCCTGCGAAGAGGCTCGCGTTACGCGAGAAAGAAGCTCGGGGTACCCATAGGGTCGTTTTTCTCATCGCTCGTCCCAACGCTCATTGATCAGCTTGGAGACTTTTTCCCCGAGTTGATGAAGAACCCTCAGGAGGTCAAGGAGCTGCTCGACGAGGAAGAAGTCTCCTTCGCGCGCACACTTGATCGGGGTGAGAAGCTGTTCGATGGGTATGTCTCCCGCACGCGAGAAGGTGGTGGAAAGATATTGGATGGGAGGGACGTCTGGCGGCTATACGATACCTACGGGTTCCCCGTAGATCTGACCAGGTTGATGGCGGAGGAGCTAGAGCTAGAGGTCGACGAGGAGGCGTTTGAGGCTGCCCGACTTGCGTCCAAGGAGGCGTCGAAAGGCACGGCCAAGGCTGGTGCGAAGGAGGTCGTCAAGCTTGATGTTCATGATATTGGTGCACTTGAGGCTATGACAGACGTACCGAAGACGGACGACAGCTTCAAGTTTTGTGAGTTTTCGTTTTCTTCGCTTTTTGGATGGGTTGGATTCATTGTAATTTCTTAAGCTTCGAATAGCATCCCCGCGACCGTCAAGGCTATATACTACAACAAGATGTTCCCAACTTCCACTGCGAACATTGCCACAGGCACTCCATTTGGCATTATCCTCGACAAGACCTGCTTCTATGCCGAAGCTGGTGGTCAAGAGTACGACACGGGGAGCCTCTCCTTCGACATCGACAAAGAGGGGGACGCGAAATTCGAAATTATCGACTGCCAAGCCTTCAAAGGCTATGTTGTGCACATTGGCGTGCTAGGAGAGGGTGAGATCAACGTGGGAGACGCAGTGATCGCGACGTACGACCAAGACCGCCGGCGGCCGCTCCGCTCGAACCACACCGCGACGCACATCCTCAATTACGCGCTGCGCGCGGTGCTCGACCCAGCGATGGACAAGGGGCTCGACCAGAGGGGGTCGCTTGTCGCGCCCACTAAGCTCCGGTTCGATTTTTCTTACAAGTCCCCGGTCAAGTGTGAGGGCACGGACAGCGAGATGCAGCGCATCGAGGAGATTTGCCTCCAGTGGATCAAGGACGATGTTCCCGTGTACGGACAGGACCTTACCCTCCCTACTGCACGCAAGATTCCTGGTCTTCGTGCCGTCTTTGGGGAGACCTACCCTGATCCTGTACGTGTGGTAACCCTCAAGTACAAGCTGGACGAGCTGGAAGTCGAGGATTCGAGGTGGATGGAGACAAGCGTTGAGTTCTGCGGTGGGACGTGAGTAACTTTCTGCTGTTCTGCGGATTCCCTTGAAGCTGATGGGGGGTTGCGCCGTTCAGACATGTCGCGAAGACAGGTGACATCAAGGAATTTGTAATCACTGAAGAGTCGGGTATCGCCAAGGGAATTCGACGGATTATCGCAGTTACTGGAGTGGAGGCGCGGGAGGCCATTGCGCTCGCTGCCGAGTTTGGGCAACGACTCGAGGACGTGCAGAAACTAAGCGGGAAAGAGCAAGAAGAGACGTTGAAACACCTTGGATTGGTGGGTCAAAGCGTCATCATGGGCGTATATGTCTCTGACGAACGAGTGCAGGGTCTCGACCAGGCGGAAATCTCAGTTCTCAGGAAGCCAGTGCTGAGGAGCGAGCTAAAGAAACTCAAGGACACGCTCATCGCCGAGGTCAAGGCGCGAGAGACGGCTGCTGCCAAAGCCGTACGTGAAACGAGGGAGATACAGGTCGTTGTTGATGCCTTTGATAGGCCGTTGAAGGCGTCTCCAAGTACTTCCAAGAGAACCCGAATGCCCAAGCATACATTGCTCAGATCGAGATTGGCGGGAGTGTCAAAGTGGGTGCACCTTAAAATTGCGATAACCGAGTACTTATTTGGTTCACTGCAGTCATTACAGCAAGTCCTTGGGCAAGGCAAGACGCTGAGTAAGGCTGTGTACGTTCTGAGTGTAGACGACGACGCCGGCAAGGTTGCACACGGATGCTTCGTCCCACCTCAGAATGTCCACAGTGGGTTCGACGCCAAGACGTGGGCGAATGCGGTTGCAGAGGTCATGGGTGGAAAGGTAGGCTGGTCTTGTATGTCCCCTTTTGGACACTGGGGTGCTAAGTCATTTTGTAGGCTGGTGGAAAGCCTGACACGGCCCAAGGCGTAGGTGTTCTGGTGGATAAGGTCTCGGATGCGGTCCGCGTTGCCGGTGAGGCCTTCGAGGCGGCAATGGGGACCAAATGAGCTAGAAATGGATATATGGGTTGATTATTGCGTGCACTCGATCCAATGGGTATTTGCGTGGTTTCGTCATTGTCACCTCGTCACCTCATCATCATGGGTGGCGCTTGTGCGCTTGTGGTCAGCCGGCATGTAACAGCCGCGGGTAGGTGGGTATGGGTATTTAGTCTGGGACGTGACGCGTTGGACGTGTAACGCGACGTACACGCCTTTGCTGCACGTTATCAATATTCCCAGGATTTTAAAATCAAACCAGCTAAGAGCTGGAGCTGGACCGTGCCCGTGCCCTTGGACCCTCTCAAAGGCCGATCTTTGCGGCACGCCAACCTCCGCCACTGACCAAAAAAAGAAAAAGGCAGCGACGAGCCCCTTGAACCCCTCCACCATGTTCTCTGCGCTGCTCGCCCTCAGCGTCTCTCTCGCAACGCTCGCCGTCGACGCTCGCCAGGATATTCTCTGTCAGTCAGCACGTATTTAGCCTGCCGAGTGGCCAGCTCAGCCCGTCCAGGCCCCCCTGACTGCCACTTTCACAACAGACACGTCCTCGGTCACATACTGCTCACGACCAGATGCGTTGATTGTCCAGGCGAGTCGCGTCCGCGGGGCTGCAACAACACAAGCTCGCTCTGACCCTGACAAAACAGGAATTCGATGTAACATATTTCCGGCAAAATTCGTCAATCAAGTTTGCTATTTCAGCAACCTCAATAGGAGACGGTATCAATGCGACCGCCAACGTCATCGTCAACGCGTACGGCGAGCGGCCGATATCCTTCAACTTTTATTTGTGCGAGGTGCTCGGCGGGGCGCTCTGTCCTCTGCCGAAGTACAATTTCACAGGTAGGTTGGGTTTAAAACTGGTTTTATGGCTTCCCTAATCTTACTGCCTGCACAGCGAGCACCGTTCTCCCGCTGCCACCGACATTCAGGCTCGATATCCCGTCAATAGCATACAAAATTCCTGATCTAGAAGCGTTTGCTCAGCTCAATCTCACGCAGACAGAAACCGGCAAGACGGTTGCGTGCGTCCAGAGCACGCTTTCTAACGGATGGAGCACCCACCAGCCTGCAGCCTCATCTGGCACCGCAACATTCGCGCTCGTGGCCCTCGCTTCCTCCTTCATTCATTCGTTTTTTGATCGTCCAACATCTCCTTCCGTCTTCCGCGTTTGGGACATCTTCTATCTGTTCCAACACATTGCAACGACCGGCATGCTACACCTCAACTACCCCTCTGTTTATACAGCATTTTCAACTAATTTTGCATGGTCCGTTGGTCTATTCACCGACTCTTCCGTCCTCCAACGCGCGATTGAGCGCATGCGATACATGACTGGCTCAAGTCTTCCGACAGAGGTCCAGGAACCCGACGAGTACACGGATCGGAAACTTTCGCCGTACAATATCCTCGCATTGCAGTCACATCCCATGTTCAAAAAGGCCCCGCATAAGACATTCGACGACCTCCCTTTTGAACGACGGCTGTTTGTCGAACCTGCGACTATCATCAACAGCAAGGACACGCTCTCGCCTGGTATCCCGACCTTTGTGAACTGGTTGGGCGTCCCGACCGGGAATGCGTTTATGTCCGTGTTCTTCGCTGTGCTCTTTTTCGGCCTCTCGGCATTCGCATTCGCAGTAGTTGGATATGTCGTTGTACGGTTTCTCTCGGAAAGGAGGAAGGGTATATGGTACGATAGACTCCCGGACGTGTACCGCCGTCTAGGTCTGGCATTTGGGATACGTCTCGTACGTGTACTCTCACTTTATGATTCCATAAGCTCATTCACCTCCAGATCCTCATCGCCTATCTCCCAATCACCATCTTCGCATTCTTCCAGTGGACATTGAAAGATTCTTGGCTCGCCACCCTTCTTTCCGTGCTGACCTTCGTGACCTGTATCGCGGGAATCGCATACCCTACCTTCCTCACCTGTCGTA
>Ga0307513_10013469_pt1 | contig 10029 bp, 13 predicted proteins | sample 15_EM_MG_FD_202174 | JGI IMG/M metagenome (GOLD analysis project Ga0307513, IMG submission 202174) | Populus trichocarpa ectomycorrhiza microbial communities from riparian zone in the Pacific Northwest, United States - 15_EM | ecosystem: Host-associated > Plants > Roots > Unclassified | place...
CTACCGCGTGTTCTATGGCGACGCCACCCGGCTCGATCTGCTGCGCATGTCCGGCGCGGCCACGGCCAAGGTGCTGGTGGTGGCGGTAAACGACGTGGAGCAGAGCCTGAAGATCGTCGACATCGCACGCGAGAACTTCCCGCAGCTGCAGATCGTGGCCCGCGCCCGCGACGTGCCGCACTGGGGCGAGCTGCGCGACCGCGGCGTGCTGCAGGTCGAGCGCGAGCTGTTCGAGTCGAGCCTGCGCAGCGCACGTTCGGTGATGGAGCTGCTCGGCTTCACACCGAACATCGCGCGGCAGAAAGCCATGCGCTTCAGGCTGCACAACATTGCGCTGTTCGAAGAGCTGTACCCGCACCGCGGCGACAGCGTCAAGGCCCTGGCCCTGGCCAAGCGCGGCCGGCAGCAGCTGGAAGAGCAGATGGCCAAGGAACGCGAGCAACAGGCGCAGCGCCGGCCCGCCCGTTGGGGCCAGGGCACGGACGGCAAGCCTTAAAAATCAGGCGAGGACGAACATGAAAAAGAGCGCGACGCCCGAGGGCGAATCTCCTACTCAACTGATCGATGCGAGGATCAAGGAACTGGACGACTGGAGGGGCAAGACACTCGCCCATGTCCGCGCACTCGTCCAGCAGGCCGACCCACAAGTGGTCGAGGAATGGAAGTGGCACGTTCCGGTGTGGTCGCATGATGGCATCATCTGCACTGGCGAGACGTACAAGAGCGCCGTGAAGCTGACCTTTGCCAAGGGTGCTTCGCTCAAGGACCCATCAGGGCTATTCAATTCCAGCCTCGAAGGCAACACCAGGCGCGCGATCGATCTGCATGAGGGTGATGCGATGGATGAAGAGGCCTTCAAGGCGCTCATACGCGCCGCTGCGGCATTGAACAGGTCATCGCCCTAGACCCTTGCATGACAGAGCAGGAAGTCAACATCCAGGTTCTTCATGGCATTTTGACCATGCCTGCAGGATCGGCACGTGCACCTGCAATCCTCATCCTCCCGGGATCTGGGCCCGTCGACCGCGACGGCAATCTGCCTGGCGCTCGCAACAACTGCCTCAAGCTGCTTGGGATATCGCTGGCGGAAAGAGGCATCGCATCGCTGCGGATCGACAAGCGAGGGGTTAGCCAAAGTCGCCCCCTGGAAATGCGTGAAGACGAATTGCGATTCGAGACGTATGTTGAGGACGCGGTCGCATGGGTGAAATTCCTGAAGAACCAGGCACGTGTGGCCGGAGTCGTGCTCCTGGGACACAGCGAAGGCGCCCTCGTCGCCACGCTCGCGGCGCAACTTTGTGACGTGCTCAGTTTGGTCCTGCTTGCAGGCCCGAGCGAACCGGCAGCCCAAGTCATTGAACGGCAACTCTCCGCCGCATCGGTACCGACGGATTTGCAAGAAGCGTCTCGCCGGATCGCGTCCAGCCTGGAGCGCGGAGAGCGCGGAGAGCGCGTGCCCATGGTGCCGTCGGCGCTTGATGCACTTTATCGGCCGACTGTGCAGAACTATTTGATGTCCTGGTTGCCGCTTCATCCGGCGCAAGAGCTGTCCAAGGTCCAGCTTCCCACGCTCATCATTCAAGGCACGACGGACCTTCAGGTCGGCGTCGAAGACGCCAACCGTTTAGCAGCGGCTCGCCCTGGTTCCAGGCTCGTTCTGGTTCAAGGCATGAATCACGTACTTAAAGTCGCGTCGATGGACCGGGCAGAGAACCTGCAGACGTATCGGATGCCGGATCTACCCCTGGCCGAGCCTCTGCCTCAAGCGATTTCAACGTTCCTTGGATTCGGGTAGGCATGCAACGGTCATTCGGCAGGACGCGGCTCAAGAGAGATTCTTAAACGTGTTGACAGCCCCACGCCAAGCCCTGGCACGGGGCGTCAATCCCGGTCTGGCGCCCCGAGCGGGAACAGCGGACGGAACGGCCGTGCCTCGTCCACAGCCCGGGCGAAGGAGGGTCGGGCAAGCAGGCGCGTGCGGTACGCGCGGAGCACGGGGAACGCTTCGGGAATCCGGTGCGTCCAGTCCGCATAGAACAGCGCCGGCGCGGCCGCGCAGTCCGCCAATGTGAAGTCCGTGCCCGCGGCCCAGGCCTTGCCGGCAAGCTGCCCTTCGAGCCAAGCGTAGGCGAGTGCCAGCTTTATCTCGGCAAACACCAGTCCTTCCTGGCGCTTCACCAGGTCGCCCGTCAGGGCAGCGCCCACCGCGTGCTGCACCGGGCTCATGACGTGCAGATCAAAAAAGCGGTCGAGGAAGCGCACGTCCAGCGCGACCTGCGGGTCCGCGGGCAGCAGGCGCACTGGCCCGGGATGCGCGAGCTGCAGGTACTCGATGACGATGCTGGTCTCGGCAACGTCGCGCTTGCCGTCCACCAGCAGCGGGAACTTGCCCAACGGCCAGCGCCGCAGCCATTCGGCCGTGTGCTGGGGTGTGTCCGGCCCAATGCAGCGGAACTCGAAGGGCGTGCCGTTCTCGTACAGCGCGATGAGCACCTTCTGCGTGTACGAGGAAAAAGGATGACCGTAAAGCGCGAGTGACATCGTGGGCCTCCAGATTCAAGCCGATTGCATTATGCAAGTGCGAGTCCAGGGAAACCGGCCGTGCCGCCTTCTAGCGCACGTGGCGCCCCCCACGCATGCGCCGGCGCCGAAATCAAGGTCGCTGGATCGCCTTATGCCTGGCACCGCTGGTGTCCCGGTAGTATTCCATTGGAGAACACCCATGCCGCGCCTTGAACGCACGGCTGAACGCGGACACCGACGTATAGCCCACGCTCGATGCTGCGTGCCCCACCGTGGAAGTACCGAGCAGCAATTTCGCCGCGCAATCAAGCCGCCATCCGTTGAGATAAGCCATCGGTGTTTCACCGACAACGCTGGCGAAGCGCTCTGCAAAGGCCGTGCGCGACATCGGGCCGAGCGCGGCCAGGTCTTCCAGCGACCAGTCGTGACCGGGCCCCGCATGCATGGCCGCGAGCGCACGGCCGATGCGCGGGTCCATTGCCCCGGCGAGCCAACTCACCTGCGCGTGGTTCTGCCCAGACCAAGTGCGCAGCGTGCGTACAAAAAGCAGATCGAGGATGCGCGAGATCATGGCGGCCGCGCCGGCCAACTCTCGTTCTGATTCCTCCGCGATGAGCGCGCAGCCGATCTCCACCCAGTCGTACGCGCCAGTTGCCGGGCGCGGCAAGAGGATGAGCCCGGGAAGAGGCTTCAGGAAGCGCGCTGCGAACCCGCTATCGAAGTCGAAGCTGCCTTTAAGTGCCGTGCCACGCGCATGCCCCTGGGCGCATGTCACCGCGTGTGCGCAGCCGCGCGCGAACAGCACCACCTCGCCTTGCTGCGCGATCACTCCTTTGCCGTTGTCCTCTTCGAAAGTCATGGCGCCTTCGCGAACGATGTAAATGCAGGGTTGTCCCGCCGCTTCCGCCGCGCGGTGCGGGCGCGGCAGCGCCAGCGTGCTCACGGACGTACCTTTCAGGCGCAAGATGTCGAGTACCTGCGACAACGCGTCCTGCGGGAGTGGTTTCTGGATAGGGTGCGTCATTCGGTTGTCCGGACGGAAAGCAAAGTGTTCCCTATTCTCAAGCCAACCGCGGATTTCTCCGAGCCTTAACCTCGAGTTTTCCAATGAAGGGATGTCATGGACAAAACGATCATGCTGGTGCATGGGGCTTGGCTCACGCCAGCCAGCTGGGATTCTTTCAGATCGCTCTACGAGTCGCTTGGCTACCGCGTGATCACGCCGGCCTGGCCCGGGCTGGAAGGCTCGCTCGAAATGCTCAGGCACGGCGTACCCACCGCCATGGCGCGCCTGACAATCAAGGACCTGGTGGATCACTATGCGGCCATCATCCACACACTGCCTGATCCGCCGGTCTTGGTGGGCCATTCGTTCGGCGGCCTGATCGTGCAGTTGTTGGCTGACCGGGGGCTTGGCAAGGCCGTCGTGGCCATCGACCCCGCGCCACCTCGGGGTGTATTTCCGCCGCCTTCAGCACTCAAGGCGGCCTTGCCGGTGCTGCTCACATGGGCCGGTTGGAAGCGCCTCCACACCATGAGTTACGAGAGTTTCAGAGACACCTTTGCGAATACGCTGACACCAGCCGCGCAGCGCGAGGCGTATGACAAGTTCATTGTGCAGACACCGGGACGCATCTATTTCCAGGCGGCGTTCGGCATCGGCAACGGACTGAAATTCGACAACCCGAACCGCCCGCCGCTGCTGCTGATAGCGGGTTCGCAGGACCGCACCGCACCAGCCTCCATGGTGCGCGCAAATGCGAAACGTCATGGCAAGTCATCCGCGCGCACGGACTTCCTGGAGTTCGCCGGCCGCAGTCATTGGCTGGTGCGCGAACCTGGCTGGGAAGACGTCGCGATGGGGGCCATCGATTGGGCGGAACGTGTGACCGGGAGCGCTCTTTCAGCGTCCACGAAGGACTTGTAGGATGCCAGGACGGCGTCTCCCTTCACGCCCGAGGCCCGTCCCGCCAACATCAGTTGGTCTGCCCCGCCCACGGACGGCGCATTGCCGAACTCGACACTCCGGCTCGCCAGCCGCAGAGCGCGCAGGCGCAGGGCTGGATCACGGCGCGCAAGCGCGAGGCGCATAATTCGCAGCTCAAAATGAAGTGTTAACGCCGTGAAGCGACGAAAGTGGCGACGAAGACGTCACCGCACATGGCGCACAAAAAATTTGCGGTGCCCGGCCGGATACGGCTTGAACCTGCTGTATAGTCCAGCCTCCGCAGCAGCCAACGGCCGCAGCGGAAATTGCGGGAGTAGCTCAGTTGGTAGAGCGCAACCTTGCCAAGGTTGAGGTCGAGAGTTCGAGACTCTTCTCCCGCTCCAGATTCACAAAAGGGAAGCTTCGGCTTCCCTTTTTGTTTGCCGGATCAACCAAGACCGTCACAGCACGGAGCAAGCCTGCTCGAATGAAAGACGCGGGTTGCGCTTGAATTCCTTGCTGTGGTCGGCAAAGCCGACGTTGATCAGGAAGTTGGCCTGGAAGCGCCCGTCGGGGAAGAACTCGGCGTTGACCTTGGCGATGTCGAAGCCGCTCATCGGACCGCAGTCCAGCCCCACCGCGCGCGCGGCCAGCATGAAATAGGCACCGCCCAGCGTGCCGTTGCGCGTGGCCGTGGAGGAAGCCATGGGCGCATTGCCCGCGAACATCTCGCGCGCGCCTTCGCCGTGCCAGACCTGCGGCATGTGTTCAAAGAACTGCGTGTCGGTGGCCACGATCACGGTGACCGGCGCGAGCCTGGTCTTCTCCAGGTTACCGGGCGACAGGGCCGGCAACAGGCGTGCGCGGGATTCGGCGCTGTTGAGGAACACATACCGCGTGGGCTGCGTGTTCATCGAGGTCGGCGCCATCTTGGCCAGGTCGTAGGCCTCCTGCAGCAAGGCCAGTGGCACGGGCTTGTCGATGAAACCGTTGGCGGTGCGGGCGTTCAGGAACAACTGGTCGAGGGACTCTTGGGCGATGGTCATGGAAGCTTTCAGAAGGATGAAGATGAAGGCGGCCGAAGCCGGCGACTGGATTCTAGAAGCGGCCGCGAATCGGCGCTGGCGTCGCCATTGGCCGCGCCACCGCCAGCCGCCATCGGCTGCCGCCATACGCCGTATGCTCGATGGAAATTGGAAATGCTCATGTGGCGGACTCCTGCAGGAACCGCGTCACTGCCTCGGCCACCTCTTGCGGCTTTTCTTCCATCATCAAGTGGCCGGTGTCGAGCGTCGCGCCCTGCACCGGGCCATCGGCCCAGCGCTGCCAGATCTGCACCGGCGTCTCGCCTTGCGTGTAGCGCCCGGCCTGCCAGATCACCAGCAGCGGACAAGCCACACGCCGACCGGCGGCCTGGTCGGCCTCGTCCAGCGCCAGGTCGTAACCCGCGGCGGCGCGGTAGTCTTCGATCATGGCCAGCCGCACACTCGGCTTGCGGAAGCAACGGCGGTATTCGGCGAGCGAGGCCGGGTCGATGACCGACTTGCCGGGCGTCATGCGGGCCAGTGCGTCGTCGAGGAACAGGTCCGGGTCGGCGGCCAGCAGGGTCTCGGGCAAGGGCGCGGGCTGGGCCAGCAGGTACCAGTGGTAGGCGTAAAGCCCGGTGGCCAGGTTCATGCGCCGCCACATCTCCAGCGTGGGGATGACGGTGAGCGACACCAGAGCCCGCACCTCGGCCGGGAAGTCCAGCGCCAGCCGGTGCGCCACGCGGCCACCGCGGTCGTGGCCGGCGACGAAGTATTGCGCGTGCCCCAGTTCCCGCATCACACGCGCCGCGTCGCCGGCCATGGCGCGTTTGCTGTAGCTGGCATGCGCGGCATCGGGCACCGGGCCGATGCTGTCGCCATAGCCGCGCAGGTCGATCATCACCACGCTGAAGTGCGCCGCGAGCAACCGTGCCGCCGGCAGCCAGCCCCGGTGCGTCTCGGGGTAACCGTGCAGCAGCACCAGCGCCGGGCCCTGGCCGGCGCTGTAGGACATGATGGCCAGGTCTTCGGCCCAGGTGTGGCGTCTGGCAGTGAAGTTCATGCTCAACTCTCTGTCGTGATGTGGCACAAGGTAATGGTCTCGGGGGGGGCGGCCTACAGCGGCTGGCCGGCCAGCCACCGCGCCCCCCTGGCGTACAAGGCTTCGACCTCGGGGCCCTTCAGCGCCGGCATGTCCTTCTTGATCTTGTAGCCAATCTGGCTTTGCAGATAGGCCAGATGGCGGTAACCCTCGGGGTACTGGGCCAGTATGCCGGCATCGAGCGCCAGGCGCGCGCTCGGCGATACCGGGTCCATGCGGTCCTTCTCGTAGATCGGCTGGCGCAGCACCATGCCCCAGCGGCCGTCGCGCTTTTCCAGGAAGTCGTAGAAGCGGCCGGTGCAGACCACGTCGACCCACACATCGTGCACCAGCGCACGCTGCGAAATCGTCATCTTGGTCTGCGCCACCGCGCGCTTGCCGGCCAGGTCGACCGAGCTGCCGCCGAGGAAGTGCAGGATGCTCACGCCCTTGTCCCAGCCTTCGCGGGTCACCCGAATGAACTCGTCGGCCACGCCCTGGAACCAGGTGGCCATCATCACGCCATCGTCATGCCACACGGTGCGAAAGCGCTTCCAGTCGCCGGCGTCGCGCCACACCGCCCAGTTCTCCAGCAGTTGGCGGATGGTTTGCAGGTCGCGTTCGGCGTTCAGTTCAATGTCGTTGCGCATGGTCGTCTCCAATTTCTACAAGCTTGCATTCAGGTTGGCGCAGAAGCACCGGGTGGTGTCGCCCACGATGCTAGTACTGCACGGCGTAGTCGACCTGGTGGCGGCTGGTGCGCATGTCACCCAGCGCCTGCCGCACAAGTGCATGCGCCGGATGAGTGGCATAGGCGTCCAGCGCGGCCTGCGATGCGAATTCGGAGTACAGCACCACATCGCAGGCATAGTCGATGCGGCTGTGGTCCACGCCGACTTCGAGGTGCAGCAGACCAGGCACACGGCCTCGCAACGATTCGAATGCGTGCTGCAGCCGCGCGATGTTGTCGCTGCGCTCCGCGGGCGAGTCGCCGCGGACATTCCACATGACGATGTGCTTGATCAAGACGCGATGACTCCTGAAATACGTGGCGATGGCGATGCGCTCAGAGGGCCGGCGGAAAGCCTGCCTTTTGGGGCCAGAGGTTGACGAAAGGCTGCACGCGGGTGCTGGTGTACAACCCCGCCTGGGTGAAGGGCTCCTGGGCCAGCCAGGCCTGTGCGGCCGTGCCGGATTCGAACGCGATGGCCAGCAGGCTGCCCTGCATGGTCTGCCCATCGTCGGCCATCAGCGGGCCGGCGAAGGCGATGCGCTCGGCGATCTGGGCCAGATAGGCCTTGTGCGCGGGCCGCAGCCGCTGGCGCAGGTCGCCCGCATCGGGCCGGTCGTGCAGGATAAAAACATAAACCATGGTGGGGCCTCGGGGTCGTCGGGGTCGAGATGTTTGCGGGCCGCCTTGGAACGTTCTCAGCCCTTGATGGCCTGGTCCCAGGGCGCGCAGCTGCGCTTGTCCGCGGGCACATCGGCCGGCTGGTAATTGCTCTTGTCGATCACACTGGCCTTGAACACCACCTCCTTGGGCACCGGCTGCTTGCGCAACTCCCGGATGGCCAGCATGGTGGCGACGCAGCCCTGCTCGAAGCCGCTGTAATCGCCGCCACCGCTTCCTTGGTGCCGTTGATGCCCACGATCTGCGCCTTGCGGTTGGCGCCCTCCAGGGCTTCGACCGCGCCCGTGGCCATGGCATCGTTGGCCGCCAGCACGCCGTCGATCTGCGGATGCGACTGCATCAGGTTCTCCATCACCTGCAGACCCTGCATGCGCTGCATGTTGCCAGGCTGCGAGGCCACCAGCCGGGCGGCCGGGAACTCCTTCAGCGCGTCGTTGAAACCACGCACCCGGTCGGCACTCACCAGCGAACCTTTCACACCCTCCAGGATCACAAAATTGCCCTTGCCGCCCAGCGCCTGCAGCAGGTAGCGGCCGGTCACCAGCCCGAGCTCGTGGTCGCTGGCGCCGACAAAGGCGACGAACTTGCCGCCTTCCGTCTTGTCGGTGACGTTCACCACCGGGATGCCCGCCGCATTGATCTTGCTCACGCCGGCGCCCATCGCCTTGTAGTCGACCGGGGTGAAGACGATGGCGCTGGGCTTGCGGATGATCACGTCGTCGATCTGTGCCAACTGCTCGGGGATGCTGTCGGGCTTGGTCGGCACATAGTGCTGCACGCTGGCCCCCATCTGCCGGGCCGCGCTGTCGGCGCCCAGGCGCACCGACTGGAAAAAGGGATTGGTCTGGTTCTTGGTGAAGAAGGCGATCTTTTCGCCCTCCGCCGCCGCCCCGAAAGACGCGGCACAGCCGGCCAGGACCAGCAGTGGTGCGGCGAAGGCACGGGACAATTGAGGGATCGATGGCATGTGGTGTCTCCTGTCGTTGTAAAAATGAAAACCTCAGCCGCCGCGGCGCCGACGCGCCAGGGCGTCCGACATCACGGAAAGAATCACGATCACGCCGGTGATCAGCGGCTGCGCGTTGGCGCTGACGCCCAGCAGGTTCATGCCGTTGAGCACCAGCGTGAGCACCAGTGCGCCAACCAGCGTGCCCAGCAGCGTGCCGGTGCCGCCGAACAGCGATGTGCCGCCGATCAGCACCGCGGCGATGGCCTGCAGCGTGAGCGCTTCGCCCATGTCGCCTTCCGCGGAGTTGAGCCGCGCCAGGTACACCAGCCCGGCCAACCCCGCCATCAGGCCGCTGGCGGCATACACCGCCACCCGGCGGGCCTGCACCGGCACACCCGACAGCGCGGCCGCCTCGGTGTTCGAGCCGGTGGCGTACACCTCCTGGCCCCAGGTGGTGTATTGCGTGAAGAACGTGCCCGCCAGCAGCACCCCGGCCATCAGGTACACCGGCACCGGCACGCCCATCCAGTAACCGCTGCCCAGGGCTCGAAAGGCCGGCGGGAAACCGTGCACCGTGTCGCCGTTCATGTACCAGTAGGTCAGCCCGTGCAGGATCCACAACATGCCGTAGGTGGCGATGAAGGGCGGGATGCGCAGCGCTGTCACCAGCAGGCCGTTGACCCCACCGACCAGCAGCCCGCAGCCGGCACCGGCCAGGCAGCCGAGCGCCACCGAGCCGCTCGCCTTCATGGTGGTGGCCGCCAGGCAGGCCGACAGCGCTACGTTGGCGCCGATGGACAGGTCGAGCCCCCCGCAGAGGATCACCAGCGTCAGGCCCGAGGCCAGCAGGAACATCAGACTCGCCTGGCGCAGCACGTTCAGCAGGTTGCCGCCGTGCAAAAAGACGGGCGATGCGAAGGACAGGGCCATGCAGATCAACCCCAGCACCATGAGCCGCAGCAGCACGGCCTGCTGTTCGGGCGACAGCAGCAACCAGGGCGCCGCGGGCCGGGACGGCACAGCGGTACTCATGCCAGCCCCCTGGTGCGCAGGGCATCCACCCACAGCGCGGCGATCACCACCACGCCCACCGCGGCCACCTGCACCGACGAC
>Ga0307513_10013470_pt1 | contig 10029 bp, 10 predicted proteins | sample 15_EM_MG_FD_202174 | JGI IMG/M metagenome (GOLD analysis project Ga0307513, IMG submission 202174) | Populus trichocarpa ectomycorrhiza microbial communities from riparian zone in the Pacific Northwest, United States - 15_EM | ecosystem: Host-associated > Plants > Roots > Unclassified | place...
AAAATAGCATAAGTTTATCATTTTCTATCAATTGTATCAAAGATAAAATACGCAATATATTGTAAATTAGGACATTTTCTACTGGAGTTAGCAAATATTATCTTTAAAGCCTAAATGCCTATTTTTCATTATAGAGCATTATTATAGGCTTATCAGGTATTTATGAAACATTTTTCATCTGTTTTAATTAAGTATTGATGGAGGTCTTAATAGTTTTATGATACAAACTGAAAGATATTGTCATTTGCAAAGGTTGAACTGATTGAAATCAACGACTTGGACTTTGTAGATATTCAATCAACTTTCTACAACATGGAGGCTCAGGAGAAGATGTGCCTCTACCTTCTCCAGCAGTTAGAATAATTTTACCATTTTTTATCAATTTTATATAAAATACATTACTCACTATATAGCCAATTGGTTATTTCTCTACCCTTTGTACTATTACTTAATCAGTTTTGCCAATGGGAGAGTAATATTGCTAGAGCATATTTAAAGATATATTAGCTATCTATAAATAGATTTACAGATTAATAGATGTAGCTTTGGTTGAGGTATTCCTATTTTAGTATGTGGGACACTGTAATTGCCAAGTGTCCCATATCTAGTGAGTGTCCCATTACTAGGTCAAATAACGTTAATGATTGTGGTTGAAATTATATAGTAAGATTTGGAGGTGCCTTGGTTCGGGGAGAAAGATACCTTAACAAGCTTAATGGGAAGTGGGAAAATATAAGAGGGGTGGGCGCACATTTGAAACAGGAGGCAAATAGGTGTTTACACAAGATTGTGGTTCAAATGAAAACTGTTATGTATTGTTAAAGAAAGAAATCAGCATATTTCAGCTTGCTATTAGCAAATGAATAAAGTGAATAATTATTTGTTTGGCAGAATATACTAATATGGTTATAAATAACAGCAAGTATTACACAGGTAAGTGAAAAAGAAAATCTTAGGCTGCTAATGAGGGAGACTTATGACCACGCCCGTAATGCAAATCAGCGGGGTATGAGTCAGGTTGCAGTTTTCACTAAAGTTACGAACATGATATCGAAGCTCTCACAGGACTTGGGAATAGTCAATACTAATAATGAAGAAAGCAAGAGTGCCTTGCACATGAGGGATACATTACAGAGGGAGGTAGGCCAAAGGGGTAAGCAAATTAAATACTCAGCCCTCTATTGAACTTGAAGTTGATAAACTAATATTAACCTAGACAAAGATAGCATATTTACATGATTTTGTAAAGTCATTTTCATCCACAGTTACGGCATCGGTCCGCGTCAGCCACATGACTTTAGATAAAGGAATTGCTTCCAACTTGGATCAACTCAACTGGGTTATAAAAACCCAGCAGGCACAGAGGTGGCTGCTTAGCGAAACTGGCATGTTGTTGATAAATGGCAATTGCGGAGAGGCAAAACATTCCTCTGTATCATTCCTGAAAACATTCCTCGTGCAAAATGGGACCGGATTAGATATCCCTGTTGTGCTCTTCTTTTGTGCAAACGAGGAGGGAAGCAGTTGTGATCCTGGTACTCGCCTGAGTAGCCTCATGGCCCAATTTGATTTTTTCTATGATTTTGACCTTTTAAGTAAGCCAGAGTTACATGAACTCACTCTGACCAAGCTTAGTAAGCTGTTTCTGATTTTTCCGAATCTTATTGCACAATTGCCGGAAAAGCGCTTGCTCTGGATTGTTATTGATGAAATCGCATATGTTGAAACCAAGTCCGAGAATGAAACTATTCTTCTCGTTAAGGAACTCCTTGACTTTGCTCAGGCCACTGCCCCGGTAGTTCAGCTATTGGTTATTACATCAAATAAGAGTTACTTAGGAGCTAAGATACTGCACCAGCAAGGTGGGGAGAGAGGGGTGATTGACAGAGGCAGGGGTTGGGAAATTTTAGATGTGCCAATTCAAACGGGTACTTCAGAGCATGGGGATCGTAGAAGATTACAGCATATTGGGCCAATTGTTAAGAAGAGATATAGTAAGAGGCTTTTCGATCTGCCTGAGAGGGCAGGGGGATGGGGTGATGAAGGTGATAGGAGGGATTATGGGGGGCTATCAGCCAGGGAGAATCCTGGGAGAAGGAGGCAGATGTTAGACATTACAGCAGAATAGGTAAATGGCAAGCATAACTCTTTCCCATATTGAGTCGTGAGCTAGGAGAGACAATAGGTCATAGAGATAAAAAACTTTGGGAAGGGGGTTCCATTAGGGCTAGCCGGGGATGCCATCCTCTTAACATAGTTTTTTCAATCTCCTTTCAAAAAACTTGTCGTTTGTCTTTTCCTTTTCCTTTTTTTCTTCTCTTCTTGTTTTGCTTACCCAACACGCTTGCATTTTTGAGTTCTTATCTCACTTGCTAAATATTGCTAATATTACATGTCCTTTTTAAAAATATCATACCGGCACTATTCTCGCTCAATTCCTCCCTATCACTTCAGCCTTATGTGGGACATGAGAGGCCGGGAACTCAGACCTACCTCAGTTAAGTGACAGCAGAATGGCCAAAAAAGTAGATAGTTCTTGAATCTTCTAGAAAGGGCCAAGCTAAATAGTAGGGTGTTTTTAATAAAAACCATGGCTTGATTTAAAACAAACTGGTTTAGAAATTGTTGGCAAGAGGTGGGTAGTGTTAAAATATGTCCGTAGGGTTGAGAAAATATAAAATTTATATATCATTGGAACTCTTCTACGTGATTATATAAACTTGATTTACTGGAGGCTTCTTGAAGCTCTCCGGACCAATACATCTTACCGGTACTGGATATGTGTATTGTTAACTACCATTGTACGGGTATCGATGCTTTGTGGTATTCTGCCCTCACCATACCAGTCCGGTATTGCACAGTTGACCCACCACAACAGCCGCTGTTTTTCCTACAATTAATTTAATTAATTGGCCTACAATCTCCAGTATTTTTTGCGGATAAAGCAAAATAGTTCTAGCATATTTAAAGTTGTTTGGTAGTGGGGGGATACGGTATTACACTAGCCTGGTAACTTTTTCTTTTCTGTTTCACCTCTCAGGAAACGGTCTGCTCCAGTAACAAACAGTGACTCATAATGGTTGTGACTCACAATAATAGTGACTCCTAACTTGAACAATAGTGACTCATAGCAATAGTGACACACAAATATAGTGACTCATAATGACAGTGACTCATATTTCTCATATATAAGCTATGATTAGTAGCGTGTCTACTTCTATAGAAATAACTTTTTATGGCTTGTCTCTCTTCCTTCCTACCTAGTCGTTGATTTTTGAACATCTCTCCCCAACTTGAATCTCATTTTTACAACACTCCGGCCATCTCCCATAGTTGATAATGCATACTACTTGTACAATCTCCCCACCCTATGAGCCAAACCCCAGAATCAGTGTATGCTCGGACCTTGATATCCTCGAACTTGAAGCCCATACTATGTCTCTTCAACATCAAGATAAATCGATATCTATTAATTAATTCTTGTGGAAAGTTGGTTTTGCTGAAGGCTGACTAATGTGGCCTCAGATCAAGACATGGCTTGTTGCAGCCACTCGCGCTTTCCACTCAGCAAGGCACCTTTGAGCTTTAATCATCTGGAAGCCGCCTATATACAGTACCATCTTGCATTCATGATTATAAGTGACTTGATTCCTGCATGTAGGGATTTTCATTGTTTCAAATGAACTGCTGTTCACCTCCATCACGAGTTTAAAAGAATACCACAGGTGATTTAATTCTAAATATATTTTTCACTTCTGGAAAAGCTAACTGACTGTCATTATCGAGGAATTGAATGAGATAACAGCTGACTTTCTTAAAGTCAGGAAGGAAGTTAAAATCTCTGGAGTGAAGAATGCGCAGCCTGGACTTGAAGAAGAAGAAGAAGCACAATTATGTGCAGGATTGACCTATCACGGATTTAATAAGGTTGATGGTAGAATAGCACTGTCATTGGAGGGTGTAGCTGGAAATAAAGGCCTCCCTTAAGCTTCAAACTCATCTCAGCCTCTTGTTGTGATACCTTGGTGGCCCACTAAGACTACACCAGAGGTGAAGGCTAATGTAACTTCTGCTCCTTTCATGACTATTGGACCTTTAGGTACCGGAACCACTGGGCTTGTTAATGCTGGCAATACATGTTTTATGAATCCAGTTTGGCAGTGCATGAGTGAGATTATTCCCTTAGCTAGGTACATCTTGGATGGAAGCTATAAAAGCTCAATTGGAAAGGACATTTCCTCAGGTGTTCATGGAATATTGGTGACAGCATTTGCAGAAAACTTTCAGAATATATGGAGAGGCGACTACTCTTCCTTTAAGCCAGTAAAAATAAGTGTATATTTCATAGTTCCCTATAAAGATGAGATATCAAAGCTAACTATTTACAGAATGCTCTTGCCGTATTGAAAGCCATTTATAGCAATCATCATCAGAATGGCGCTATGGACTTTCATGAATATCTTTTGTCCAAACTAGATGAAGAACTCAATTCCAGTTATTCCATTGAGACACTCAGACACCAGAAGGGTCACCAGAAGAATGTGGATGCTGAAGCATCATCTATTGCAGCATGGAGAGCATATAGTAATACAAACAGTTCAGTAATTGTGGATTTGTTTCATGGACAATTAGGGAGTACTCTCACATGTCTGGAATGTGGGAAAACATTGACTAGTTTTTCTTCTTTTAGCCATCTTTCTTTGCCATTACCCACTACGAAAAACTAAACGCCCTTTTCCTCTACTTTCTTGTATAGAGGAGTTCCTCCGGAAGGAAATGCTGACAGATCCTTGACGTTGCCCAATATGTAAAATTCATGTGGAATTGGGAAAGCAGCTGACATATTTTACCTAGTGTTGGGACATGTCATTGTTATGGGACTCTTTTACAACATAACAACATGATATCTAAAATACTTATATCTCCATCAACACAGGCTTAATAAATTTAGAAATTGTAGGCAATAAGGACAAACTACTTGGCTATTGGCGAGCAAAAGTTGAATTAAATTCATGTCATTATCAATGATTGAGTTCTTGATGAATTCTAAGTATGAAAAAATATATAGCAGTAGATTAAATGAGGTTGGAGAATTGAAAATCGCATATTCTGGAGGGCAATTTAAGGCAGCTGAAATCTATAGGTCTGGAGAATAATGCTCTCGATTTGGAAAGAAAAAGCTCTTGCATTTATCCCAAGTCGTGAATTTGAAATGTTGAAGTCAAATCTGTTCTTCATAACTCTATTTTTTTCTACAATCACTATACAACGAAAATCAACACAATAAGTTTAAAAAAGACCAATTCCACTAGCACAATGGAAAAAACCTCTCTAATATAGAGGGTACGAAATTAGACTCTGGGCTCAGATGGGGAAGATTCTGGTAGTGTAACGTTGAATGACATGGATGAGGTAAGCGATTATGAGGTTGTTGCTGAGGTATATTACACTGTATTAATAAGTACTATACTTTAAACTAACGACTTGGGTCCTGTAAAATTCCAATCAACTTACAACTACTTCCCAATTAAAGCTCAGACCTCAGTGTGCCTGTACTAGGAAACAAAATAATTTTACCATTTTTGCTCCAGATTTGGCACCTGAATAGCTAAACATGTTTGAAATTCATTGTTTTGAAACTAAATGTATGATAGTTTCAGTACTGGTAGTCTAGTGAACCTGTAATTTGACAGATGAATTCAAGGCCCTATGGGCATTCTAAATACAAAATCTGATGTGATTCTGTGTACTTTGTATTGCTCTGCTAGTGTCTTTGTATGTTATATTTCTGATTTAAAAAGTGTCTCATAACTATGACATGTCCCAACACTAGGTAAAATACATTAACTATTTGCCCACTTCCGCCCATTCTGATAACACAGCTCAAACATCTCACTAGCCAAAATGGTCAGCTAGTTAAATTAAGCAAGAACGTTGACATTCCTCTCAAGTGAGACCTAACCACTTATGTCCATACACCCCATGCACCAAGATCGGAGTCTGAGAGAAGCTGTAACGACCCAATAGATTGGTAGCTACAGTGGACTAGACTCAAGCCCATATGGTATACCAAGAGGCAACCAGAGTGAGGATGGACCAGTATACTTAGTATACTAGCTGTAGACATGAGTTGGTACAAGTGTCTACAAAGTGACTTGGTGACATAGGGTTAGACAGGGTAACCTAGGTAGGCCAAAGTTACCCTGAAAGGCAGGGTAACCTTTCGAGAGCATGTTTGCGTAAAGTTAAGAAAACATAATAAACGTTGCACGAATCTCAAGGGCCACATTACATGTGGTTGCGCGGACTCCTGAAGGGAATAAAGGCATAACAGGGTGAAGTTACATCAGCAAAAATATTACCCTGCGTTGTGTGCGTTCTGTGCGTCTGACGCACCTGACGCCCGAACGCTAATCACGAATCAGGACGCGATGTCGATCCGACGTTGCGTCCTGATTTTGCGTTACTTAGCGCCGTCCGTCCTGACGCCCTCCCGACACGGACCCCTACGTCCTGTGCATCCTGACTGCGTCCTGAATGCGTCTGGTGTACCGGCTTTGGGTTCTGACGTTGCCTGATCTAGGCTTCCCCCGCCCTGACGCCTTCAGATCCAGGACTCTCCTGCCCTGACGCCGGTTCCTTATCACCGAACGTCAGGGCTTCATGCATCTTCCCACCTCGCATCCCGATGTTTTCTGCTCCCACCTCCCTCGTCCGGATCCCACGATCCTGATCTCTCTGGTCCTGACGTCTGGTCACTTCTTCCTGATCTCACCCCCTATACATGCCGCGTCCTGATCCAATCGGGACTCTATCAGACGTCGCCTTGTGTTCTCGCATGCATCGTAAACTAAGTCTAATACCTGATCCTACACCTACAGACTTCTCTTATTCTTAACGCTCTCCTGATGAGTTTTACCGTATCGAGATAGCCGAGACGCCCCTGTGATACGTGGCTTTCATTAATTCTACTCTAAATTCCATGACTTAGCTTAACGTCCTCATATCAATACTACTAAGCTCATCCGTGTATCCTTTCCCACATGTGAGAGCGACCGCATCCCAATATCATTTATTACAGCTATGCTACTCATTCTCAATCTCCTAACTACACGCATAACTGGTCACACCTTGCTCCTGCTCTATATCCCACAGCTCGCTATCCGCAGCGGCATCCTCTGGCAGCTCAAGATCATCAAGGCTGAGCGTGAGGTGTCGCAATGTTGTAGGAGTCACGGTATTCTCGAAAGTTAGCCCCACGGCCACTTGCTGTAAGCCATCCGACGTCTGCAGATCGGAATCGAGAAAGGTGAGGAGCAGGGTGGCCGATGCGTGGCTGAAATTGGAAGACGTGACAGTTTCCTGGGAATCGTTTCGGTTATCCAGGGCGCCCCCCAGAGTCCCAATACGCAGGTTGCTGGGAGTTTGACGGTGAATCTGTGGAGTCCCACGCGGAGGGGGCCGACTCGACAGCTGACTCTGAATCCGTGGAGTCCCATACGGCGGGGGCAGACTCGATGGCTCAATCTGAACCTCGGCGGCGACTGCAGCCCAGTCGTCAGTAAACCCTTCACAGCGATCTTCCTGTATCCTATGCTCCTTCTGAATCTTGGCTTTGATAGTCTCGCGAATGTTCTTAAGGATTATAGTCTGTACCCAGTGTGGGCAAAAGGCCAACATCTGGCGCTGGCGTCGAAAAAGGTCTTCTGAGCTCAACGTCATGTTAGTATCCTAGCCGGAACGAGAGGAGGCCGGGTTCGGGGTCAGGCTCACCTCCTACTGCCTCGGGCCTGAAGTTGCATGTTTCAAGATAGACTCCTGTTTGCCATGCTCGCAGAGTATGGCAGAGTATGGCACAGGTTAAGCAAACCATGCTGCCATTGATCTGACCAAGAAAATCTGGTTCGGAAATCCCAAAGATTTTCTTGCCCTTGAAGTACTTTCCCCATATTGCTTCGGGGATCTGGGGTGCGAGGAATCGATTCGTTACTTGCTGTGTCAAGTTCATGCCCATTAGTTGTGGCCGGGCTATCACAAAGTGTACACTTGCCTCATACGCTCTCGGGGAGCATATAAATCTATCCCTCTCAAGGAGGTAGTCCACTCTACCCGCAATCGCCGTTGGGTCTCCCGGGAGCTCGTACTATCTTCTAATGTGGTCCTTTACGTCGAAAACAAACCGAGATCTTACTGCAGCGTGTCTCGCGCGTCTCTGTCACATGTAGTAAGCACCCCCGGTGGTGTGCGTGATGTTTGAGTATTAGCGTCCACTTACTATTTTTATGCTTGCCTCCGATGCTTCAATATTTCCTGCGTCGGATATGTCATCGAGAGCCTTCAGCCAAGAACGGTGAACCTAGAACATCAAAGTAGGGGGCGCTGGTAGTGGATTAACAAACAGGGTGTACTGGAGAATGAGAGTCTTGGCCCGAGTTATTACAGCAGCCTCAGCTCCTGTGGCTATATTTCCCCGTGAGTTAGTACCTGGCCAGAGGTGCTCGTATTATGGCGTTCTCGGATCGCCGGAAGGACTCGAGCTTCTGACTCCAGACGTAGTGACACTGTGGGTGGCTAGCGGCGACGAATACGGTGGTCACGGTACACTGGAAGATGTGACCGTTGGTGGAGTGTACGCACTACTTTGGATTATACGTCGTGGAGCAGCTGGGGTGCGCCTCACTGGCGCTGCCCCCTGCGATCCAGAGGTGGTCGAAACTTGCACAGTCGAAACCCGGGTGTTTGCTTGTCGTCTGTCCGCAGTTCGTGAGCGGCGACCAGTCCCTGGTGCAGTGTCATCATCTGGAATGTCATTGCCTTCTGCGTCTGGTTCTGTGTCCGATTCAGTTTGATCAGATCTGCCCGAGTTCTGGTGCTCATCGCTGCTATCATCGCTCAGACGAACTGTCTCTATATGTGGTTGTGCATCAGGTTCCCCCTCGGGTTCTGTATACGCTGTGGTCTGTAATGTACTCCTTCTTGGGCGCTTCGCAGGTCGTGATACAAGACGTCTTGTGATTTGTTGTAGGGAAGAACTCCGACCTGATGACTGTGCACCGTGGGAGCGGGCTGATTCGGCCGGCAATGTTCGTTTACTATGGGAGCTGCCTGATTCGGTCCACCGTGTTCCTGATCCGCATCCCCTATCGGCGGGTACGGCGTCGCGTCCACCCCGGTACAGATTGCCTACTCGAGGAGCAGGCTGGCTGAGTGACTTGCCTTGAGGTTGTCTAGACATTGTGGAATACGGTACTGGACGATTGGCCAAGGTTTCTTCGCAGAGGATATGAATTAGGAAGTAGAAAAGTGTAATGTATGCCGTGTGTTGTGAAGATTAGGAGTTTGTGGTTGTTGTTCAATGGAACGCGTCAGGTCTTATACCCTATGTCGTGTGTGGGGGGATCACATACTATCACTCGCTATTTAAAGAATCTTTTCGCCTGCAAAAAGGGTTTTTCTACTTGTTCAATATTATATTCGTACTCTGGACAAGCTCAGGTATGATGTTCGTGTGGACTCTGATATGAAAAGATTCGACCGAATACAAGGTGTCGCTAATGTAGGAGGTCTCGCTAATGTCGCTGGAGCCTCAGCCAAAAGGAGCCTCAAGGAGTATCCGTTAGCGACACTAATTCTAGCAAGACACCCGCTACGCTCTAAGCGGATTAGATATATCGAACCTCAGCTCCACACATCGAATCATCCAGTGAATCAACACCATCTCAGTTTTCACGTCATGCACCCCTTAGTTCGGTTGGCTGATGCCAGCCTAGTTATGGACTGAGAATGCGAGGCATGCCCAATCAGGAAAAAGGTATCAGACGTCAGCATAAGGGGACGTAAGGATGCGAGATGCTGAAGCAAGGGTGCGCAATGGTATCATTACTCGAGTCCTAACACATACGAGTACTAGGTACGATTCCCAAACAGAAAATTCAGGACTCTAAAAAGAAAACTAGATCTAGTATACAGTAAGGTATTTGGGTATTTGGGGTAAAAATGAAAAAAGAATTAAACTCGAAACTAGGAAAT
>Ga0307513_10013471_pt1 | contig 10029 bp, 12 predicted proteins | sample 15_EM_MG_FD_202174 | JGI IMG/M metagenome (GOLD analysis project Ga0307513, IMG submission 202174) | Populus trichocarpa ectomycorrhiza microbial communities from riparian zone in the Pacific Northwest, United States - 15_EM | ecosystem: Host-associated > Plants > Roots > Unclassified | place...
GAAGGGCCACCCACGCGCGCAGGAGTGGGACGACGCGCTGTCCAGGGCACGCTTCGAGTTCCGGTGGACCGACCAGTTCAACCTCTCCCTCGACCCGGACACCGCCCGCGAGTTCCACGACGAGACGCTGCCCGTCGAGGCGGCGAAGACGGCACACTTCTGTTCCATGTGCGGACCGAAGTTCTGCTCGATGCGCATCACCCAGGACGTGCGCAGGTACGCCGAGGAGCACGGCCTGTCCACGGTGGCCGCGATCGAGGCGGGCATGACGGAGATGGCCGAGCGCTTCCACGACGGCGGCGACCACATCTACCTCCCGGTGACCGAAGCATGACCCTCACACCCACCCGGGTTCTCACCATCGCCGGTTCCGACTCCGGCGGTGGTGCGGGCCTGCAGGCCGACCTGCGCACGTTCTTCGCGTGCGGGGCGCACGGGATGACCGCGGTCACCGCGGTCACCGTGCAGAACTCGCTGGGCGTGCGCGGGGTCTCGGTCCTGCCGGCCGAGGTGGTCGCCGCCCAGATCGAGGCGGTCGCCGAGGACATCGGCGTGCAGGCGGCGAAGACCGGGATGCTGGCCACCGCGGAGATCATCACCGCGGTGGCCAAGGCGTGCGACAAGGTCCACATCGGACACAACGGGACCGCGCCGTTCGTCGTCGACCCGGTGGCCGCGTCCATGCACGGCGACCAGCTGCTTCGCGACGACGCGCTCGACGCGCTGCGCACCGAGTTGTTCCCGCGCGCCACGCTCGTCACGCCGAACCTGGACGAGGTCCGGCTGCTCACCGGCATCACGGTCCGCGACCGGGCGAGCGCACGCGAGGCGGCCCGGGCGCTGCACGGGCTCGGCCCCCGGTGGGTGCTGGTAAAGGGCGGCCACATGCGCGACGACCCGGAGTGCGTCGACCTGCTGTATGACGGCCGCTCGTTCCTGGAGTTCGCGGCCGAGCGGATCGACACGGTGCACACCCACGGCGGCGGCGACACGATGGCGGCGTCGATCACGGTGGCGCTCGCGCGTGGCATGGCCGTGCCGGACGCGGTTCGGTTCGGCAAGGTCGTGGTCACCGAGTCGGTCCGGCACGCCTACCCGGTGGGCCGCGGCGTGGGGCCCGTGTCGCCGTTGTGGCGGGTCAGGCCGCTCGAGGAGATCTGACCCACGTTCACCGAAACCCTCGTGACACCGGCCGTGTGACGTTTACGCTTCCCTGACGTCGGTCGGTGTACTCGGGAGGGGGCCGGTGGTGAAGAGCCGCGACCGCGTGCGCGCCCTCGTGGAGCACAAGCGATTCCAGCAGTTCATCATCTGGGTCATCGTGGCGAACGCGGTGACGCTGGGGCTCGAGACGTCGAAGCCCGTGACCGAGAACTTCGGCGGCCTGCTGCACGTCGCCGACCGCACGATGCTCGTGATCTTCGTGGTGGAGCTGGCACTGCGGCTCTACGCGGCCGGCTGGCGGTTCTTCACCGACGCGTGGAACGTCTTCGACTTCGTGATCGTGAGCATCTCGTTGCTGCCCGCGACCGGGCCGTTCTCCGTGCTGCGCGCGCTGCGGGTGTTACGTGTCCTGCGGCTGATCTCCGCCGTGCCCGCCATGCGCCGCGTGGTGTCGGGCCTGCTCGCGGCGGTGCCCGGGATGGCGTCGATCGGCGCGCTGCTCGGGCTGGTCATCTACGTCGCCGGCGTGATGGCGACCAAGCTGTTCAGCGAGATCTCCCCGACGTACTTCGGGGATCTGGGCACGACGCTGTTCACGCTGTTCCAGACGATGACCGGTGAGGCGTGGCCGGAGGTCGCCCGTGCGGTGATGGAGCAGGCGCCGATGGCGTGGATCTTCTTCGTCATCTACATCCTGATATCGAGCTTCGCGGTGCTGAACATGTTCATCGCGGTGATCGTCAGCGGGATGGAGAAGGAGGTCACCGACGACCTGGCCCGCGCGGAGGACCAGCACGCTGCCGACCAGGCGGCGTCGGACCAGGAGATCCTCGCCGAGTTACGGGCGCTGCGCGCGGAGATCGCGGAGCTGCGCACGTCCCAGACCCCCGAGCGTGCCTGACCGATGACGGCGCGCGAGCGGGCCAGGGAGCTGGTCGAGAGCCCGCGGTTCCAGCGGGGGGTCATCGTCGTGATCGTGCTGAACGCGATAACGCTCGGGCTGGAGACCTCGCCCGAGCTCGAGGCTCGGCTCGGGGGATTCCTGCATTTCGCGGACCGGCTGGCGCTCGCGGTGTTCGTGGTGGAGCTGGCGCTGCGGTGGTACGCGGCCGGGTGGCGGTTCTTCCGCGACCCGTGGAACGTGTTCGACTTCCTGGTCGTCGGGGTCTCGCTGGTGCCGGCCGCGGGTCCGCTGTCGGTGCTGCGGACGTTGCGGGTGCTGCGAGTGCTGCGGCTGGTGTCGGCGGTGCCGTCGATGCGCCGGGTGGTTGCGGGGCTGCTGCGGGCGATGCCGGGCATGGCGTCGGTGGCGTCGCTGCTGGCGCTGGTGATCTTCGTGGCCGCGGTGATGGCGACGAAGCTGTTCGGCCACATCGCGCCGACGTACTTCGACGACCTGGGGACCTCGCTGTTCACGCTGTTCCAGGTGATGACCGGTGAGGCGTGGCCGGACATCGCGCGGCAGGTGATGGCGCAGGCGCCGATGGCGTGGATCTTCTTCGTCGTCTACATCCTGGTGTCGAGCTTCGCGGTGCTGAACCTGTTCATCGCGGTGGTGGTGAACGGCATGGAGGACCAGATCACGGACGACCTGGCGGAGACCGAGGAGCGCAACGCGGCGGCGCAGGCGTCGTCGGACGCGGAGCTGCTGACGGAGGTGCGGGCGCTGCGCGCCGAGGTCGCCGCACTGCGCGAGGAGCAGCGGACATGAGAGCGGCCTGCCGGTCCATCGCGGAGGCGCCCTGGTTCAGCCGGGTGATCGTCGGCGTGCTGGTGATCAACGCGATCGCGATCGGCCTGCGCACGGCGGCGTCGGTGTCACGGTCGCTGGACCCGCTGCTGGTGGCGATCGAGGTCGCGGTCGTGGTGATCTTCGTGGTCGAGATGGCCATCAAGATCATCGGGTTCGGGCACGGGTTCTTTGGGGAGGCGTGGAACTGGTTCGACCTGGTCGTGATCGTGTTGTCGATCGTGCCGGCATCGGGGACCCTGCTGATGCTGCGCACGGTGCGGATCCTGCGGACGTTCCGGCTGATCTCCGTGGTCCCGTCGATGCGGCGCGTGGTGAACGCGCTGTTCACGGCGGTGCCCGGGCTGGTGTCGATCCTGTTGCTGCTGATGCTGGTGCTGTACACGTCGTCGATCGCGGCGGTGCAGATGTTCGGCGCGGTGGCCCCCGAGGAGTTCGGCAGCCTCGGTGTCTCCCTGCTGACGATGTTCAAGGTGATGACGCAGGGCTGGCCCGACGTGGCGGACGCGGTCGTCGCGGCGCGCCCGCTGAGCTGGATCTTCTTCGTGGGCTACATCGTGGTGACGGGCTTCATCGTGCTGAACCTGCTGATCGCGGTGATCGTCAACGCCATGGAACGCCAGGTGAGCGAGGCCGTGGCGGAGAAGGAGGCCGTCGTGGAACGCGACCACCACGCGGAGCTCATGGCGGAGCTGGCCGTCCTGCGCGGGGCGCTGACGGAGTTGCCGGCGCTGCGGGCGGAAGTGGCGGCGCTACGCGAAACGACCCGATCCGACGCGGACTCGACGACCTAGACTTCCTCCTGTGCGGTAACACCTGGGAGGACTCATGCCGACCGAGACCACCGTCCGGGCCGCGATGGCCGCAGTCTCACCGTTCTTCATCGTGCGCGACGTCCGCGAGGCGCTGGCCTACTACCGGGACCACCTCGGCTTCGAGGTGACCTTCCTGGGGCCCGAGCCCGACCCGTTCCTCGCCATCGTGCGCCGCGACGGCGTGCAGTTCCTGCTGAAGGCCGTCGGCGAGGACGTCGGCGCGCAGCCGAACCACGCCCGCCACGCCGACGCCCGGTGGGACGCCTACGTGCACGCGCCCGACCCCGACGCGCTCGCGGCCGAGCTACGCGGGCGGGGCGTCACGTTCAGCGCTCCCCTCGCCGACACCGCGGACGGCCTGCGCGGCTTCGAGCTGGAAGACGGCGACGGCTACCGCCTCTTCTTCGGCCGCCCGCGCTAGTCGCCAGACTCGTCGCTTTCCGCTAACCGTCCACATCCTCAATTGGATGGGTTCCCGTGGACCAAGCGCGCACAACGTGCGCCGCCGGGCGTGGCCGCTCCCCGCGGTCTTCCTTCGCCCATATTTCTTCCGCCTCGACCAGGGCGCGGGCGCCGAGATCCATGAACCTCCGCAGTCCGTCCGCATCAAAACTGATGCAGAACTCCTCCCCATCCCCACTGGCAGCGAACTCGATAGTCCGAAACCAATCGGGCACTCGGAAATGCATCTCGCTGTCCCCATAGATACCAACCGATGCGCAAACAAACAGTGAGTTAGACATAGCCCCTGTCAATCATTCTCATTTCCTCAATTGCCGCGTTTGGAGGCGCCGGGCCGCCGGTAAGGCGGCTACATCTCGGCCCTGTGGCGCGCCCACAGCCGAGCTGCTTGCGTCGGTCCCTCTCGGATGGGCAGCGGACGTGTGTGGCGTAGGTACTCCCACATCCCGTAGATCTCGGCAGCGAACGCAGTTACCGCGGTGGGTGGCGCGGCGCGCCAAGCGTCGATGCCGGCTGCCCACTCCTCGGCCTGCTCGGGGCTGTGTCCGGCCTGGATGAGTCGGATCACCACGAACGCGGTGTCGACCCAGGGTGCCGCGTGGTGCGCCCAGGCCCAGTCCACTAGGTGCGCGGAGTCGTTGATGAGCAGGTTCAGTTCGTGCACGTCGGTGTGCACCAGGGTGTCGCCGGCTACCAGTTCGGCCGCAACTGGCTCCAGCGCCACGAACAGGTCCAGGTTGGCTCGTGTCCACGGATCGAGCGATGTTGGGGGATCATCACGCAGCATCTGCCATGCCGTGGTCCGTGCCATCTTCTCCGTGTACGCAGGCACTCTCGGGCCAGGCCACGGGGACAGCTTGCCCGCCGTGGTGGTCAGGGTTTCGGCGACGAGCTGGAGGTCCGGTGACCCGGGCGCGAAGTCCGCGTGGCGCCCCGCGACATGTTCGAACCCGAGCACTAGCCAGCCGACCTCCTCGATCTGCCACAGCACCCGTGGCGCGAGCGCGGGAAGCCAGCGGTTGATCTCGGCTTCTCGGCGGTGCATCCGCGCCGATCCGCTGTCGGCCGCCACGCCCTTGCAGAACACCCGGCCGCCATCGGCCAGGCACAAGGTCGCGGCGAAGTGCGAGTTGCGCCCAGCTCCGGGCGTCTCCGCGCCCACGATGTCCGCGCCGCACTGATCACGTACGGCCGCCCGGACACGCTCAGGCAACTCGCGCCATTCAAGACGATCCACCAGTCCACGTACCTCTCAGTGCTGATCTACGCGAGCCGCGGAGAGTCGGTGCAACCACTGTGGCACTGCGAACACCTATCGGGCGCACTCTCCCATAGCTCATCATCCACAACGAACCCCGCGCGCCGAATCTCCTCCACGGTCCTCACGATGGCTGACCTCGCCGCCACGCCCCGCGACCTCGGGTCGTCCTCCTCCGTCGGCACATGGTGGAGGAATCGACCCGCGGTCAGCTCACAGAACGCCGCGTATTCCCGCGTGTGGAGGACGAACGCGTGCCAGCCGGGATCCACTGCGTCGCTCGGCGACAGCGGCATGTCGGTTACGGCGCTTGTGCCAAGGAATGCCAACGTCTGATCCACGACCCGAACGGCGTACTCGTCGCTGACTCCCTCCTCCGTGACGACCCGCGCGACCAACTTGTCGAACAGCGACGCCGGGACGAGTGCACGTCCAATCGCGACTTCCGAAGTGACAGCAGTCATGTCAACCTGTCCTCTCTCATGTGATGGATGGCGGACGCAACACTGACCGGATCGGAACCGGAATGCGTGCCATATACAGCTCGCACGGCATGCCGACCACGAACGGCAGCACTGCTCTCGCCGACGGCTGCGCTGTCAGGTTGCTGCGAATGTTCCCTCCTGGTGATCTCGCGATACACAAACCATCGGCCAAGATCAGCGGAGAACGAAAGCACTCGATGCATACGTGACCCGTGCATATGTATCGGATACATATGCAATGGTCACTCGGCGTACGGTAGGCCTATATCCAGGATGACGGAGGCGAGATGGGGCAGCGCGGCGAGCGGCACTCGTGCCGGGCTTGCGGTGCACTGATGGCTACAGATAATCAGACCAGCTTCTGTAGGCCATGCTCGCGGGCCAATGCGGGCGCCAGCCTCGGACCACCCGCGCTACCGGACTCGTTCTGGGATCACCCAGAGATACAACACGCCGTGCCGGACCGGCATTTTGGCCGGCTGCTCCGCGCATACCGCAAGGCGCAGCAACCGGAGACCAAACAGGCCGAACTGGCTCGCTGGCTCGGATTGACGCAAGGGCAGATCAGCCGCATCGAACGCGGCCAGACGAACACACATGACCTTGACAAGCTCGACAGGTGGGCAGGCGTCATCGGCGTTCCGCAACGCTGCCTGTGGTTCACCCTGTCATCGCAATCGTCCGACGCATATGTGTCAGCGGTTGGCACTCCTAGCCTGCCGACTGCAACCGATGCAGAAGGAGGCGATGTGCGGCGACGGCGGTTCCTCAAGGCTGTCGGCACGGGCGCGGCGAGTGTTGGCGCGTCATTGCTGGGAAGCCAGTCGGCCCACGCGGGGCTGGCGACGGTTCCCGGCCGTGCGATCGGCAACCCCGATGTTGATCTAGTCCGCGAGGTGACAACAGCGTTCCGGCGCGTGGACAACCGCTACGGCGGCGGGCACAGCCGCAGCGCGGTGACGACCTACATGAAGACGACTGTGGAACCGATGCTCGCGGATGGCCGGGCCAAGAGCCTGGTGCGGGACGACCTGTTCGCCGCAGCCGCCGAGTTGCACCAGCTCGCTGGATGGATGGCCTACGACACCGGTCAGGCCGAGTCCGGCCGCGCCCACCTACGCACCGCCCTGCGGCTGTGCCAGGACGCTGAAGATCACGCGCTGAGCGCCGAAATGCTAGCGGGGATGAGCCATCAGGCCGCGTTCCACGGCGCGCCCGAAGCCGCGGTTGACCTCGCACTCGCCGCGCGGCAGACGGCCAAGCAAGCCGGCCTGCCGATGCTCCACGCCGAGGCAGCGGTCATGGAAGCCCACGGGCTGGCGCTGCAACGCGACCAAACGGGCTGCCTCGCGGCGCTGCGGGACGCCGAGCGGTTGTTCATTGCCGGGGAGGACTCCGACATACCGGGGTGGCTGCGCTACTTCGACGGCGCGTACCTCTCGGCCAAGTTCGCGCACACCTTCCGCGATCTCGGACGCCCTGGCGAGGCCGAGACATTCGCACGTCGCTCGCTGGAAATGAGCGAGGGCTACGAGCGCGGCCGGCTATTCAACGCCGCTCTCCTCGCCTCGATCCTGGCGGACCTCGGCCACGTCGACGAGGCATGTATGCACGGCACCATTGCCGTCGAGATGATCAGCACGATGCGTTCGGTCCGCAGCGCCGCCTACCTCGCCGACCTGGCACACCGCCTCAAACGCCACCGCACCAAGCCCGAGGTCCGCGTGCTCTACGGGCAGATGATCGACGCCGGCGTCCCGGTCCCGTCCAGCAGCTGACGAGTCATTTCGGCGGGAACGCCAGCACGTGCAACAGCCCGACCTGCGACGCTGCGCCGACGATCTCCCCGCCTTCGATTCGCTCCCGCACCGACGCCAGCGGAATCCATTCCACCCGCTCCGCCTCGTTGATGTCCTCCGGCTCGCCGATGTACTCCGCCCCAGTCGCGACGAACAACAGGTTCTCCGCGTCCGCGCTGCCCACGATCGGCTGCAACGACACCAGCGGCCGAACATCACGCGGCCGCCAGCCGGTCTCCTCCTCCACCTCACGAGCGGCGGTCAGTGCAGGAGCCTCATCCGGATCGACATAGCCGCCGGGCAACTCCCATACCCACCGATCGACGATGAACCGATGGCGCCACATCATCAGCACGCGGTCTTGATCGTCCAGCACGACCATCATCGCTGCCTTTGGCATCCGCATGACGTACTGCTCGAAACGCACCCCGTCCGGCAACTCGACCGATGCCACGCTCAACCGCAAGCGGCGCGTGTCGTCAATCAGTCGCTCACCATGGATCGTCCACCGAGTCAACTCCGCGCCATCGGTCATACCTCGAAAGTTACCCGGCCGAGTTACGCCGAAAGCCACCGCGCCACAGACACGCTCGGAGCGAGGAACGAGTGACTCGCGGAGGCGGGACGCTAACGCGGCGGGCTCGACGCGTGGGCCCAGAAGCGTTGCGGGACGCGGCCCGCCGCGCGGGCCAACCGACCGCCGGTGACCGCGTGGCGCATGGCCGCCGCCATGCGTTCCGGGTCCGTGGCCCGGGTGACCGACGTCGCCAGCATGACCGCGTCGCAGCCCAGTTCCATGGCCAGCGCCGCGTCCGAGGCCGTGCCGATGCCCGCGTCGAGGATCACCGGCACGCCAGCGCGGGCCACGATCAGCTCGATGTTGTGCGGGTTGCGGATGCCAAGCCCGGTGCCGATCGGCGAGCCCAGCGGCATCACCGCCGCGCAGCCCGCCTCCTCCAGGCGCAGCGCCAGCACCGGGTCGTCGTTCGTGTACGGCAGCACCGTGAAGCCCTCGGCCACCAGGGACGACGACGCGGACAGCAGCTCCGTGGGATCGGGCAGCAGCGTGCGGTCGTCCGCCACCACCTCCACCTTGATCCACTCCGTGCCCAGCGCCTCCCGCGCCAGCCGCGCCGTCAGCACCGCCTCGGCCGCGCTCCGGCAGCCCGCCGTGTTCGGCAGCGGGTCGATCCCCAGGCGCCGCAACAACTCCAGCACGCCCGTGCCGCCCTCGGCGTCCACGCGCCGGAGAGCCACGGTCGTGAGCTCCGTGCCGGACGCGACCAGCGCACGCTCCAGCACGGCCAGGTTCGTCGCGCCGCCGGTACCCGTGATCAGCCGCGACGAGTACTCCCGGCCGGCGATGACAAATGGATCGTCCATGTCAGCCTCCTTGCACTGCCGTGAGGATCTCCACGTCCGCACCCGGCGCGAGCACGGTCCGGTCGTGCCAGGTGCGCGTGCACACCTCGCCGTCCACCGCGACCGCGATGCCGCTCGCCGGCATGCCCAGCGACGCCAGTAGGTCGGCGACCGTCGCGCCGTCCGCGACCGCGTGCGGGGAGCCGTTGACCCGTACCTCCATGCGTCACCTCCCGGACGAGACGAACCGATCGGGCGCCGCGGCGGGCATCGGGGCGGGCGAGCCGGACACCAGCGCGCACACCGCGTCGGCCGTCAGCGGAGCAAGCAGCAGGCCGTTGCGGTGATGGCCGGCGGCGACCAGCACGCCCGGCTCCAGCTCGCCGACCAGCGGCAGGTTGTCCCGGCTGCCCGCACGCGACCCGGCGGCCGTCTCCGTCAGTGCGTACTCGCCGATCCCCGGCACGATCCGCGCCGCGTCGGCCAGCAGGTCACGCACGCCGGCGACCGTGACGTCGGTGTCGAAGCCCGCCTCGTACTGCGTGGCCCCGAGCACGACCTCGCCGCCCGTGCGCGGCACGAGGTACACCGGCCGCGACTCGACCAGGGCCCGCACCGTGTGCGTCAGCGGCAGTGCGCCGGATCGCCCGCGCAGCCGCAGGATCTCCCCCTTCACCGGCCGCACCAGCCCGCCCAGCAACGGATGCAGCGACGCGCTCCACGCCCCCGCCGCGATCACCACCGTGCCCGCCTCGAGCACGCCGTCGGCGAACCGGACCACGCCCGGCTCGACCGCCCGCGCCCGCCGCGAGTCGAACCGCACGCCGGCCTCTCGCACCGCGGCGACCAGCGCGGACAGCAGGAAACGGTTGTCCACGGCCAGATCCCCCGGCACGAACAGTCCACTTCGGACACCAGGGCCGATGGCCGGCTC
>Ga0307513_10013472_pt1 | contig 10028 bp, 3 predicted proteins | sample 15_EM_MG_FD_202174 | JGI IMG/M metagenome (GOLD analysis project Ga0307513, IMG submission 202174) | Populus trichocarpa ectomycorrhiza microbial communities from riparian zone in the Pacific Northwest, United States - 15_EM | ecosystem: Host-associated > Plants > Roots > Unclassified | place...
GGAGAAGTCGAGTCCTTTTTTCGGGAAGCAGGTGATGGCGAGCGCGGTGATGGGACGACCGCCCATCGCCCACACGTCGTTGATTGAGTTGAGCGCGCTGATGCGCCCGTAGTCGTAGGGGTCGTCAACAATCGGCGTGAAGAAATCGACGGTCTGGACGAGCGCGAGGTCTTCGGACAGTTGATACACTCCGGCGTCGTCCGCCGTCTCGATGCCGACCAGCAGATTGGGATGTTTCGGGATGTTCAGTCCGCTCAGAACCTGAGCGAGTGCGGCGGGCGCGAGCTTCGCCGCTCAACCGGCGCAGTTGACCATCTCAGTCAGACGCATCTTGGCCTCCCTTCTTTCCTTCTTTGAAGTTGCGGCCTAGATTAACAGTTCTCGCGCGCGCCGCCAAAATCGGCGACGCGCGCGGCGTGTTCGTCGGGCTTCGCTCTATTCCCGTTTGGCCTCCTGCGCGGGCGCGGGCTTCGCCTTGTCGTCAACGTTGAACTTCGTCGGGGCGAGGACGGCGCGCGCTTCGGGGTTGTAGTAGTCATAAACGACGGAGGGCGCGGACTTGGCGGCGAGGCCGTAGCGCGGGCGGAAGGTGAACTCGAAATTCGTGCCCCCGGCGCGCGGCCAGAGATAGACGACGAGGCGGTCGGGCAGCACGTCGTAGTGGCTGAACTCCCAGCCCGAATTTTTCATGGCGAGTTCGAGCGAGGCGCGATCCACGTCCGCGCCCGGCGGCAGGCCGATCTCGGCGAGCAGCATCCCGTAGCCCTGTTGCCCGATGCGTTCGGCGGCGACACGACAGGTAACAGTGTCGCCCGTCGCCGCCGTCGTCCGGTCGAAACGGACGTTGAGGCGCACGGCGTTCGAGTCTTGCGGGCGTGCCTGAGTGCCGTCGGCGACGCCCGTATCCCACGGGCGGTAATACGTGGTGACGAGTTGCGCGGTGGCGGCGAGCGACGCGCCCGAAGTGCGTTTGATCTCGACGCGGTTGCCGCCCACGGCGACGAGACGCGAGAGGTCGAGCGAGACGGGGTTCGCAGGTTCGTGCGACGACGGGAGCGCGACCGTGCCCGCGCTCTGGCCGTTGACGAAAACTTCGACCGTCTGCGCCGCGCCGCGTTCGAGCTGCGACGCGGCGACACCATTGTCCGCTTGCACGCCCGCCGGAGAAAGCGCGTTCAGCGCGTCGAGCACGTTGACCGTCGCCTGCGTCGAGAGCCACACGCCGTAGCGATCCTTGTTCTTCAACAGGAACAACAGGCCGCGACCGACGAGTTCATCGGAAGAACGCCGGGCGGTCTTCGGCGCGGGCGCAGAAGACGTGGACGCGGGCGCGGGAATCGTGGAGGTAGTCGCCGAAGGTGTGGCGACAGGCGCGGAAGGTGTGGACGCGGGCGCGGAGGTTGAACCCGCGCTCCTTTCATCCTTCATCCTTCCGGCCACATCTTTTCCACTCGTCTTACCGGCTTCATCCTTTCCGCTCGTCGTTCCATCTTCATCCTGTGCTTCGCCAATTTTACCTTTCGCTTTCGCGAGCGCCTGCACGGCGATGGCCGTGGTTTCGATGCGCCCCGCGTTGCCCCAGACGTGGAAGGGCGTGCTGGTTTCGAGCTTCCAGTAAGAGCCGTCGGCTTCGTCGTGTGCGAGGGCGCGCAGCCTGCTTGTCGCGCGGGCGATCTTGTCGGGCGACTCGCCGCCGTCAATCGCGGCGAGCGTGTAGGAGGCGATCAGGTACGGCTCGTCCATCTCCTCTATGCGCGGCGCGAGATAGGCGAGCGCGCGGCGGAGCGGGGTCGCGGTTTGAGTCTTGTTTTGATCCTCCGTCGAACTACTGGCGGCGGGCTGCTGCATGGCGAGGATGCGCGCGACGTAGGACGTGAGAATCGCAGTGCGACGCCTGTCCCTGTTTGTGTCCGACGCGTGAGTCGCCCAACTGCCGTCGGCGTTTTGCTGCCGGATGAGCCAGTCGCGCGCGCGTGTCAACACGCTCTCGTCAACGCTCGTGAAGTCGCGCGCGTCCGTCAGGAATCTGACGGCGTAGGCCGTGAGCGCGAGGTCGGGTTCGCCGCGTCCCCAGTAGGAGAAGCCGCCGCTCTCGGAGCGATAGGAGAGCAGGCGTTCGTAGCCCTGCCGGACGTAGCGCGCGGCCTTTGCGGCGATGGGCGGTGCGCTCGCGGCGTCGCCGCCCGCGCGTTTGTAGTGGCGCAGCACGAGCAGGCTCGGATAGGTGGAGGAGATGGTCTGTTCGGCGCAGCCGTAGGGGCGTGACATGATCGCCTCGACGCTCTCGATGGCGTGCGCCATGAGGTTCGGGTAAATTTTCAACTCGGCGCGCGCCGAGCGCGGGATGGCTTCGGCGGGCACGTTCACTTCGAGCCGGGACGACTCGTACAGGATTTGCGTCGTTGACTCGGCGACCTCTTCGCCGTCGGGGTGGACGTGGACGGGCTTCTCGATCTGGTCGCTCGCGTCTCCGCCGATGGCCGTGATGCGCTGGATGCCCGCTTTGACGGAAGCGACAGCGCGAAAGTCGAACGTCTCGCGCGCGGCATCGCCAGCCGGAACGCTCGACTGTTTGTGCGCCGCGCCGAGCACGGTGAACCAGTCTTCGGGCTTGATGTCGAGCGCAACGGTTTGCGCGCGTTCGAGGTAGTTGCGCAGGACGACGGGCAGACTGATCTCGTCGCCTTCGGTCAGAACGCGCGGCGGGTCGTGTTCGACGAAGAAAGGCTGGAAGGCGCGTATCTCCTGTTCGATTGTGCCGAGTTCGCCCGTCTCGGTCGAGCCGATGATGGACATCTTCCATGTCGTGATGTTGTCGGCGAGTTTGAAACGCAGTTCGGCGCGACCGCGCGCGTCGGTTTCGACGGCGGGCTGCCAGTACAACGTTTCGGGAAAATCCTTGCGCAGGCGCGGCGTGGAGATCGGCAGCTTCGGCGGCGGCGGTTGCTGCGCGCCCGGTTGGAGCTTCATGAGCGAACTGAAATTTCTCCCTTGCGCAGGGAGGGATTCCACCGACGATGACGTGATGTTAGTTTGAATTGCGCTGTCAGTGCCATCGATTGAGATCATCTCCGACACGCTGCCGACTTCGAGGTTGAAGTTCAACGTGGCGAGCGACGCCGATTGCACCTGCAGGTTCGTGGCGGTGGCCTGCTGGAAGCCCTGCGCTTCGGCGCGCACGTTGTAGTAGCCGGGGGGCAGGTTGCGCAGGAGGAATTTGCCCTCGTCGTCGGTCGTGGTTTTAGCCACGTGCTCGGGCGTGTACTGGTGTGTCGCCGTGACGGTCGCGCCGGTCACGACCGCGCCGGTCGGGTCAACGACCGTGCCGCCGATTGCGCCGGTGTCGTTCGTGAAAGTGAGGGCGACGACGGGCGCAACTTGCGGCTGGCGGTCGCGCGCCGATTGATCGGAGTAGATGCGCGAGAATACGGCGGCGTTGAAATCGTCGCCCGTCGCCAGCTTCCCGTCCGCGCCCGTGCTGCGCAGCGCGACCACCTCCAGACGCCGCGTGACGGGCGTCGCGTTCCTGTGTTGCGTTGACTGTTGACCGCCGCTGCCGCTCTCGATCTCGACACGGTTGGCGTAGCGCACCTCGTCGTAAAACATGACTTGGTATGAACGTCCCCACGCGTCTTTCAGGTTGGCCGGGTCGAGTCCGGCGCGGCGGAGCGCGTCGTGCAGCGCAGGCTCGTCGCGCGGGAAGCGCCCCTTCGCTTTGAGATGCGCGGATAAGGCCGCGTCGATCTTCGCGCGCGTCTCTGCGAAGTAGTCGGTGGTCGTCGTCCAGATGGTGAAGTTGTCGCCGGCATTGTGGCCGGGTCGGGTTGAAATGAATTGGCCGTCGGGGCCGCCGCTCAAGACGCTGGTGACGTAGTACGTCTGGTTGACCTCGAAACTCAGGACGTAGGGCTTGCCCCAATGATCGCGCAACGCGTCGAGGTCGAAACCCGTGCGGGCGAGTTCGTCTCTGAGCGCGACGGCATCGCGGATGAAGCCGCCGGTGCGCCGGTGATGCTCGTTGATGGCGCGGTTGAACGCCTCGCCCGTGGGGCGAAAGTAGTCCCATGTGAAAGCCGCCGCCACCCAATCGTCGTCCGTGCCGTGGCGTTTGTCCGCGCCCGCGCTCCTGAATTGCAACACGTCGTTAGTGCCCTCGACGGAGAAGACAGGTCGGTAGGGCGCGCCCCACGGGTCGCGCAACTCTTCGAGCGCGACGCCCGCAGCGGAGAGACGGCGGCGCAGGCTCGCCTCGTCCGCAGGGTGCTCGCCCTGCTTGACGTGGGGCGCGCCGAGCGCATTGCGCGTCGCTTGAAGTTCGGCGTTGGCGTGCGCGGTGAAGACCTGCGATTGATCTTTGATGTAATCGTAGGAACTGAAAAAGTTCGGCTCGTAGTATTCGTCGTCGCGTTGGAGGATGAGTTCGGCGACGGTGTCCATGCCGTCGGGGAGCGTGCGCCGCGCGTTGAGTTGTTCGATGTCGCGCAGGCCGAGGCCGCCGATTGATTCGGGTCCGTACCAGAATTGGTAGAAATAGTTTGAGAAGCCGTAGGGCGAGCCGAACTCCTGCTCGGTGCGCGCGCGTTCCTCGACGGCCTTGTCGAAGACGACCACGCCGAGCGCGCTCTCCACGTCGCGCCCGGAGGCGTTCTGCACGCGCACGCCCGCCGCCGCTTCCTCGCCCGGTTGGTAACTCGCGCGGCTCATGCGCACGTCGAATTTCAACTCGCGGTTGCGCGGGTAGACGACCGAGCGCATGCCGCGCGCGTAATACTCGTAACGGTTTTTGGGAAAGGCGGTGGTATAGGCCGCGAGGGTCACGCGGTTTTGAAATTCGGGACGGTAGGGCAACTCAAGGAGCGCGCTCCCGTCGCGCAGCCGCGCGCTCTGCGTCGCCACGACGCGGTTGTTGCTGACCACGTCAACCAGAACTTTCATGTCCGCCTGATTGGAACTGATGCGCGCCGTGATCGGTTCGCCCGCGCGATAGATCGTCTTGTTCGTCTCGATGCGCAGGACGGGCTGCGACGTGCGCCAGAAGGTTTCGACGTGTCGCCCCACGCGTCCCTCGCGGTCGCGCGCGTTGAGTTCGACGTGAATGTAATTTCCTTCGTTTCCGGTCACGTCAGAGCCGACGACCTTTGCGATGCCGTAGGCGTTCGTCTTGATCGTGTCGGGGAGTTTCACTCGCTCGTCGTCGGATGCGGTGCGCGTGAGTTTCAACTCGCAGGCGGCGGGCGTGCCGTCGGCGTAGGTAGTGGAGACGTAGAAGGCGAGCGGCAGCCCTTTGGCCGGGCTGTACTTGCCCTGCGTGACGTAGACGTGAATCGGCGTTCCGGTCAGCCGCACACGGAAGCGACGTTGCTCGGTGCGGTTGGTGGTTGGGTCTGTGACGTAGGCGGCGTAATTGAGATCGCTGAAGCGTTTCCACGAATTGTTCAACAGTTCCGCGTGCTCGTTCGAGAGATTGACGCGCGCGCGGAAACTTCCGTCCGTTCCCAACTCACCTTCGTACTTGTCGCCCTCCTTGATGTCGTATTTCTGCTCCTTGTAATTCCACTCGCGCTCCGTCTCGCGCACGAGGCGCACGCGACCGCGCTTGAGCGGCTGGCCGAACAGGTAATCGGCATGCACCTCTATTTCCGCGCTCTCGCCCGGCAGGTAGTAGCCGCGATCCGGCGTCGCGCTCACGGCAAAGTTCGGCAACTCGTAGCGACTGATCTTGACGCGCTGCGTGGCCGGGTTGTCGTCTGAGTCTTCGTCGTCGTTGGCCGTCACCTTGATGTCGTAATCGCCGAGCCGCGTGCTGTCCGGGATCGGCCAATCGACACTGGCGACGCCGAAGCGCGAGGTCTTGAGCGGCGCGGTGAAGACGGTCGTGCCTTCGGGGTCTTGAATCTTAAGGATGGCGTCGGCGTCGGCGAGGGCACGGCGGGTCGCGTGGTTGAGCAGGAGCGCGCGCAGGTGGAGCGTCTGGCCGGGCTGGTAGAGCGGCTTGTCGCTCGTCAGCAGGATGCGCGTCGTCTGGTTGAGGCTGATGTCGTCGGAGGCGGTCTGGACCACATCGCCGCGTCGCCCCGTCACTTTGATCCGCGCCTCGTCCGTCTTGATGAGCGGCGGCAGATTGAAGTCGAGCGTGAGGTAGCCGTCCCTGTCCGTCGTGCCGGACAACTTCAACGGGTCGCTTTTTTCATCTTCATCGCCGGTATCGAAGACGACTTCCGCCAAGACCTCGACGCCGCGCACGGGGAGCGACGTGAGCGGATGCGCGGTGCGCACGCGCACGCGATAAAGCTGCCCCGCGTTGGCCTTTCTCGCCGCCGCCACGTCCAACTCGAACAGGTCGGGCGTGATCTCTGAGAGCGAGATGATGCCTCCGGCGAGCGTCGCCGCTTCCGCGCCCGTCGCAGCGTCGGCGGCGATCTCGTAGCGCAGGCGATACCAGAGCACTTGCCTGTAGTCGTCGCTGCCGGGGCGCGCAACGTTTGAGACGGGCAGGAAGGACGCGACGACGTTTGCGCCGGGCTTCAACCTCTCGCGTCGCTGCGTGCGCCCGACAACTTTGTCGTGCGTGTCGAGCAGTTCGACTTTGATGTGCGCGGGCACACTGTGTGGCGCGTCGTTCTCGACGGCGAGAGAGATTTTGCTGTGGCCTTCGGCGAGCGAGATTCGCGTCGCCGCTTCGTTGACGCGAAGCGAAAAGGTTTGAGCAGCGTTGACAAGTGATGCGACTGCGAGAGCGCAGAGACACACCTGTAGACAGGGCAGAAGGGAGAGCCATCTACGGCGCATGGGACACCTCCAAATGTGCGGCTGTGATGCGCGCCTCTCGCACAATGGTTGTTGCGTCATCCGAAAAAATATTTTTTATGATGAAAATTTCGTAGCGCGCAGACAAGCAACCGCGCGCGACCGCGCGTGCAACAAAGCGATAGCACATACTTCGGTCACGTCGTCTTTCGCGCCCTGAAAAAAATTAGCGCGTCGCCCCGATCCTTTCGCGCCGCTCGCGGTAACAACAGACGGCGATAAGTTCTCGACGGAAACGAGCATCTCAGGTTTTGCCTGATACAGACACAGACGAATCTCTACTCGAACGCGCACGCGCGGGAGATGAGGACGCGTTCCTCTCGATCTACACGCGCCATCGCGTGGCGATATATCGCTTCGCCTGTCGCCTTCTCGGCGACGCAGCCGCCGCCGAAGACGTGACGCACGATTGTTTCCTGAGCCTGTTCAAACATGCGGAACGATTCGACACGGCGCGCGGCGTGTCGTTGCGCACCTACCTCTTCGCCGCCGTGCGCAATCTCTCTTTGAAGCACTTTCGACGCGCGGCGCACGAGACTCTGTTTGACGAAGCTGCGGACGAACGGAGCGCGCCCGACACGGAGCAGCCCTTGAGCCGGATGCTCGAAGCGGAATTATCGGCGACGGTGCGTGCGGCGGTTGAGAACCTTCCGGCGTTGCAGAGAGAGGTCTTGATTTTGTTCGAGTTTGAAAACTTGAGCTTGCAGGAGATCGCCGTCGTGGTGGGAGCGGAAGTGAACACGGTGAAGTCGCGTCTGGCGCGTGCCCGCGCGGGGTTGCGGCGCACGCTCGTCCCGCATCTCGAACGACGCGCGGAGTTGGTCGGTGCGTCGGAGAAGTAAAGATGAGCGAGAAGAAGACGAAACAACATTCTCCGGCAGCGCGCCGCCACGGCGTCGAACTCGACGCGCCGGACGGACCGGCGTGCGAGTCGCGCGTCGCGGCGTTGGATGAAGCTTTGAAAGAGTTGCTTGACGGTTGGCAGTCTCCCCTTGTGCCCGCGTCGCTCGATGCGCGCGTCCTTAATTCGTATCGCGAACTGTTGAAGGAGAAAGAAATGAACTTGCACCGCCCCGGCCAAACTCTCGCGCCGCAATACGCCCTGCCCGGCGACTACCAACTCACGATCTTAGAGGAGCGCGGACTCCTGACGCGCCTGCTCGCCGAAATGCGCGAGACGGCGCACGACGCGGAACTCACGCGCGCGGAGTTTCGGCGCGACCCGCTCCGCTTCGTGCGCCGCATGAGCGCCGCCTACGCCGCGATGGCGTGGCGCACGCTCCGTCAGGAGAACACGGCTTACGGCGTTGTCGCCGCGTTCGTCATCGTCATGACGTTCGTCGGCGCGGTCGCCGCGTTCAGTAATTTGAACAGGACGCGCGGCGGACTGTTGGCCGAACGCGTGCGCGACGACCTGATCTACCTCGGCAGCGTGACCGAGATTCCGAAAGAGCAGCCGAAGCCCGACGAGGGCGCGCCGGGACTGGCGAAAGGCACGGGCGGCGGCTCGAAGGCGCAACAGGAGAAACCGGGCGGCGGCGGTGGCGGCGGTCGTCTCGAAGACAAACCGGCGGTGCATGGCAAACTGCCGCAGGCGACGCTCGACCTGCAAGTGCTCGCGCCCGACCCGAAGCCGCCCGCGATCCAAAACCCTTCGCTCCCGACCGCCGCGACCATCCGCGCCGACCCCACCCTCTTCCCCACGGACACGCGCGCGATCAACTACGGCGACCCGAAATCTAAAGCGACCGAACTCTCTTCCGGTTCGGGCAGCGGCAACGGCATCGGCGAAGGCACGGGCGGCGGCGTCGGTTCGGGCAACGGCACGGGCTACGGGCCGGGCGAAGGCTACAACACGGGTGGCGGTCCGCCGAAACCCGGCGGAGGCGGCCCCGGGGGCGACGGCGGCATTGATTACGAGCGCACCTTCCGTGTCAACGAAGTGACGCGCAAGGCGCAGATTCTCAGCAAGCCCGAACCGCTCTACACCGAAGCGGCGCGCAAGAATCAGGTGATCGGAACTGTCCGCCTGCGTCTCGTGCTCTCCGCTTCCGGGCAGGTGACGGGCATCACGCCGCTCACGAAGTTGCCGGACGGGCTGACAGAGAAAGCGATTGAGGCCGCGCGAAAAATCGGCTTCACCCCGGCAGAAAAGAACGGGCGCAAAGTCTCGCAATACGTGACCATCGAATACAACTTCAACATCTACTAGACCCGATTCAACGCGACGGGCGACGGCGGCGACTCAACAGTTAAAGAGTCGCCGCCGTCTGCGTTTTTGCGTAATTGAGTATGGCCGCAAGTGTCTCTCGAAGCGTGCTCGTTATATACTGGTCAACGAAATTTCGGAGAGGCGCACAGCCCGACGTTTGCGCCGCGCCATCGGATAAACGAGAGAATCGCCCGTGACCGAAACATCTCCCCGCACCATCGTCTGCCTTGCCAGCTACTTCAAAGGCGTGGACTTCCTGCGCGAATGCAGGCGACAGAATTGCCGCGTCTTTCTCATCACGAAAGAGAAGTGGCGCGCCGAGGACTGGCCGCACGACAGCATCGACGAATTCATCACCCTGCCGAACGACGCCTCGCCCGACCACTTCATCTACGCGGCCACGCAGGTCGCGCGACGCCACAAACTGGCGCGCGTCGTCGCGCTCGAAGAGTTCGACGTGATCACGGCGGGACTGATCCGCGAACACCTCCGCCTGCCCGGCATGACGAGCGCGGAGGCGCGCCTGTTCCGCGACAAACTGGCGATGCGCGGCGCGGCGCAAGCCGCGAAGGTCAACGTGCCGGAGTTCGTACATGTGCTCAACTACGGCGAGTTGCAGGAGTTTATGGAGCGCGTGCCCGCGCCGTGGGTCTTGAAACCGCGCACGGACGTGTCGGCCATCGGCATCAAGAAGATGCACGACGCCGAGCAGGTCTGGCGCACGATTGACGCGCTCGACGCGCGCGAGCGGTTGAACGAACAGTCGTCTTTCTACCTGCTCGAACGCTTCGTCGCGGGCGATGTCTATCACGTAGATTCAATCGTCTCCGGCGGCGAGGCCGTGTTCGCGGGCGTCAGCATCTACGGGCGACCGCCGATGAACGTCGCGCACGAAGGCGGCGTTTTCATCTCTCATTCGCTCGAACGAAAGAACGCCGACCGGCGAAAACTTCTGGACATCAACCGGCAGGTCATCAAAGCGCTCGGCCTGCGACGCGGCGCGACGCAC
>Ga0307513_10013473_pt1 | contig 10028 bp, 10 predicted proteins | sample 15_EM_MG_FD_202174 | JGI IMG/M metagenome (GOLD analysis project Ga0307513, IMG submission 202174) | Populus trichocarpa ectomycorrhiza microbial communities from riparian zone in the Pacific Northwest, United States - 15_EM | ecosystem: Host-associated > Plants > Roots > Unclassified | place...
TTCAAGCGATACCAAGTAGCTGCCAATCGCAAAGAATATACGTGCGAGTAGCAAATCGGCGTTCAACGTTCATGTGGTGATGGCTGAAAACGAGGTTGAGATAGAGGGTGCCTTCTTCCGGGAACAACAAACGTACTGGCACCGCAAAGTGCTAAAGCATGGATCCGCCGTGGCGTAGGATTTGATTGTGCTCTGCAGTAGAGGACGATTTGAACTCCGCTCTGCGGTTCAAACCGCGATAAGGCGCGAACGTGAGAGCTTGTAACAAAGTTCCGGCCTCTGCTGTTCGTCGACCCCATCGTCAAAACACAACATCTCACGATTCCCCTGCTCTCTCTTGTGGCGGAAAACACACCCGTACCGTTGGTTGTCGGGGAAAAAGTGGCGGAGTGGAATCTACGGAACTGCGCGGGAAGATGCTGTCCCGCATGATCTGACCTGGATTATCAATCGTATAGAGTACGGGACGCGTAGGATTTACACAAGGCTATCTTCTGATTCGTACGATTATTCTACGACGGCCGCCGTTGCCCGACACTCGTCTAGCCAAGCAGCGGACATGATGAACGACTCGGTTCGCTCAGGCTCGTGCCAATCGAACGCAGGGTAGCAGTGTACGGCATCGGGAGGGAATTCGGTCGTGACGTCCACTCCATCATCTCTCATCCTCTCCGCGAGCGCGACGATATCGCCAAACAGATGTTCGGCGCCTCCGCCCATGATATAAGATCGAGGGAACCCGGAGAAAAGTTTGGTACCTTCGTCAGCGTTGGGCGGTATCACAAATTTAGAAGCTGGGGATAGGTATCGATTATGTTTCGCTTCTTCTGGGTCCATTTCACCGATGCATGCGCCGATGGGGAATTTGCCAGCGACCATTGGATGGGCGCCGGGTGGGAGATTGAATATGTCGGATACCGCGTTGAGGAAGTGGGAGGAACCGGCCTCTGCACGAGAAAAGGAGATGTCCGTGATTGGTGATGAGAGAATAAGCCCTCCAGTGGGTGGTAGGTGGGAGAAATGGCTTTCGTTCACGTAGCGGGTGAGTGCCAAGGCAATGTTACCGCCTGCAGATTCACCCGCCACGATGATGTTCTGGGGCAGGAACCCGACCTCGCAGACAAGATACTTGTATGCCGCAATCACGTCGATGACTGCACTTGGGAATGGGTTCTCCCGTCTTGAAGGAGGCCCGGAGCTGAGTCGGTAGTCGACTGACAACACTCTGGAGAGAGACGTGGAATGATTGAGTATTACCTTGGCATGAAATGATGTTCGGTGAGATGGATGGCCAGTCCCAGCCTGAAACAAAGATTGGTACAAAAACAGGGTACAAAGGAGAAAAGACACGGACCACAAACGCCCCACCGTGAAAGTGCAGCATCATCTTCTCATCCTTCTGGGCTTTATCGTATGCTGGTGACCACGTGGCACCTTCCTTCAAGATCCAATAGGCTGGTATAGCAATCGATTTGATTCCCGCTCTCGCCGCATGTTCTGCCACAATCCCCACGATATCCTCATCCTCCAACTCCGGTATCCACACAAATCTCGAGTTAGGCGGCAGCTCCTCCTGCGGAACTGTCAACGAAGGGTCGCGCCTGTCGAGCACACCGAACTTGAGGACTTTCCGGAGTATTTGCACATTGATCGTGCGGGATAGGGTTCAACTCTTTCTGGGCCTGTTGGGTCGCCAAGAATAGTGGATCAACCAGTGGAGACGGATAGTTTTGAAGGGTTGGCGATGGAGAAGTGGGGTCATGGTTGACCTGGAGGGCGACTGGCGGACAAAGAGAAAAGAGGGTTCAGGCTGCGTTGCAAAGGCATAGAAAGATACTTGTGGATAGGACGGAGCTTGTCGCTACGCGACTCGCATTCGTCGATCAACGTGAACGTCTCCCGATTTATTTAACGAATTCATACTTCTATCCCCCGTCGTGAACTAGTACTTACCACCATTTGTCTGCAAGTGATACAAATCCAAAACCATAAGTCAAGCGCTCGAGAGTACAAGAGTTAACATTGAACGTTTGAACAATCGCGACATCCACCACTGTTTACTTCAAACCCGCCATCGCATCCCTCATCATCTTCACTTTGGCCTCTGATCGAGGCTTGATCACACATTTAAAAGGAAGGGAATGTCTATGGAGACAACAGACACGTAATCAGTAAACCCCCTCTGCTTGCTTGAATCGAAACACCAAAAGACATGACGTACCGGACGGGAGATTCGCGGAACTTGGGCTCCGGCTTCTCACCAGCTGGTGCCTCAATGTCGAACACGGCGAGGGTGCAAGCAATATTAAGGAAGAGGGTCCGGTGGGCAAACCATCTACCGGGACATATCCTGTCGGCAGGTGTCAGAAAGCGACAAGAACTGCAGCCTGTACAGTGTCGTACCGTCTGCCCGTCCCGAAAACCCGATCTTCTGGATTCTTCACAGAGGGGTCCAACTTCCCGTCCTTCAAGAACCTTTCGGGATCGTAGGTGTGCGGCGCAGGGTATACGGTCTCGTCATAGCATATTGCCCTGCACATCCACCATGGTAAACAGATGGCATACGCACTGTTTTCCAACAGTCACCACATAAGACATAACACTTACCAGACGTTCTCAACGGTCGTGGCACCCGCAGGTATGAAATACCCTTTATATACGTCGTCCTCCCTGACACGCTTCGGGGCTCCAATCGGAATCGGGCAACTCCACCGGAGCAATTCCTTGATCAACGCGGAGATGTAGGGCAGATATTCCTGATCCGAGATCTGTGGTAAACGTTCGCATCCTACGACCCTGTCCAGCTCCTCTTGCGCCTTTCTCACGACGTGAGGGTGTAGAGCTGCGACAAGGAAGAACGTTCGCAGGACCGAGTGGGTCTGCCATTGCTCACAGATGAGCTTGGATATGGACGCTGGAGAGACTGAACCCTCACGGTATCAGACGCGGCTATTATAATATCGTGAGTGAGCACTCCCAAATGTATCTCCGACAAATTGTCTCACCTACAAACATTGTCGCAGTCACCGATCGGGTTACACTCTCGTCATATCCTTGGTCCGCAAGTTCTTCCACACGGTCGAAACACGAGGAGGCAATGGAGACATTGGTTTCATTGTCCTTGCCGTTCTTCAGTCCCAGAAATGAGATGTATGTATCATGGATTAACAGACCCACCTTCATAGACTCTTTCACGCAATCGAGTGGGTCGTTGACGGCGACATCAAATAATTCTTGACTAGCCTTGGCGAATTGTTTAAACCCGGCCCCAGGAAACCAGGCTGGGACGTGCTTCACTTGAGGCCGGATTATCAGTCGGGGGTCACAGGAATTCAGAGTTCGGGGACAAACATATTGGGAATATATCAACAAGGAACGCCCCGGGTTCTACGGTTTGTCCGATGAGCGCCACTACCCGTTCCGCAGCTTGCAAGTACTTGTTTTCGTGGGATTCAACTTCCATACCATAGGTCATTTCCATGATAAGAGCACCGGTGACACTAAGGATCGAATGTTAGTGCGGTACATGCGATGACGACCAAACATAGAAGAACGGACAATTTAATATGACCCAGGAAGTCGTCGGGAGTTTCAGCGAGACAAGAGAGAAAGTGGCGAGTATGTTTATTCAGATAGTTGTCAAACCTCGACACCGCATTCGCGTTCAGGAACTCGTGAAAGAGCCTGCGGCATCTTTTCAATTGACTCCCGTAATCAAACATGTTGAAATCCCACGAATACACATTCATGCTTGAGGTTGGTGGTTAGAGAAGGGATAAGCTTGGATAGTGCAAACAGCTTACAGCTCAAGCATCGGCAGGCGTGGCTAATCTCCCATCGTATGCATCAGTGAACGTTAACTCGTAAGCTTCACAACGGAGCTCACTCGATCAGAGTAAATGCTAGACCGCTTCTCCGTCAGATCTGTGATAGCCTCAGTGCTGTTCAGAACCACGACATCCCTCGTTAGTAGCCTGAGATATAACACATCCGTATCTTGGATCGGTGGTGTCTTAGCTGTATAGTCTTCGGTGAAGGTGGAGCGAACACTTGCCAAATTTCTGCGCCAAAGGGATGAATGCCTGCCACACTGGAATGTCCCGAGGGATGTCCAAGATGTTGCCAATGAGAGGATATCCCTTCGGTCCCGGTGGATATGGCGGCGTGCTCCTATTCGTTTGCCATTTCCACACTAGAACCAAAGACGCCGCTACACAAAGCAAGGTCGCAAGCAGGGTCCTTTCATCGATCATGTCGAGAGATAAGCTAGGGAGAGGATCAGAAAGCGGGGAGTCATTGATCCCATCAGACAGACCCAGGTTTATATCCAGTCGGTGAGCGGTAACGCGAAAGAACGATACCCCGCGCCGGGTGGAGCATTGAACACCGAACGCCCACTTTTCATTGCAGGCTGGACGGGGAGGGTTGCTGAAGAGTAATACTTACGGCCACTCGGAGGTTTTGATTGGGCAATCTGTCACGTAAGTCCGCCGCTGGTATCTGAACAATTTATGTACTGTGTTGACAATACATTGCCCTGTTACTAGGTAACACGTACCCTACATAAACGTTCCGTAAGCTTTCCGAACTTGAGCCCGACGGTGTATCTTCGACGTAGTCTGGCGCTCGAACCGACAAGAAGCGTGTGCTTTGGAAACAACCCTACCCACGCGTCGGACGGCTGCTGCCAGGAAGGAGAGCACGGCGCGTCGCAGTTCAGTTGTAAGCACGCCAACCCATATTTTCTTCTCGCCATCACCACCCCAAACGCCGCGCGAACTTCGGGTCTGTTATCTTTCTAAACTTGTTCCTTTGGGGTCTGCCTCCCGTTTTCCTCGTCGATTACATGCAAAAAGATACTCATCCGATCGACGATGGGCTCATAAAGTCAGGAAGTGAGGAAACGCACTCATTGTGGTAGTGGTAAGCATTGCTTTCATAGTCGTCGGTTGAAAAGTAGGCAGTGCCCTGAAGCGCAAATGGGAATAATACGTCAGCGATCTTCGACTCCTAAACTCGCTGTGGAACAGTGGAGACTCACATCTCTCTTCCTCCTATGGCCATTGGCGTGTATTCCAGGGCAAAACTCGCCAAGGTAGCAGTCAGGAACGTTCGATTGCATGGCGGTAGGGGTACAAGCGTGGTGAGTCAGGCGGGAGCGCGGAGAACGCTATTTGGACTCTGGCTGACTCTAACGTCAACGGCTGAGGATACAAGGGGGCCGAGGAATTTATTCTGTCTATCTGTGGCTCTGGGAGAAACTATAATGCGGCTGTGGTGGTCGGAAACCCCAAGACGTTCACAACGGATCAACCGACTTTAACAGAACCCCCTACGGGTTTTAATTCAGTGGGGTGATCTCCTTTCCCCTTGAACTCTTTGTGACCTTTTGGCGAATCGTCGGCGGGCCTAGCTCCACGGGTTCCCTGAACTATGACGAACTTATTGTCTACACGAATGGCGCTGTGCGTCCGGCTTACCTGGTGGTGTATGATTCTTGAGAACAACGCCCGTGATACGGAGCCTATCTGTGGTTGGGAATACTTGAACCAAACCTTTTGGGTGCTACGGACAAACAATAACTTTCTTTATTCAAGCGATACCAAGTAGCTGCCAATCGCAAATAATGTATGTGCGAGTAGCGAATCGCGTTCAATGTTCATGTGGTGATGACTGAAACGAGGCTGAGATAAAGGGTGCCTTCTTCCGGGAGTAACAGACGTACTGACACTGCAAAGTGCTAAAGCATGGATCCACCGTGGCGTAGGATTTGATTGTGCTCTGCAGTAGAAGACGATTTGAACTCCGCTCTGCGGTTCAAGCCGCGATAAGGCGCGAACGTGAGAACTTATAAATAACAAAGTTCCGGCCGCTGCTGTTCGTCGACCCCATCGTCAAAATACGACATCTCACGATCCCCCTGCTCTCTCTTGTGGCGGAAAACTCGCCCTTTTGGACCGTCATTTTTGGTACCATTGGTTGTCGGGGAGAGTGTGTGGCGGAGCGGAATCTACGGAACTGCACGCGGACTGCGCGGGAAGATGACTGTCCCGCATGACCTGACCTGATGGGGGCGGAAACGGTGCACGGTTGATGCGAACGTCCTTGGGAGATGAAATGTTCCGCGATATTCCGGGCGATAAGAACATGTGGATGGCGTCCGGAGTCTGTATGCGACGGGGTATCCAGGTAAGTTCCGATACACTCGGCGTTCCATTTGAGTGTGGGCCTCTAAATGGTCCCACCGGCAATTAATGTGACAGAGTACACGCGGATTCGGCATGTCCAGCATTCCCGACATGCGACTCTTGTCCGCCCTCTGCCAGTCAGATAATCCCTCACGGCGTATTCCAACACCACCACCGCACGAACAACACCTGGTGGCTAGATATCTAGACCCTTTGAGCCCCCCACCCACATTGGACCAACTCACAATGGGTACGGGCAGGTTTTCTCTTCACAGTTGGGATGATCCCCCATTTCATCAAGTACCAAGATATCTCCATGTCCTCTGTGCGCAACACTGCATTTACTTGGTTTTCCGTCACGCCCAAAATGTGCCGAACCTCTCGGATGGCCATACCACAACCCACATTACATCGTTATATATCGAATAATAACCGCTACACCCCGCCCGCGTACAAGCTAGTTCACCCGGGCTCTCTCAACACATAGACCTCCTGTCCACCTTTGTCAGCGTCGACGATGTTTGGAATCTGCGCATCCCCCGGATGCAATGACCCTGTGTACAGAGACGCGAGTGGGAGGATCGGAAAATACTGTCGGAAGTCCCACAGATCGTGAGTTATGATAGTAGGGCTGTTGATCATTGGCGATAATCTAACATTCGTTCACTCTAGGTGGAGGGAGAAAGGCTGTATTTTGTGCCGAAGGGCAGAGAAGCTCGGAAACAGCCAGTTTTGTTATTCCTGCAAAAGATTTGTAAGAAGCGTCGCTCCCGTGCTCACGCGCGTACCGGAGGACAACGAAACATACGACAACGGTGCGCAATGTGAATATTTGGAGTAAAGGTTAAAAATGCCTACGCGACTCCGGATTACCACTAGTTGCCGACCAGTTTCGAAAATCGTGGAGACATCCTACGGGTTGCCCGAAGGTTCAAGCGATCTACAGAATAGTCGGGGGGTCGGAATACGCGAATAAATACAACACGTACCGGTAAGGGGTCCGTCGAATCCGTTGTTTAATCTGTCCTTAACCCGATCAGGGATGTGGTAGAGGTTCGGGGTAGATTCATAGCCAAGGGATTAGGCCCAGGGAACCAGCGACGTCGATGGCACGGAACAAACAGGAACTGTAACATCGGGGACAACGGTCGGACTTCCTTCTGCTACTCCCCGCAGTGCTCTCTATGCTGCGTCATCAAGGCCTCGTTCGACATTGCTTACTCGAAGAAGAAAACCGGATGGGGGCGGTTTGGAAATGGGATCTACACCTCGTCCACCTCCTCAAAGTTGGTGGAGTATGCGCCATTCGTCACAACCTCAGTCCTGATCCTTGCTGTTTCCAGGTCAAACGATTACAGCAAGAATCTCGTGCCTTCTCCATGGAAAGCCCTCATACTCGCCTACGTGGTGGTCGGAAACCCCAAGACGTTCACAACAGATCAACCGACGTTAACACAACCCCCTGCGGGTTTTGATTCAGTGGGGTTAATATCCTCTCCCCTTGAGCTCTTTGTGACCCTTTGACAGGTCATTGGCGAGCCTAGCTCCACAGGTTCCCTGAACTATGACGAACTCATTGTCTACACGAACGACGCTGTGCGTCCGGCTTACCTGGTGATGTATGGCTCCTGAGAGTGGCGTCTGCGATACGGAGTCCATCCGCGGTTGTGAATGTTTAAGTTATAGACTATCGTATCGCGTTTTGTCGACGAAGCAACTCGGGGGACGCGCAAAACATGGAAAAATCAGAAGGCTGAACCGAGATAATCGTAATACTCCACAGTACGTAAGTAACGAGTGCGCGATGCCACGGCAAACTCCGGAATGGCAGTGTCTTTTGACATCGCTTGCTCTCGAGGCGGTTATGACCCTGATGACCTCCGTGTCTGGATGACCAGGGACCGAGACATGTGCATGAGGTGGCGGATCCTCCGGGACGATTTTGTGCGAACTAGTGTCACAATTTCCACTTGTCGATGACGTTGGGTCCCCAACTGGATGTGGAGGGCGTGATGCGCGTATCCACGTACTTGGTTGGGGTGTCTCCCACACAGTGACATACGACACAACTTATGACCAGTTCGCTCTCCTCCGCATCATACTTGCGTACTTCATTTCTCTCAATCGCCCGACCAGCAGCCACGACCCACTGGATTCCGGGCACCAAACCTCACCGATGCGTCATCGGAGTCTTGGCCCCATTTCAAGTGGCGACCCACTGCAAAATTTGCTATTTCAAGTGCGCACGCTGCACCAGTGGAACAGACGAGGGAGCACTTCCTCCACCATTAGCAGGAGCGACCCCTCTCTCGCTGCTCCATTGACATCATGCGACTTGAGCAGTTCTCGGACATATAAACCCCCCTAGGCTCACCGACTCGCCTTTCCTCACCTCTACCAACAGCATTCTATAACATCATGTCCGACCCATTCAGCAATAATACCTCTGGTAACATCTCTTCCGACCTCCGTAGTGAAGGTCGGAGTCCCACACAAGGACAAGCACGATGTACGCGCCACAACCTTCACCCATCCTCCCCGACGTCAGTTCTAACTCTACTTTGGCCATCCAGTCGACGTTGATCCCACTACCCGCGTCCCACATTCCGAACTCCCTAGCGAGGGCCGAGGTCCTACTCAAGGGCAAGGACAAGGACAATGTACGCGACGTTCCCTTTCTCGACGCCAGTTCTGACTCCGCTTTTCTTCCAGCTGACGTTGATCCCACTATCCGCCACTCCCATTCCGGCGGTGACCAATCCCAGGACACGAGTCAGTATGCCGACCCCGACTTGAGTCATTACGACCCTCGCGGCCGATCCGATGACCGGACCCGTTCCTCCAGTGGAGATCAGGACCGCGGACAGCAAGGCCAGTGGCGCCAGGGTGGACAGATAGCCGGCGACAGCACCTACGGTGTGAGTGGAGACCCGCGTCAAACTGGGTACAGAACGGGTCAGATCGCTGGTGGTCCTCAGGAGGGGTTCGAAATCTCTCAAAATTACGGAACTTCCACTGGGACCGGCCCTGGGGCCAGGCCCGACGATTATAACATTCATGGAGACGGTGGCTTGGGCGGAAAACCTACCGTGCCTGAACGCGTGATGGGTGAGTCGGTTTTGTCCCCTCTCCTTGTGTGGGATGTGGTTTGACCATCGGTTGTCTTCAGGCACTGCCGAGAAGGTGGTCGGAAAGGCTACGGGCAATGTTAGGATGTACGAACAAGGCCAGGAGCGCAAGGTATGCCGACCTTAGTGTTTCAACTTCGTTTACTCACGCGACTTCCCCTAGGCTGGAGGGTACTGAGTAATGGCTTCACGCTTACAGCTGAACCACTTAAACAAAATCCGAGATTGAAATGTACTACTATCACCGCTATGACATCCACTCTGACCATGAATTTGATTCTCGATTTATCAAAAAACACCCCGTTTGACGACCTACTTGTTGGATGTGCCTCGGATTATACCATGAAACCCCTTAATCTGCGAACAAGGTTGCAAAGCGGCCCTTTTGGACACCATTCCGACGCGGGAGTGAATCACTTGCCCAGCGATCGGTAATACCGGCGTCAACGAGATGACTGCAAGAGAAACAATGTCGGGGCGGGGGGCTAGGATAACCAGTTCCGTGCCGCACGAGCCTAGGTCTTGTAAATTTAAGCAGGACAAACGGCAAAGAATGGTGAGAGATATGAGCTCCCGGTCGACCCGCTGGCGGACCCAGTTTGGCTCCCACCGATCTTGAAACCCAAAACCTTAAAGCCTCCTCGGAGCACTTGGTCCCGGGGAACCCGATTCAGTTAGTTTTGGCCGCCTCGTTTGTAAGATTCAGCGCTAT
>Ga0307513_10013474_pt1 | contig 10028 bp, 14 predicted proteins | sample 15_EM_MG_FD_202174 | JGI IMG/M metagenome (GOLD analysis project Ga0307513, IMG submission 202174) | Populus trichocarpa ectomycorrhiza microbial communities from riparian zone in the Pacific Northwest, United States - 15_EM | ecosystem: Host-associated > Plants > Roots > Unclassified | place...
GGAGGGGCAGTCGCCATCCTGTTGTGGCGTGGTTCAAGTTCGAAAGACCCACCTGCTTCAACAGACTTTGCCAGGGACCTTGTGCGGACTACTGGTTCCGTCGGTTCAGGGCTAGTTACCAAATACTCTTAGAGGCCTCTGGTCCTGATAGCGGTGTCTCATGTGCATTAGGGGCTGCCCCTATGGAGCGTTGAGCAAGCACAGCAGTACTGTGATACAATTGGCAATCAATGCTGCACTTCATCGCTTTCCTCTTCTTCGATCCCGCCCATCAGCATGGCTGAGCGTCCAAGGTTGTTTGTCTGCTTTCTTTGGCGGAGGTCCTCAACTGTGAACGCAATAAGAACCATAAACCGGGACGGAGGGATAAATCGAGTCCTTACTGATCTTCGCCTCTTCACCTTTGCCCACGTACTCCAGCACAAGCGGCTCGTCCCTAGAAAGTGAATCGTTACCATCCAAGCTCTCGACGGCCTTCATGGCGTCCGATTCAGAGTAATATGCCACGAGTGCTGGCTGGACAGGTGTATGCTGACTGATACTACCGCCGATGCTTGAAAGCTTGCGCAACTCGGGGATGAACTTGATCTGTCCGATTGAGGCGACGCGCAGCACAACGGAGTGTTAGTGAGGTGTAACCTGAAATGCTGCAAAAGTGAATTTGCCTTGGCTACGACCGCTGGCGCGTCGAATAGCTGCTCGAAAAGCAAACCTTAGCAAGACTCGAAGTGGGATAAATATCTTACCTGCGTAGCTTGTTCTAGTGTAATCTCCACGGGAATATTCTCTTAGGGCACATGTCGTCACTCGTCTGCTGCCTGAGAACGAAGGCGCTTACCAGCGACTAAATAATGCAGTCTAAGCAGACGGTCCTCACCCACCATCCGATCGGCTGCAGGTAAAGGCATCGTTGACGCAGTTCGATCTCGTGATATCTCACAGTCGGTGTGGGAGAGGACAAACTACAACAGTTTGTTTACATTTGGGTTCTAATATATCTGATGAAAAATATCCTTGAGACATATATGGTGAGATAGTCCAGAGATAGGAATACCAGCTACTTGTCCAAGTCCATGCTAGCCAATTACCCGGTCGCCTAACCGCCTCCGCTGTTCTTCTTCACTGCTATCTTCATCAAGAGTGTCAGAAGCAACCTCGGGGGTGTAGGTCTGATACCGTCCTTGCTCATGCAAATGACTGAGGTTCATTTCTCTTTGCTGAGGGCCGCCATTGGTGGGAGGCCCCTCATGCTCGTCGTCTATCCACTTCTTGAGCATCTCCTCCCGATTCATCGCCCGGACTTCAATCTCTCCGTAGCTTCCCCTGCGAACTCGCGTACCACCCGCACTGGCATATCGCCTCCTCAAATTCCCTGTTGTGTAATCGCCACCCGAGCTCGCGCTATCAGTCTCATCGCCATCTCCCCACCCCCCGTTTTCTTGCGTCTGGCCGTAGGAAGGGTGATACGGCGGGACGGCAGAATACATTGCCTCTTGCCGTCGCTTCAAACCGCTTGAAGGCACGAGGTCAGGATTGAGGTCGCCATTTCGGTATGTCCACGGGCTCTTGCCGTCGAGATGATAGACATCATTTGCGTCTTCATCGTCAGGATCCTGATTAGACAGAGGCGTAGCGTAGGGGTCTTTGGGAGGCCAAACGTATTGTTCAGTGGTTTCTGCAATTGCGCGTCAGTTTGTCTCGGGGATAAGCTGTTGGGAAATAGGGCAGAGTATTCCTCGCAAGGACTAGATGCGTGCAATTAGATTGAGATTCCAGTTGGGGAATTCTCTTACCTCTACCCGTCCCAAGAAACCGTTATCGACGGACCTAGACGGTATCCGGGCACTCCCCTTCGCCGTCGTACTCGCCCCAATCACGCCTCGCAGACTGGGTCCACTCACCATGGCCGTCTGCAACCGGAAATTTCAATCCTGAAGTAGGCACCTCGTATAGCGGCCAACACCATAGCAATGGGTTGGAGCCGAAAATAGATACGAAGTTGGTGACAGGTCCAATGTCCTGAAAATGTATTGAATTTCGAAGCAGAACGGAAGGTTTGCTGAGGAATACAAACATATGGGAACTTGACCTGATATTCGTCAGTCTTTTGGTGTATAGTAAAGGAGACTGGAATACGCACTTCTCGTATCTTGCCACGTTTTACCAAAGTGGTGACCTTATCTTTCTCCCAACCCTCGATCGTTGTTGTGTTTGTGAAGAGGCAGTAAAGGTGGTAGAGACTGTTTCCATATTAATGGATATTTGCGAGACACTAAAGAGGTTTGATGTTCACCTGAAAATACCAACGATGGCGAGGACAGGAACACAGGTAACATAGTTCAACGCCATGAAGATCAGATCTATCGGCGCAGGTTCCTACAAAAATAAACAAAAGAGTCAGTCAGGTTGCATCCATTTGAAGACATTGCACCACCGACCCAATGTCGTAAGTTGACGGCATCCCATATGCGGAGGGTGACCATAATGAGGTGATAGGAACAAGTAATATCAACAAGGCAAAGAAACCTTATGAAGTGAGCGTAGTTGTAGTGGCCAACGCAGTTGTCCACCCAAGGGCAATGGTGGTCCATTCTTAAAACGCATCTGGCTGGGGGTCAATATGACGCTTGCATTGGAATTGCGATTACACCAACCTCTTGCACTGCTTGCAATGATGGGCTACCAATGAGTCTAAGCAACCGGGTCCCTATAGGCCTGTATCGAATACGTACCTCTAGGTGGTTTATAATTTTCGCAATAACGACAGTAACGAGGTTTCCGGGTGAGTGTCTTGATTTCATATCCATCCTCCCCTTGCAAATTAGGTTCCTAATGCCCACGGGGTCAATGCGCGTTCAGATGCGACCCGCCTGAGCTCACCCAGCCGTCTGGCACGCCTCCAGGATCGGTTCGGACGCATAAGTAATAATTCCAATACAGAAACCCAACTAGAATACTATGAGAGTAAACACAAGAAATGAGCTAGCCGTGGTTTAGATACACAATAAATGGCTTACTTGAACGGTCCGAGAAGTAAGAGCAGGTCGACGGAAAGCTCACTGCCATACCAAGGATATATGATGCATATTTGGGACGAATAAGCAATGAAAGCTATTAGCAGCGACGTGCAAGTGACCCAAATTCGACCAGCTAGTCGTCGCGGAAGTCGCGGTGGCATTCCAGTTAAGTTGCGGTGGTTGGAAGTGAGTCGTCCAAGGGTGAACTGTGTCGTTGTGATGATTCAATGTGATGCCTTGAATACCTCCGAATGGTGGCAGTCAAGCCTGCATGAGAAGCCCGGGTGCACTCTCCTCTCGCACACAAACCAGCACCAAGCCATCTGCGCTTCTGCATATGGCTACCGGAATGTCGTCACGCTCCTTCGTAGCTCTCGGGCTGTCTGTAGTCTGTAGGTGACCGTCGAGATATAGCACAAACGACGCGTCCTCAACGCCAACGACTCGTGATGAGTGCGAAAATCCTGTGGGCGGTTCCGTCCCTCCTTTGGTCACACATCTAACCCAATCAATCGCCTCAGCACAAACGTTAGCCATGTACGGCTATCATTCCGTGCTTCCCCACACCAAACAACATTGGTTTGCCCTCTTTTGGGCTTCGTTCATTCAATAGACGCTCTCGTTGACGTCTTTCCAATAGAACCGAAACTAGCTAGGTTAATCAAAATAGGCGTGTTGGGTACCACCCTTCTATCTCTCCATTGCCCATTGCGTTCTTGGCGTATTTTTCACCTCCGTCATATGCAATTCCACCTATATGTCACGAGGAGTCCATGCGTTATATTGTCCTTCTCGGTTGGCTGCAGCCATACTTTCGGGTGGGGTACGGAGTGAAGAACTGGAGGACATAGAACCCTCATGACCACGAGATGGGTACCGTAGGGGCCCTGGTTACTTTGGCGGGACTGTTGCGATTTCCTCTTGTTAACAGGGTGGATCGCGGGCTGCGACAAATAGTTTGGTCGCGTCATCAATGATACCGCTCCTGGCTGCAACCGTTTGAACATTTGCTTCAAATACTTGAATGTTTGCGCCGCCTATAAAGCGGAGGCGCATTGTTGGTCACGAGTGCACTTCGAAATGAAATGGAATAGACCGATTTGTCTATGGTGTTTTGGTGGGGGAGAAGACCGAAATCACTTCATGTGATATTTTTGCCTGATAAACTAGTGTGCCGGAAATCACCTTTGCATTTGAATATTTCAAGGTGCATATCGTGGACGGGAACACGATTTGCGAGATAGATTTCAGGATGATAGTTACACCCTACAGAGAGTTGCGGGCCACAGCCGCGTCGACATGTTTTGAATGAAAATATGTCGGCGAGCTAGGAGGACGTTGTCTAAAGCTTTTGAGTGTTTGGGCAGCACGAGTAAAGGATCTCTGTATGTAGGGACAGGCTATCGAAAGATCCACCGCGGCTATCTACTTGCCACCTTTCCTTCAACGCGGCACAATTGCCCCGGCCATGCGTATTAAGAGCCCTCTGAGCGAAACGGGACATTTCCGACCTCGAACTCAGGTTGCAGAGTCCAAAGTGGTCGGCTCACGGCAATATCTAGACGTTATGCCTCAGCATGCACACAGAGGTTGCCAGGGTGATATAGGGACCAGCCCTTTTCCTTGATGAAGCAGATCAAGGACGCATCCTATGCCTGAGTATCCCCTCCAACGGCACCTGCAGGTACTATAAGGAGGAGTGAGTACCAAAGTCCCCGTGAATGCCCAAACAGAGCCGACTCACCCCATGGTCTCCGATCCAAAGGACATTGTTGTTGGGAGGTAGGTGTACTAATCCATTTGAGTATACAGTGCATGTGGAAGATGTGTTGGCATTTGCCGAATACTGCAGGGTAGTTGTGAAGTAGTCGGTACCCCTTCATACGGCTTGCCATCACTCGAGACAGACTTACGGAGAGGACAATCGTCTCCAGGCAGTTTACAATCAGGACAGCACGCGTCGTATGCAACCCGACAGATACCGCAGACGTCTTCGTCGTCTTCCTCCTCTTTACCCAACTTCCATCGCCACTGCGCGACAGCATCCCATTTCTTGATAACCACTCTCATAATTTGACGTTCCTAAGGCTCCGCTCCTATCACCTAGGAAATTATATGGGTTATGGCGGAGTTAAGACGCATGCTTTGTTCAGCCTCCCTTGCTTCCCCATGTCGGTACCAGGAACCCAAGGTCTGCGCTTGAGGAAGCCTCAACCAGCCTTATCCTCCTCTACAACACCGAAAGCTCGTCTACAGGATGAAGCTCTGTTGAAAGATGCAGTGCGAAAGTACGTGTTGCCCAGACAATGTCGCTCTAAACCACGACTAACGCCAATATTCGCGCAGAACAGCTCGGAGACCTTGGACTCCAAGCTTCTCTGTCGCGTTTCGTATACTCATCATCGTTAGGACTTGCGCGGCGATGTACTCAAATATTCAAGACTGTGACGAAGGTGGGTACATAGGTATAATCACCCATGGTATATCAAAAATACTCATTTACTACACCTGCAACCAGTGTTCAATTTTTGGGAACCCCTGCATTACATCACGCATGGCTCAGCTTTCCAGACATGGGAGGTCACTCCTCAATTTGCCATACGCAGTTGGGCCTACATCCTTTTGCATTTTCCTTTCACGGTGTTCGGGAAGTTATTCTCGACGTCCAAGGTGCGCTGCCCTTTTTCGTTCCACTAAGTTTCGTTTAATCCTTGAACAGCGGCCTTCTTTCTTCGCGGTGCGCTTGACGCTAGGTTTTATTTGCTCTCTATGTGAAGCACAGTTTTACCGTTCAGTAGTAGTATACGTCAATGATCGAGTTGGTCGCTACATGCTCTTTATGCTTCTCTTCAGTGCCGGAATGTGGAACGCCTCAACAGGTATGTCTTGCTGCTGATGTCGCCTGAGGAGCGCAGTGACTCATGTGTTGCTGTCAGCATTTCTTCCCTCAACATTCGCCATGTATTTTAATATGTTGGCCATGTCTTTTGCGCTTCCCCCGTCCACGAAGAGAGCAGACGACCGAGTTTTGTTCGCGACGGTCTGCTTTGCTATTGGAGCGATAATTGGATGGCCATTTAGTATTGTTATCTCTTTCCCTTTCGTCTGTGAAGAGCTCTTCGTCCTCAGCGGAGACAAGGTCTCGCCGGCTCTTATGGGTAAATGGATCGGTGCAAGGTGGATCAGGATGCTGGGGAGTGTCACTCTTGCCGCTTTTCTCCTGGTCCGTCCTTACAAACCTCCGCTCGCCTGCGCTCATCCTTTTGTAGATTCCTGTGGTAACAATCGACAGCCTTGCTTATGGGAAGATTGCACTCGTTCCGTGGAATATTTTCTCCTATAACGTCCTTGGCGGCGGAGAGCGGGGTCCAGACCTCTACGGCTCGGAACCCTGGTCGTACTACTTCCTCAACCTCACATTAAACTTCAACATCGTCGCCCCATTGGCTGTTGCGTCGCTCCCAGCACTTTTGGTCACCCATACCATGGACTATAAGCGCCTTGGCATCTCCAAACACGGAGCTGACGAAAGCTCGCCTTACACTATCCTCACCTTTCGGCTGGTCGCAGTCTACGTATGGATAGGGCTCCTCACTGCACAATCACATAAAGAAGAGCGCTTCATGTACCCCATCTATCCACTCCTGTGCTTCAACGCCTCGGTGACCGTCTACCTCTTCAGAGGTTGGCTCGAGACGATATATATCAAAGCGACGGCATCCCCTTATAAGGTAGTTGTGATATCCTCCGTCAAATTATTTAAAACTGATTTGAGGAATACAGGCTTCCAAGACCTCGGTTTTCCGCCTGACTACCCTTAATATCATTCTCATAACCTCAGTCCTCTCATTGTCCCGTATCTTTGCACTATACCAATACTATCACGCACCACTTGATATTGCGTTCCACATGGAATATGTCGAGCTACCTCGACTCCTCAATGTCACTGGCCTTCTCACAACCAGCGACACGCCGTTTCCACCCAAGGATAACTACACATCTACATTCCAGAGGATGAGGAACCAGCCCCGCAAGTCAAGTCATGAGGGCGAATATTCCGCTGTCGATTTCACGCCTCTCAAAGAGGTCCTTGGAGGTGTAAGAATGTGTTTGGGCAAGGAGTGGTATCGCTTCCCGAGCCACTTCTTGGTCCCGGAAGGAGTAGAGGTGCGATGGATCAAGAGCGAGTTTAGTGGGCTGTTGCCAGGGAAGTTTGCGCGAAGCTCTGGAAAAGGATGGCCCTGGGGACTTTGGCCTTGGGACGGGATGCGAGTCCAGCCGGAAGGGGCAAATGACCTGAACAAGGAGGATCCAACTGTTTATGTGAGTTGCCCATCAAGAAAGCGGCACTAGTACTGACAGCGCGTTAGGTTGAGCCTTCGACTTGCGACTACCTGATCGATTCCGACTTCCCTTCACATCCCTCGTCATCCCCTTTAGAGCCTCGGTACATAATGAACACAGAGACATGGGAGGTGGTGCACTGTCGGCCATTCTTGGACGCCAGCTACTCTCCGCTGATCTCCAGGATTTTGTGGTTACCGGGAAAGAAGTGGGCCCGCAGCAATTCCTGGGGTGTCTATTGCTTACTCAAGGAGATATCGCGCGCTCAAGAACGCGAGGACAAAATGAGGATAAAAGCTGCTTAAATACATGTCACCTACTTGAGAATCCCAATAACGTAGAAAGTGCTCGACATGCGTTCTAGTTCTATCAAAGTCCCTCAGTAAAGACCGATTGCGATGACGACCCGACCTTATATGTATATACATACACGTCTACTCGCTAGAAGCCCCTCAGTAGCCCGATGGGGGGAGAGGGGGCCACTGCACTTCCTCTCGCGAGAGCGTTAGCGCTGGATCAGCGGGCGCCAGGAATCCCTGTTGGCAGTAGGTGGTTGCAACCACAAGCGTGTTCATAGCCAATCCTCAAGCCACTGGCGGAGGGCGTCTTGAGCAGCTGCCTCAGCAGCCGCAACCTCGGCGGAGGGCACTGAGGGCCTAGTATCTTTCACTCCCACCTGGAAAAGGCTGCCATACTCTAGACGCCTCAAAAAGTCGGTCAGTATCCCCGCCCGCGACGAGAACGTTTCCAGCGCCTTCTGAGTCTGTTCAGCCGCTGCCTTCCTCTCTTTCTCTTGTTCTGCTTCACGCGCCTCCCAATCCGTCTGCGCCTTGCTCCTATCACGCCCCCAAATGGTGCGCTTCTCCGCCTGTGAGTTGAGCTGGATAGCACATCCGCGATGCCACTCCCAAGCTAATCCGATCTGAAACTTGGCAAACCCACATCCAGCTTCGTTCCGCGCCCGTGCGACCTCGACGAGCTGATCGAGGACGAGTCCACGCCTCCGGTCCGAACTATTCTGGTCCCAGGTGTAGATCTCCAAGTCGCTCACTTTTGGCAAGAGGGCGATGGCGGACTTGCCCTTTTCCTTTTGCGCCTCGGCTCGGTGCGCGGGGAGGGGGAGGAGCGCGCGCCAGAGGCAGGGTTGCGTGCAGGACGGCGTGGTGAGGCAGAGTGACTCGAGGTACGGCGAGAGGACGCGGAGCGCGCCGACGAGTTTCGGGACAGAGCAGGAGAGGTTGCTCAGGCGGAGATGGCGTGGTGTGAGGTACTTCCGCACGTCGAGTGACCAGACGGTGTGGATGTCATCGGCGGCTGCGTTCTCGAAGTTGACCCCACTGATGTCCAGGTCACAGAGAGCGGGTGCGCGAAGCTTGGCGAGTGTGGCGAGGTCGCCATTGTAGTAACGAAGGGAGGTGATGGCGGGGAAGTCGACTTTATTCGTTGGGGGGTCAATAGAGGAGATGGAAGCGGTTTTTAAGGTAGGGTAAGTATTTTTTGCAAGGTCAAGTTGGGAGCCATAGATGTGGAGCTCTTCTAAAACGGGACTCTTGGTTAGAGGTTTACCGCCCAAGTAAACCATGTCCATATTGAGGTATGTGAGGACCTCCGAGGCGCAGAGGCATGCCGATACTGCAGCTGGGCTCTCTACGGGCCCATAGAGCGTCAGCCGGGTGATCTGTTTCCAGAATGGGGCGGTCGAATATTCGCCGATGGGAACACCGGCAGAAACGGTGAGAATGTGCAATTTCGGCGCAGACAGTGAAAGGGATTTCATAAGGCTAGGAATGTGGACGTAGAGCTGGGCTTCTTTCAGCAAGTCCCAGCTACCTGTCAAGGCGTTGGGTACGATGTCACAGAAGTTCTCGGGAACTTGCTGGGCCAAGAGGGACCGCACGTTCTTGACTCTGTCGGGAGTGATTCGAAGAATCATGCTCGGGGGTGTTGCGGCAACATTATTGGAGGGTGTCAAATCGACAACAAGCTCGATTGGCGCGCCTTTACATCGAGTGAGGATGGATTCGAGACGGTCCTCGGTTGTGCACAGCCTGTATGCTGCGTAGTCCGGCCACATTGGGTCAATATACCCTATTTCGTCCTTGGTGTATGTCTTGCAGGCCACCATGGACCACAACCGAGGCATATTATGGAGAGTAGACCTCCAAAGTCTGGATACGGATATGAGGATATTTGGCCTGTTTTCGTTTTCGAAGTAGATCTCGAATATGCGGGCCAAGAGTTCGATTGGAAGTCGACGGATGGGGTTGACAGAAGCTTTCTTGTGGTCCATGACGGATTGAAGGGATTTTCTTGAAGCGTTGAGAGTGTCTATTTGCGCTTGGATGTTGTGGGACTCAGCTTGAAGGTCGTCGACCACCTGTTGAATTGCATCCTGTTGCCAGGCGTGAGTCCAGTCGATGGGGAGATAAGGTAAAGGTGATATGGCGTGGAAGTACTGCGGAAATGTTACAAGCTGTAATTTTTGGTGTAATTGCGGACATACCAGATTGCGGAGGGAAAGGAGAATACCGTCGTCCATGGTACAAGCTAGGAACAAGAGAAAGAAGATCAAGTAGCCTCTGACTGAGAGAAGGATGATGGTTTCTGGTGTTCTTATCACTGCTTTATACGCCGCGAAGCCTGGCTGTCCGAGTCAGCGCGACCCGG
>Ga0307513_10013476_pt1 | contig 10028 bp, 8 predicted proteins | sample 15_EM_MG_FD_202174 | JGI IMG/M metagenome (GOLD analysis project Ga0307513, IMG submission 202174) | Populus trichocarpa ectomycorrhiza microbial communities from riparian zone in the Pacific Northwest, United States - 15_EM | ecosystem: Host-associated > Plants > Roots > Unclassified | place...
CCCGGACCGCCGCCGCCCCCGCCGCCGCCTCCGTTGGCCACGAGGATCGCCGTGGAGGCGACCGTCACCTGCGGCGCCTCGAGCAGGATCGCGCCGCCCGCGCCGCCGCCACCGCCGCCGCCCGTGGCGCCATCGCCGTTGCCCGCCGCGCCGCGCGCGCCGCCGGCGCCACCGGCGTCGATCGTCCCGGTGATCTCGAGGCTGACGAGCGCGGTGATCTGCAGCGCGCCGCCGCCGCCGCCGCCGCTCGCCGAGCTCGCGCTCGAGCCGCGGCCGCCCCGGCCACCGCCGCTGCCGCCGCGCAGCGGCTCGAGCTCCGGCGTGAAGCACACGGACCCCTGGTCGCCGCCGGCCAGCGCCTGGCTCGCCCCGGCGGGTCCGCCCAGGCCACCCTCGGACGCGGCGCCACCACCGCCGCCGCCGCTGTCGTACAGGACGGCCTTGCCGCCCGGGCCGCCGGGGCCGCAGCCGCCCGCCAGATCGCGCTCGGTGCTGCCCACGCCACCGCCCGGCCCGTGCGACGCCGGGCTGTCGTGGCCCCCCGCGACGTCGATCACGCCGGCCATCGTCACGCTCTCGCCGACGAGCAACACGACGGCGTGCGTGCCGGTGATCCGGACGTTGCCGCCGATCGTCAGATCGCGAAACGCGAACACCGCGAGGTCGTCGCCGGTGGTCGACTGGAGCGTGAAGCCGATGCCGTGATCGATGCCGGTGCCCGCGGCGCGCGACAGCCCGCCGGTGATCGCGCCGGTGTCGCCGTCGATCAGCGTGTCGTCGGCGATGAGGATCGGCTCGGTCACGCCGTCGAGGTACGCCTCCATCACGCCGTTGGACATCGCCGGCGCCACGCAGTGCGGCGCGCCGGCCACCGAGCAGCCGAGCGCGCAGCTCACCGGCGGCCCGCACGCGCGGAGCTGGTTGCCGGCGCAGCCTGGCATGCAGGTCGACAGCTCGAGGCGCGCCGAGACCTCGACGCCGCGCCTGGGCGTGACGGTCGCCGTGCCGTACGCGACGCGCGCGCCGGCCTTGCGGCCCCACACGGCGATCTCGATCTGGCTGTCGGCGGCGGCGTCGGCCACCAGCAGCAGCAGCTCGTGCGCCGGCGGGCCGGTCTCGCTGCGCTCGGCGATCTTCACCTCGGCGTCGTCGAGGCCGAGCGCGTCGTCGTAGGTCACCGCGAGCCGGACGCTGGTGCCGGGGTCGGCGCTGCCGCAGCCGGCCGCGAGCACGGTGAGCGTGGTGAGGAGTGCGAACCGGAGGCGCGATCGTGGCATGGCTACCGGAAGTCGAGCTCGGTGCAGCGCGCCCCGCAGGCGTCGCCGGGACGGGTGACGGCGAACACGATCGCGCCGCCAGCGACCGCGCCACCGACGACGACGGCCCAGAACGGCCACTTCTTGTAGATCGGCTGGCCCTCGGGCGCGCGCGCGATCGGGGCGGGCGGCGGCGTGGTGACGACCACGCTCGGCGGTGGCGCCGGCGGCGGTGGTGGCGCCACGACGGGCGACGCGCGGTCGAGGTCGTAGATTCGCTGGCGCGCGGTGTTGGCCAGCGCGTTGTCGGGGTCGACGCGGAGGAACGCGAGGTACGCCTCGCGCGCCTTGGCGTTGTCGCCGCTCGCGCGCGCCGACTCTCCCATGTTGAACAGGAACAGCGGTCGCTCGGTGAGCGCGTAGCCGGCGGCGTACTCGCGGTAGGCGGCGGCGTGATCGCCGGCGGCGCTGAGTCGCTGGCCGCGCTGAAAGTGGGCACGACCGCTCGCGTCGGCGGCCGCCGCCGGCGCCGGTTCGGCCGTCGCCGCGTGGGGGAGCGCGACGAGCGCCAGGATCACCAGGCCGAGCACGGGCTTCATGCGACTCGCTCCATCAATGGGCCGGGGCGAACGGATCGACGATCATGACGGCCTCGCCATCGCGGGGCGGTGGTGCTGGGCTCTCCACGCGTTTGGCCGGCAACGTGGGCGGCCGCGGCGAGGCGCTGCGCGGCGGCCTGGGCGACACACGCTTCCGGCTCGGGCCGTCGCCTGCCCCGACGCGGCTCGCGCCGGGCGACGCGGGCTTCGCCTCGATCGCCTGGTCGGGCGCAGGCGCACCGGCGACGGGCGCGGCCGACAGCGTCGGCGAGGCGGCCTGGATCGGCGCCTTGGCGTGGCCTGGCGCCGCGGACGGCACCGCCGTGGGGACGATCGGCTCGACGACGCGCGCCGCCGGCGCCACCACGCGTGGCTGCGCCCGTGCACGCCACGCCACGCCGGTCGCCACGCCCGCGATCGCGAGCGCACCGACGGAGATCACCGCGGCCAGCGCGACGCGACGCCGCGAGCCGGTGCGTCGCTCGCCGAGCTGGACCTCGGCCGGCAGCTCGGTGATCGCCTGGCTCACCGTCGGGCGCGTCTCGTCCCACGACGCCTCCGTCTCGGCGCGCCCGAGCTCACCCGACGTCGAGACCCACAGCTCGAGCTGCGCGAGCACCCAGGTCATCGACGGCGCCCGCGCCGCCGGATCGCGCGCCAGCATCTTGCGGACCGTCTGCGCGACCGCGGGCGGCACGCCGGTGACCCGCAGCTGGGGCGCCTCCTCGGTCGCCTTGGCCGACAAGATCTCGTGGACCTCGCCGACGAACGGCGGTCGCCCCGTGAGCATCTCGTACGCGGTCGCGCCGAGGCTGTAGACGTCGGTGCGCGCGTCGACCGGCCGGCCGAACACTTGCTCCGGCGCGCAGTAGTACGGCGTGCCGAGGAACGAGCCGCTCTCGGTCCGGGTGGCGGACCGCGTGCCCACCATCTTGGCGATCCCGAAATCGAGCACCTTGACGTCGATCGTCGGCTCGCCCGGGCGCGCGAGGCTGCTGACCAGCACCGGCCCCGAGCGCCGCCCGTCCGGCTTGACCAGGAACAGGTTGTCCGGCTTGAGATCGCGATGGATCAGCCCGGCGTCGTGCGCCATCGCGAGCGCGCTCGCGACCTGCTCGACGACCTGCGCGGTCTCGGCGACCGACATCGTGCCGCGCGCGAGCCGGCTGCCCAGCGTCTCACCCTCGAAGTACTCCATGATCGCGTACGGCACCCCGGCGGGCGTCGTGCCGAAATCGTAGTAGCGCGGGATGTGCGGGCTCGCGATCTGGCTCGACGCCCTCGCCTCCTGGATGAAGCGCTCGACGGTCTCGGCGCTGCGCGCGATGTCGGGCCGCAGCATCTTGATCGCGACCTTGCTGCCGATCACCGGGTGCTCGCCGAGATAGACCCGGCCGTGCCCGCCAGTGCCGATCGGCGCGACCACGCGGTAGCTGCCCACCATCGCCGGTACGTCGAAGGCGTCGAGCTCGGGCCTCGTCGGCTGGGTGTCGAGCGCGAGCAGCTCCTGCACCATCGTGTCGGGGCCCTGGAACGGCTGGCGCTCGACGACGACGTAGCCGGCGCCGAGCGCGTCGTCCCAGCGCAGGTCGACGATGTCACCGATCTGGTCGTACGCGCGCAGCGCCAGCGCGTCGATCTCGCGGCGCTGGCCGTCGCGGTCGAGCGCGCCCCCCGCGCGCTGCACCCGGACCGCCACCGGCCGGTCCTGACGCACGTCACGTCCGCCGAACACGAACGACGCGACGCTGACGCCGATCAGCTGCGCGAGCTCGTAGTGCTCGCCGATGACGAACGGGCGGTGCACCACGCCGTGCTGCGGGCAGTACGGCCGGTCCTCGACGGCATGGCAAAGGGAACAGAATTCGCTCATGGCGATCGTGGCGCTCTCGGGACCCGCTCCAGCCGGTGACACGCCATCGAGAGAATCGCACACAGTCCGCTGCCCGTGCTCGCCATTGCATCCACCTACCTTGCACGTCACCAACCACCTGGATATTCCGCGATCCGCGCCATCGCCGGGGCGCGTTGACCCGCAAAGTTGCCCGCGGGGGCGTGGTTCCGGCAGGCTGTGGGACATGCGCGCCGGACTCCTCGCCGTGATGGTGCTTGCCTGCGGGCCCAGGGCCTCGACCACACCGCGCACCTTCGACGACGATCTCGGCGCCCGCGACCGCGAGGTGGCGCCGCCCGCGGAGCTACGCGACGAGCAGCGCAGCGTCGCCCCGCCCGGCAAGGGCCTGCGCGCCGGGACGATCGCGCGCGCCCACCTGGTCGCCGTCCTCGACGCCGGCCCCGCGACGTTCCTGCGCCAGCTCGAGGTCGCCCCGCGGCTCACCGGCGAGCGCTTCGTCGGCTGGCAGCTCGTCCAGCTGCTCGACCACACTGGCCCGCTGCACGACGTCGATCTCGCTCCCGGCGACGTCCTGCTCGCGATCAACGGCAAGCCGCTGTCGCGCCCCGAGCAGCTCCAGACCGTGTGGGACTCGCTGCGCACCGCCAACGAGGTCAGCGCCCAAATATCGCGCGGCGATCAGAAGCTCGAGCTGCGCTTCACGATCGATCCGCCGGTGCCGTAGGCGAGCACCGCGGCCTCACCGCCGGCGCACGGGCTTGGACCTGCCGGGAGCCGCCGCGTCCCACGGCAGCGGATGAACCGCCGGCTCGACCGCCTCGAGGCCCGCCTTGCGCGCGCGGTAGGCGGCGACCGCGGCACGATTACCGCAGCTGCCTTCGCAGTAGCGCTTCGACCGGTTCTTCGACAGGTCGATCACGACGTCGTTGCACCCGGCAAACTCGCAGATCCGGAGCCGGCTCAGCTCCTTGGTCCGGACCACCTCGAAGATTGCCATCGCGGCGTCGACCGCCATCCGGGTCGCGAGCGGCGCGTCGGCCGGCGTGGCGTGCAGGTGATAGTCCCACCCGTCGTGCTTGACCAGCTGCGGGAGCGCGTGGCCGTCGCGCAGCAGCTGGTTGACGATCGCGACGACTTCGTCCTCGCCGACCTCCCACACCCGGCGCAGCTGGGGCCGGAGCGCCCGCACGGCGCGAAGCTCGGCCTCGTCGCGATCGCGCCGGCCGGTCCAGCCCCAGGTCTGCGCGAACGCGTCCAGCCCCGCGACGTCGGGCAGGCCCTCGTGCTCGGCGCCGGCGGTGTTGATCAGCGCGGCGACCTCGACCAGCGCGTGTTCCGTGTCATGAGCAAAAAGCAACTTGACTCCTGTCGGGGTGGGGAGCTACGGTCATGAGCATAAGGCAGTTTTGAACATGACACCAACAAATCCAGGCGCGCTCGTCCTCCGGCCCGCGATCTCCCGGTCGGGCCTCGGCCTCGGCCTCGCGCTGCTGTCCGCCGCGAGCTTCAGCACGTCCGGGTCGTTCGCGCGATCCCTGGCGGAGGTCGGCTGGTCGCCGGGCGCCGCCGTGGCCGCCCGCGTCAGCGCCGCGGCCGTGATGCTCGCGATCCCGGGCCTCCTGGCGATGCGTGGCCAGTGGGGATCGCTGCGCAAGAGCGGCATGATGGTCGTGCTCTACGGCTTGATCGCGGTCGCCGGCGGCCAGGTCTGCTACTTCAACGCGATCGAGCACCTGGCGGTCGGCGTGGCGCTGCTGCTCGAGTACCTCGGCACCGTGCTGGTCGTCGCGTGGATGTGGTTGCGCCACGGCCACAAGCCGCGCCGCCTGACCGTGGTCGGCTCGGCGGTCGCGATGCTCGGCCTCGCCCTGGTGCTCGACCTGACCGGCGACACCCGCGTCGACCTGGTCGGCGTGCTGTGGGCGCTCGGCGGCGCGATCGGCCTGGCCGGGTACTTCGTGCTGTCGGGCAGCGGCGACAGCGACGTCCCGCCGGTCGCGCTCGCCAGCGGAGGCATGACGGTCGGCGCGGTCGCGCTGTTCGGGCTCGGCGCGGTCGGCGCGCTACCGATGACCGCCCGGTTCTCCAGCGTCGAGCTCGCCGGACGCCAGGTCAGCTGGCTGGTGCCGGTCGTCGGGCTGTCGCTGGTCGCGGCAGCGATCGCCTACGTCGCCGGCATCGGCGCGACGCGCCGGCTCGGCCCGAGGCTTGCGTCGTTCGTCGGGTTGACCGAGGTGCTGTTCGCGGTGCTGTTCGCGTGGCTGTTCCTCGGCGAGCTGCCGACCGGGATCCAGCTCGCCGGCGGCGCCCTGATCGTCCTCGGCGTCGCGCTGGTCCGCATGGACGAGGTGCAGCCCGCGCAGGCCGAGGCCAGCGTCGCGATCGAGCCGCTGCCCGCGAGCTAGCTCTCGAGCGCGTGGCGCAGGGCGCCCGCGGCGTCGCGCAGCGCCGCGTCGGCGTCGTCGATCACGCCCTGCTGCAGCAGGAAGCCGTGGATCTGGCCCGGCCAGCGGCGGCACGCCACGGGCACGCCGGCAGCGATCAGGCGCGCCGCGTAGGCCTCGGCCTCGTCGCGCAGCACGTCGCACTCGGCAGTGACGATGGTGGCCGCGGGCACGCCGGTGAGCATCGCCGCGCGCAGCGGAGCCACGCGCGGGTCGCCGGCCGGCGCCGCATCCGGCAGGTACTGGCGCCAGAACCACCGCATCATCTCGGCGGTGAGGAAGTAGCCCGTGGCGAACGCGCGGTACGAGGGGGTCTCGAACGCGGCGTCCAGCACGGGATAGAGCAGCAGCTGATGGCGGATCCGCGGGCCGCCGGTGCGCGACTGCTGGGCGAGCACGGCGGCAAAGTTGCCGCCCGAGCTGTCGCCCGCGACGGCGATCCGCGCGGCGTCGCCGCCGAGCTCCGCGGCGTGATCGTGCACCCAGCGCAGCGCGGCGGCCGCGTCGTCGATCCCGGCGGGGAACGGCGCTTCGGGCGCGAGGCGATAGGCGGGTGACACCACGAGGGTGCGCGCACCGACCGCGAGCGTCCGGCAGATGCCGTCGGTGGTGTCCGGACTGCCGATCACGAAGCCACCGCCGTGCAGGTACAGCGTGATCGGCAAGGGCGCGCCGTCGCGCGGATCTGCGGCGCCGCGCGGATCGTAGACGCGGACGCGCATCGGCCCGGCGGCGGTCTCGATCGCGCGATCGATCGGCGCCGCGGCGGCGCCGGCGTCGTCGGCAGGCGCCGGCACCGCGAACGCCGCGCGAAATTCACCGGCGGTGAGCTGCGCGTAGTCCAGCGCCGGGCCAGCGGCGAACGCGTCGACCATGGCCTGGGCTTGTGGATGGAGACGAGGTCGAGCGGGCGAACGCGTGGGCATCATGAGGCTCCGAGGTGAGGCGTGGTTCAACGGCCGCGCGGGCTGCGGCCGAGCAGCGCGAACACCGCGAGCCCGGCGCCGGCCGTGATCGCGGCGAGGATCTGGGTGAGCGTGCGGAAGGCGCCGGCGTAGGCGCGCACCAGCACCGGCGGGGCCAGCTCCGGGAGTGCGCTCGCGGCGGCTCCGAGATCGCCGGCGGCGAGGCGTTGCGCGGCCTGCGCGATCCGCGGCGCCGCGGGCGCGGCAGGCAGCGCGCCGTGCAGCCTCGACTCGATCAGCCCGACGAGGATCGCGCCAACGATCGCGAGCGCGATGCCTTCGCCGGCCACGCGCGTCGTGCTGAAGATGCCGCTCGCCATCCCGGCCCGCTCGACGGGGACGACGCTGACCGACAGGCCATCCATCAGCCCCCACGGCAGGCCAGTGCCGCAGCCGATCACCACCATCGGCCCGAGCATCGACGCACCCGGCGGCACCGTGCCGAGCCAGCCCAGCCCCGCCGCGGCGATCAGCAGCCCCGCGCCCGACACCACGCCCGCCGGCAACCAGCGCGTCAGCGTCGCGGCGGCGAACGGCACGACCAGCATCGGCGCCGACAGCGCCACCATCGCGAGCCCGCTCGCGAGCTCGCCGCGGCCGTCGACGCCGATCAGCCGCAGCGGCAGCACGACGAGCAGGACCACGTAGCCGTAGCAGGTCGCGATCGGCAGCACCTGCACGCCGACGAACCGCGGATAGCGGAACAGCGACAGGTCGAGCATCGGGCGCGCGACCCGGCGCTCGATCGCGAGGAACGCCGCGAGCGCCGCCGCCGCGCCCGCGAACAGCGCGACGACCAGCGGGCTCGACCAGCCCGCGCGCGGTCCGTCGATGATCGCGAACGTGAACGCGGTCAGCGCGGCGGTGAACGCGAGCGCGCCCGGTCGATCCAGCCCCGACGCCGCGGGGTCGCGCGACTCGCGCATCCGGCGCGCGGCGAGCCACAGCGCCAGCACGCCGACCACCGTGGTGGATCGGAAGACGGCGCGCCAGCCCAGCGTCTCGACGACGAGCCCCGCGAGCAGCGGCCCGAACGCGAGCCCGGCGCCAAACGTCGCGCCCAGCCAGCTGAACGCGCGCGTCCGCGCCGGGCCGTCGAGCTCCTGCGCCAGCGCGGCGGATCCTCCGGCGAGCGCGGCGGCTGCCGCCACGCCCTGCGCGGCGCGCAGGACGTCGAGCCACAGCAGCGACGGCGCGAGGCTCACGCCGAACGAGATCGCGGCGAACGCGCCGACCCCGGTGGTGAACACGCGCTTGCGGCCGAGCTCGTCGGCGAGCGCGCCGGCGGCCATCAGGCAGCCGCCGAAGCTCAGCATGAACGCGTTGGTGATCCAGCTCAGCGCCGCCGGGCTGCCGCCGAGCTCGCGGCCGATCGCCGGCGTCGCGACGGCACCGCCCGAGAAGCTCAGCGGCAGGACCAGCGCGGCCAGACACACCGCGAGCAACACCCCGCCCCGCCGCTCGGGCGCGCTGGCCGGCAGGTCGGTGCGCCGGGGGAGCTCGGCGCGGTGGATCGAGGCGGTCGCGGCAGTTCGCTCGGGCATCGCACCGGCAAGCTACGCAGCGCGCGCGAGGCGATAAACGAAGCGCCGCTCCGTTGATTGCGGACAAAAACTCCCTAATCTGCGCAGGTGGACAGCCTGAGCGCGCTCGTCGCCTTCGTGCGAACCGCCGAGACCCTGAGCTTCGTCGCCGCCGGCCGCAGCCTCGGCATCTCGGCCTCGGCGGTCGGCAAGAGCATCGCACGCCTCGAGCAGACCGTCGGTGTGCGGCTGTTCCAGCGCAGCACCCGCCGGGTCCGCCTCACCGAGGAAGGCGCGCTGTTCCACGCGCGCTGCCGGCGCATCCTCGACGATCTCCAGGACGCCGAGGCGATGCTGTCGAGCGCGGCGAGCGCGCCGCGCGGCACGCTCCGCGTCAGCGTGCCGACCATCGGCTACCGGTTCCTGCTGCCGCTCCTGCCCGCGTTCCTCGCGCGCTACCCGCAGATCGAGCTCGAGCTCGACTTCACCGACCGCCTCGTCGACGTGATCGACGAAGGCTTTGACATGGTGATCCGCAGCGGCGCGCTCTCCGACTCTCGCTTGATGGCCCGCCGGCTCGCGCCGTTCCACTTCGTGCTGTGCGCATCGCCCGCGTACCTGAAGCGCCACGGCGTGCCCAGGACGCCGTCCGAGCTCGCATCGCACCGCTGCGTGCGCTTCCGCGTCCCGACCACCGGCCGACTCCAGGACTGGGCGCTGGCGTCCGGCCGGCGCGCCGAGCCGCGGCTGTCGACGGCGCTCATCTGCAACAACATGGAGGCTGTCCGCATGGCGGCGCTCGGCGGGATCGGCCTCGCCTACATGCCCGACTTCCTCGCGCGCGACGCGATCGCGGCCCGCTCGCTGCGCACGGTCCTCGACGAGTTCCTGGTCAACCCCGGCCAGTTCTGGGCGCTGTGGCCGTCGAGCCGCCAGCTGTCGCCCAGGCTGCGAGTGTTTGTCGACTTCCTGTCGGCCAGGCTGTTCGACGCGCCGGACGCGCGCGCGAGCGACGGCGGGTGACGGCCGGTGCTGGGTTGCCGGCGATCCGCAGCGGCAACGGCAACGGCGACGGCGACGGCGACGGCAGCGGCAGCGGCAGCGGCAACGGCAACGGCAGCGGCGACGGCAGCGGCAGCGGCAGCGGCAGCGGCAGCGGCGACGGCAGCGGCAGCGGCAGCGGCAGCGGCAGCGGCAGCGGCAGCGGCAGCGGCAGCGGCAGCGGCAGCGGCAGCGGGGCCGGAGAGGCGCATCGACTCGCAAGGCTTGCGAGCGGCGCCGACGACCACCGCGGCGGGGCCGCCCTGCGCCCGGCCGCGCACGACCTCGTGCCGAACGCCTGGATGTTCGGGCGGCGCGGATGGGGGCCGCAGAGCAGGAGGGCGG
>Ga0307513_10013477_pt1 | contig 10027 bp, 3 predicted proteins | sample 15_EM_MG_FD_202174 | JGI IMG/M metagenome (GOLD analysis project Ga0307513, IMG submission 202174) | Populus trichocarpa ectomycorrhiza microbial communities from riparian zone in the Pacific Northwest, United States - 15_EM | ecosystem: Host-associated > Plants > Roots > Unclassified | place...
AACTTTGCCCCTAAACTTCTTGGATTTTTTTTGATATTATCAATTACCACCCCGTATTGTCATCAAAATCAAATTTTCAGTACAAGTTAGTTAAATAGTTGTGCGTGGGCCTGTCTAATTTTTTTTTAAAAAAAAATAGACATATTAGCTAACAACTTAAATATGGATCTTTAGTATAGAATGTTTATTGAATTGGTGAGTTTGTGGGTTGAAGTGTATTTTTTAAAATTTATTTGTTGATTTTTTCTTGGGTCTTATTTGATTTTGAATAATGGATTTGATAATGTGTAAATTAAAAAAGTTTTTTTATATGATTTCAAAACAATATTTACGATTATATTTATATTTTTTAGGGAATGATGTGATGAAACGAAGTCAAAACAATTTTTGAAACTTGTGAGAACACATTAAGTGTTGATAATGTACCAAAACTGCAAGGGTAAATAAAAACAACCATATTATATTATACTCACTTACACTAACCATCTATTTAAAAACTATCAAATTAAAATCATGTTTGTTTTCATGTGTCAAAAATATTTTTTAGTGTTTTTAAATTATTTTAATGTGCTGATATCAAATATGATTTTTAAAAAATATAAAAATATTATTTTAATATATTTCTAAATAAAAAATATTTAAAAAAATAATCATTATTATACTTTTAAACTACTGTCCTATAAGAGGGAAGCTACCTTGCATGAAATTAACGCAATGGGATCAGAATGGAGTCTTATTTGGAGATGGGCCACCACCACCGTCTGATTAATCCTAACCCTTTTAACAGTTTGTAGATGACTTATGCATCCATTCATCCTAAAGCTACATTGGAAACATAATTACCCTTAAATATGCGTATAAGTTCCAATTTTAATCATGAATGTGCTCTGCATGTAAAATGTTTAAGTCAGCATCATAGAATTATGTGATGTTAACTATTGTATTTACGGCCTAAAAAGCAATTTACTATAGTTATTGATGATGTGTTCGGCAATCAAAAGCTAGTTTGTTTTTTTTGTTATAAAAATGTTTTAAAAGTTTAATTTTTTATTTAATTTTATTTATTTATTTATTTGATATTTTTAAATCGTTTTACTATGCTACTATTAAAAATAATTTTTTAAAAAAGTTTTAAAAAATATTATTTTAATGTATTTTTGAGTGAAAAACACTTTGAAAAACAATTATTTTCATACTCTCAAACAGCCCAGAAAATCAAAATAACACTACTTGGATTGTTGTATTATAACAAATTGATAGGATAACCATTAGAATCCTATTAAAAGACATTTTTTTGAGCTAATCTCTCTTCGAAAAGATTAGGGGCTTGAGTTTGGTGATCAATCAAATGAGTTAACTACCACTAGTGATGTGATTTGAATTCCTTTTGGAGTGGTAGATCACATGTCTTAATTATATCATTAAAAATAATCAACTTGGTTCATCGAGTTTTTTTCCTCTTTTTTTCTTTAAAAAGGTTGGTATCATTTTACCTTCTTTCACACCATAAATACCTTTATGGTGTCTCTAAAGGGACCCCTTTAAATTGAGATGTCTACTTAAGATCTCGTGTTCAAGTTTTACATGAAATTTGATGGAAATTTAGAAATTATGAGAGTACGTTGTTAGCATTTCTATGGAAGGAAAAAAAGAAAAAACCTTCAAAATAGGATCACCACACAAAAATTTTAATTCAAAATTTTATTCTTGAATATTTTTCTTTTCAAGTAGTTTGTTTTTTTAAAAGATTTAAAACTCCTTAAATAAATCTAAAAATTGATGTAAACAAATTAGAAAACTCAAAATTAAAGAAAAAGATAATAAAACCTATACAAACTAAAAAAATCCTCAAAAAAATAACAAAACTAGCTTGAATAACACATGTTGAGTCTAATTTGGAGGTCTTTCGGATCTCAAAAGATTATAGTAAGCTGACCCTTTATTGAACATGATTAAATTATCGGATCAAAAATTACAAGTCAATTTATCAAACCAATTACTCCACGCTACCCGAACCTCTTTCTTAACTCAGTCTTATTATATGGATCCATAAATATTCCTCAAATTATTCATATCTTTTTTTTTTTTGGATTCGAGGAAACCCCACCTCCCGAAAAACGCACTTTGTGGACCCAGATGAGTGGGTAAAACCCCGACTGTCTTAGGCTCTTACAAGAGGTGTACGTCCTGACTCGAACTCGAGACCTGCTATGCAGATCTCAAGCCCTTTGCCATCACGCTACGCCCCTTGAGAACTCATATCCCCAATTATCACATCACATATCAACATATGATTGATCTGAAACATCTACGTCACTCATTCTCAATCCAAATCCACCGTAAAACATCTAAAATTATGGGAACAAGTAACGAAAAAGTACTAGGGGAAGGTGGAGCTGATATCCGCCTATTGGTGGCAAGAATCGAATCATTGTCCAAGTTCCAAGAGGCACTAATGTGTCATACAGGCTTCCTGCTTGCCGTTGATGGAAGATTATTATTGCAAGGGTCAATGTTTGGCCGAAGGTTGTCTCGTCCAACTTGACGAACGTGCATAGTTAATGCTTTTCTATAAGAATTAAGGCCTTGATTGATGAAAATGGCTTGGCGTGATTTCCGGGCAACGCACAGACAACTACTGGAGACGGCGTTGATCCTGATTGAAGAAATAGGCGCTAGTCGGGAGGATTTATTGATGGGCAGTTTCTATATCATGTCCCCACCTAATTAGGCGGTAATTAAATCATTAATGAATATTAGGAGCAGTGTATAACAGGTAATTAATTCTATATTTGTTTGTTATTAAAAAAAATTAATTAATAAAAAATTATTTGTTAACTTTTTTATCTATTAGATTTGATCTCTATTATTTTGATTGTTATTTATTTTATTTTGAGATAATTTATAAAATTAGATTTTTTTTTAATTTCATTCTTATTCAACCTTTTCATTTGTAAGATTTATTTCTCATTATTTTAATAATTTTTTAAAAAAAATATTAATAAGTTATTTTTTAACTCATTTTCCATAACATAGTCAAACACTATAAAATATTTTCCAACTTATTTCTTATGAAACTATGAAACATCGAAAAATAATTCACTTTTCAGGAATTCATTTTTCAAGAAAACCACTTTAAAAAAGAAACTATTTTCCAACAAAAAAACAAACAAGACTCAATAAGGTCGATATTTTTTTATTTATTTTCTAGATTCAAATTATAAGTTTGGTATTAAACAAAATTTTAAATCTTCCTGAAAACACACGTAAAAGCATACATTTTTAAGATTTTATGCGAAAATGAAATTCTTCACCATCCAAGAGACTAGTAGCAGCAGCAGCAATAGTGCTAGATATTACCTAGATGATGATGCATTAATTTTGGGTTTACTTTAACCAACAAAAACATGTTCCTAACACCTCGTGACATAGGAAATAACAATATGTCCAGTATCATTAATAATATGTCCCGTGATAACCAGAGATGAACATGAATTCTAGCAACTTGCAAGCAGGTAGAAAAAAAAAATACTAATTAAATATATAGTCGGAAACATCCTACCAAGAATTTTGGTGCCCTAACGGTTTAAATAACAAGGAATACTTATGAAGATGCAATTACAAACCATAAAATAATGCCAACCGACCGAGTATTTGCTTTGCTTGCAACATTGTATAAGCTAGCATGAAGCATCTTTGTATATTCATATTTATAGCAGCCTCCCCGTTATTTTAAAGAAAAAACATCCCACGGAATAAGAAGAATTAAGAAGAGAATAAAATCTTGGAACCGAATCTCGTATCTTCAAATGTCTATGAATATATATACTTAGTATATTAATTATAAGATCAAAAAACATTCTTAAGTATACCACGAAGAAGCAAAGCTAATGCATGATATGGTCTACATTCAATCATATATTCCCCACCGTAAGAATATTTAATTTAGAGGGTGTTTGGTAAAGTGTTTAAAAAATTATTTGTTTAAAATTTCAAATATTATTTTATTTTGATAAGTTAATGTAAAAAATAATTGTTTAAAAATAAAAAAATTATTCTCTTAATATATTTTCAAATAAAAAATATTTTGAAACATATATATATATATATATATATATATATATATATATATATATATCTCTCTCTCTCTCTCTCTCTCTCTCTCTCTCTCTCTCTCTCTCTCTCTCTCTCTCACACACACACACACACACACACACACACAAAACATTTTGATATTTTCACGGATATCATGTCATTTTATTGTAGTTAACTTTCTTTAAAAAATATATATAAAAAAAAGTGTGTTAATTTGCAAATAAATTGATTCACATATATACAAGGAGGTGTGCTTTGATTTCTTAGTTTTTTAAATTGAGGTTTTAAAATGAGTATTCAAAGCACTCCACATGCTTCATATCGATGTAAAGAAATGTGCTTCTAAGATTATTTCTTTTTAAAAAAAAAACATTAATCTCTTGTAAACTGGTTCAAAACACTCCTCCCGTCAAATAAAAAAGAAAATAGTAAATATAATATAAATGGAAACCCGTATATTGATGGTTAGTGTGGGTTTTTTTTTTTTTTTTGTTCAACGTTGACATTGAATTCCCATAACTGTAGAGGTGATGGACAGGCTGTTAAAATTTCCTGTCTAGAATTGTGCAACCAAGGCAGGCAGCTAGTACTTGCCAATCACTCGTTTATATGGACATCGACCACATAACCATATGCTAAGAATGCAAAATCAACAAAACTAAATTACATGTTGTTTTCAGTACATATAGTTGAATAAAAGGGTGTCCAGTCGCCTGTACGTGTTTGAAATGCCTGCCCCAACTACTAGCAAGTGAGTGGAAAATCCTTTCACTAGCACATGGATGTGTTTATGATCGATTCTGCAAGCCTTGAATCATGTCAAAGTCAGTGTCTTGCAAGATTTTATGGTAGCTATAACAGACTTAAAACGCCTCAGTTGTTGTCCTGTCCATGTTATGTCACGAGAACTTTGACCTCCTCAAGGATTTGAATCTTTCCCAGATATTTTATTTTTTAAAATGTTTTTTATTTAAAAATATATAAAAATAATATTTTTTATTTTTAAAAAATTATTTTTAATATTAATATATTTGATATAAAAATATAAAAAAATATTTTTATAACACGAAAACACTCTTCCCATGCAACCCAAATCACCTTGTGGGTTGGTAAGGGTGGGCTCAGAACTTGCAGCAGATAGCTCGCTGGTTCAAGTCCAAAAAGGATTTTATGCAAAGTTATTTCCAGGCTTTTTTTCTTGGCCCAAACAAACAATTGGACAGATAGGTCTGAGACTTCTATTTTCATTGTTACATTTGGGTTCATATACTTCATTAACATCTAAAGCACCCAAAATAGAAGTTTCTGACAATTTTATATTTTATTTTATTTTTAATAAATCAAAATTTCATCTCCTCGATCTGAAATTCTTCTCGCACTGGTGTGGTTTACTTGTTATTTTTTTTTTTTGTGAATTAGTCTTTTCCATTAGGCTAAGCCATCTCAGGAAAAGGGATGTGATTTTATGAATCCACTTTTTTCTTGTTTTTTTTTTATATGACAGGAAACTTGGGCTAGTGCAAATGGTCTGGTGCTAGGATTTCATTCTTTTAACAACACTCCCGAGGACATTTCATCTTTTATACATTACAAGGATTGAGATCTTTCATGTTCATACATTCATGTTCAATAAATCTAAATCATTATATTCAAAATGATATTAACATTAAATCAAATTAACGTATGATAAAGTGATAATAATTTAGTTTTTTTTCTCATATAATCCACAATATTGAATTTAAAATTAATTATTACATTTAGAACATTATATTCCATCATAAGGGAAAACAATATCTATTCAATTTTTTATTATCATTAACTTCTCTAATTTCTCATAAAAATATACAATAATTCACAACATCAATTTTATTTTTTTCTTAATAGTTTAAAGTCACAAATGATGCTAGAGTCTTCAAATTCTCTGAATTTTCATAAAAACTTGTTGATAAAATCATAAAAATACTTCATATAAAAATGGATTTAGCTGTGATTTGGGATTGACCTGAGTTGTTTCTATAAAATAATCTTTCATGGAACGAGAAATACTCTAATATTTAAGTTAGTATGTTTATAACGAAGGAGAAGATAATGTAAAAAGAAAATGAAGGTATGTCATGTGTGTATCTAGGTGTGACTTGATTGTAACTCTATTGTAGCTTTGTTGTGTGTGGCTCTCTGGCTGGCTAAGGTGTCATTCGCCTCTACTCGATGAGTATAGGTATATTTATACATCTAATATAGTATTGTAATTTTTCTCATGGAGGAGGAATTACATCATTGGCCAACCATGTGGCTCATCGGTTAGTGTGATCCTCCAATGGGTTATGTGTCTGACACGTGATTAGAGAAGAAGTTAGTATGGCACAAACATGTGACAGGGTATATTTGTATACCCTTACGTAAACGTAGGATCAAAGATTGCAATAGCCCAATGAGTAATAAAAACTCGGGATGAAAAGAAAATTGAGTAAACGATATGAATAATGGAGAATATTATGTGAAATAAAGATAATGATCTTCATGTATAAATATAAGAGTATGGATGAGATTCCTACATGAATTATAATTTTTTGTTTAAAATTCATAATGACAGTGAAACGGGTAATGGATGACCTCTATAAATAAATTTAAAGTTATTTATGAAGTTGAAAAGATAATTACAAATTTTGGATTCAAAATTCGTAATGTTGACTAAACCGGCAATGAGTTTCAATGTATAAAAAAAAAAAGCAAAAATCAGGAAAAACAAGAAATTATTTTAGGTAATTAGTGTGGTAATAAGGAATAAAGGATAAGAAATGATGGTACAATAAAAAAAAGTGATGGTGTGAGCATCAATTAAAAATTGGTAATGTTACCGTGAAACAATAATCAGTCCGATAAAAAAATATAAAATATAAAATAAATATATCTTAAAGTAATAAAATGATTTCAAGGTTATAGAGGAATAATTGATAGGATTTATATAAGGATTGAACAATAAAATTCAAATTCTTGATGAAAATTTATGAACTAACCCATTTCACACGAAACTATAGAGCTCTCAATCCCATCATTATACCAGGCTGAAATTTTACAAGAAATCTCTCAACGTACTATTCTATGTTGATTTAAAATTACAAGTCAATTTGAGTCTAGTAAAAAATCATGTTTTAAGCAGAAAATCAGGTGGTCTGCGTAAAGAATCTAAAGAGACATAAATGAGTGAAAAACTTGTAAATAAATTGAACAGTGCTCCTCCCTTCATCATTAAAAGCCTAACCAACTATGGTAAAAAGAGGGAAAAAAAGAGGAGGAGCTTGAGTCCATAGAGAATTTGTGAAGAAAACTTATATAGGGTGAGGTTTAAGTGATTCCTAACAATAAATCAAAGAGAAACAAGGAAAAATAAAAAAGAAAAAGGTAAGTTTGAGAGCTAAAATGTTGGTTTAGAGAGAGAAGAGAATATTTTACCAAGGAAGGAAGGAAATGCTTGAAAAACTTGAAGAATTGCCTTGAATTGTTGTGATAAAGAGGTAAGATGATCTTTTTTTAAGCTTTGATGGAGTTTAATTGAGTTTCTACAAGAAAATCTCTATTGGGTTGATTATGAAACTTAGGGTTTGAAGGAATTATGCATTATTGATGTGTAAACTCATTTGAATGGTTTTGTTGGGAATGAAAAAGGATTGGGTAAATAATTAATTGCAAGAATTAAAAAGAAAAGTTGAATAAGAAGTGAACTGAAATTATGATGTTGGTTACATTGTTGATGATAATTGTGTCCCTAATAGTATAGGGGAGGCTGTATGGACATGATAGTATCAGCATTTACAAAAGCTTAAGGTAAATGCTCGACACCTCTTTTTTTTAAAGCCTTTGCATGTTTTCTTTACTGAATTGTTGCTTACTTATTGTCATATCATTGTGAAATTCATATATATTGTGAAGAGAAAATTGAAATAAGAAGTTAAAGTGCAATGTTGCACTTGGTATTCAAAAAGGATATTTGAAATTGAAAGGTTTGTTGGTATTTAAAATTGATGGTTGAGAAGTCAATAGTTGGCTTTCATTAAAAAAAAACCCGAAAAAAAAAGGAAAGAAAAAAAAAGGAAAGTAATGTTAGAGATGGATTGGCAAAACTGATTAATCTGTCACGATGTGGGGACTAATGGAATCAGTGGTTACTGATGACCGGTATAATTGATTAGTCTACCATGATATGGAGACTAATGGCCTTTTTTGGTTACTGATGATTAGCATAATTAATTAGCATGTCGCGAGATAAAGACTAATAACATCAGTGGTAATTGATGACCGATACAATTGATTAGTTTGCAACAAGATAAAGACTAATGACATTAGTGGTTACTGATGACCGAAATAATTAATTAGTTATGAGACTCTTGATTCAAGGATTGACACTAATTCAGATGAAGTTGATCAATAATAAAGGACTTAAGAATAAGTTTAGAAATAAATTAGACAATTAATGACATGCATAATATATTTTAGAATTCTTAGTTTTTAAAAAAACCAGGTGGTGACTTTGTTTTTTTAATTTCCCTTCAATGTTTGGAGGTCTCATTTCCATCTAGGGTATGACATGGAGGAAGGATAAGATTTTGAAAATAAGATCCAAAGAAGTTATAGAAAATGGAAATGATTTTACGTTCTTTGATACATCTACTATAAGAAAACTTAGTTGACTTTGGAAATAAAAAACAAATATTGATGTAGACAAAAATAAAGGATGACAGGGTTTGTTACAAGTCAAAACCCTCAAAGACTAAGAACGTTATAATTATGAAGGGACACCTCGAATTTCAATTTTCATGCATTCAAGTATCACTTGTCAAAAGGCTATTACTACACTTTATATAAAGAAAAACTAGAAAACCCTATCAATGATGAATAGAAAAATAAAAATTAGGAAAACTATTCATTCCCTAAACTAAAAATAAAGAAATAAAAACAATTAAGAAAAATATTTATTTTCTTAAAAAGTTTTTACATCAGTCTTCCTATGTTAGAAGGAACTCATCCTCGAGTTCAAACCTGAGTTATAAATTGTCCTCCACTATAAATATTTTTTTGTGTATAGCTATCCCATTATAAGTCCTTAACATTTTTGTGCGGGCCAACCTATTATAGGTCATTGACCTGTTGTGCGGGCCTTCCTATCATATATCCCTAATATAATATCTTTGTGTAAGGCATCCATCATAGATCTCACTACTAGGATTTTCAATAATAACAACACATTAGTTCTTAGACATCTTTTTCCTTGGGGGAACCTCTTCATCCCCTCCTACAAAAGCATATCATGTTTGAAAATATCTTTCAGCCTCCTACACAAGATTATTCAATAACATGCGACAATTAACTACTAAGAATAATTGAGCTTTAATACACGTTCTTTATGACCTCCAACCAAAACCACTAGGAATTGCTGATACAGCTGGGAGCGAATGATAACAGGGTTTGTTACAAGTATAACCTCTCTAAAGACCAAGAACACCATAACTATAAGGAGATACTTAAAACATTCAATTTTTATTTATTCAAGTCTCACTTGTCAAAAGACTATTATAACCATTTATATTAAAAAAAAAAACAAAACTAGAAAACCCTATTAATACTTAATGAAAAATATAAAAATAAAGTAGGAAAATTATTCCTTTTAATTAGAAAAAACAGAAATGCCTAATAATATAGAATAAGAAAATTAAAAAAAATTAAAATTTCTAAACTGAAAAGGAAGAAATAAAAATTGAAATTTATTTATACATTGTATATATTTATATTTATAAATATGATGAAAAATATATTTCTACCATTAATTATATTATATGCATGTTCAGGTGATGGGTATTTGAAAGGATACTTGAGACATGATTAGGTATCTGCAACCTATACTCATCCAATAATGAGTCGAATATAGATAATAGTT
>Ga0307513_10013478_pt1 | contig 10027 bp, 7 predicted proteins | sample 15_EM_MG_FD_202174 | JGI IMG/M metagenome (GOLD analysis project Ga0307513, IMG submission 202174) | Populus trichocarpa ectomycorrhiza microbial communities from riparian zone in the Pacific Northwest, United States - 15_EM | ecosystem: Host-associated > Plants > Roots > Unclassified | place...
ACGATGGCTTCATGATTTGCCTCTGGGCCCTCGTGTTGATAATGGCGCTAGTAAACGGGTTGAATGACGAGCTTGTTACAACATTCAGACTATAAACATGGCTAATCCAAAATAGAGCACCAAAATTCATGTCGTGGTGTTATTCAGCTGGTAGGCCGGCACGCGGTCCGTCCCATCGAGAGCATGCAGAGCACCACCAAAGTTATTCCCACTCCACTGCTACGTGTCGTTCCAAAAGCGCCAAATCCCGATGGGATTTGTGGGTAATAGGGAGTCGGACAGTCTCAATGCGCTTGGGGTGACCACTGGCATTCGTAGTCAAGCTATTACGCCTTGCGATTATATCCGCAAGAAGAGCAAGGTCAATATCGGGCATCCCCATCCCATTTCGGATCGAGTTACGGAATAACAAAGTTGTAAGTCGAGGGAGTACACCCCAGGCGTGAGGCATTTCGGAAAATTGCCGAGCAGTGGCATCGTAGTGTCGGAGTCCTGATAACCCGAGCTCTTCTACTCTCTTTCCCCATGCCAAAATGATAGGAAGTAAACCGTTGATGCTCCTGCTCTTGTTTGTAATCGAACCGAGGTTGGGGAACGAGACGCGTGAGGTCAGTTCATGAATATTAATACTATTGATGGCATTGCTGCGAATGAAGAGGCCTTGGACGTGGTGAAGAATGACCTGTGGTGCTGATACTCGCAAGTTGCAATCGAGTGTGAGCAGTGTGAGATTGGGAAACAACTCGGCGACCGTGGCAATGTCGATGGTTACATTCCTCCAGGGGTGAAACGTCTTGAATTTCCCTCCGATATAAAGGGTCTTGAGGCTGATATGCGGAACGGTGTCTGGTACCCAGTGGATCTCCATATTCATCAAGCAAAGAGATTTGAGGTGTGGGAACGGAAACAGAAAATCAGACATGACCTGAAGCACATTGCCATCGGACGATATGGAGAGTGTGGAGAGGTGAGAAAAGATAGCGGTGGAACGTGGAAACGTGAGTGAAAGCCCAAGTGGGACGTCCGCATAGTTCATAATGACAGTAAGTTCCTTGGCGGTCGTTACCAGGCAAAGCGCAGCGGGTAAGAGGAACCCGGGCGCTCTGCGCAAGGTGATATAAGGTGTTGCGGTGCCAATGTGGTTGAGATAGTGATTCAGTTTATAGTCCCGACGAGATCCTACCCACTCTTCTGAGCTGAAGGTATAGTCAAGGATGCTCCATAGCTTCGTAGTCATTTGGGCAATATTACGCCATTCCCGACAAACAGCCCCAACCTGAAGACCGACTGCAACAGGGGGTCTGGGCTCATTCCTTTTTTGAAACTCGCTTTCCCATAGTAGAAGGAAGATCATTTGCCAGACATCCACCGGGGTCCGTCTCCTGCTGGACATAACGGCCTGTTTTCGCTCGATAGATTGTTGTAACGCATCTCGCGTATTATGTAGCTCCATTATCATATCCTCGTGCAACCAAAGTCCTCGAGTCTCTGCCTCAAGCTCAGCGGCAAGTCTTTGGACGCGCTGTCGGGATATTTCGGCATCTTGTTCGAGCTTGTGGATTCTTTTGTCAAAAGTATTGATGGAGTCTCTTTCGGCGTCCATCATGGCCGATATGATAGCCGCTTCATGTAGCTCCGGCACGCGATTGGAATGCAACAGAGCATCCATTCCGAAAACACTGACTGAACGTTCGTAGGTCTCAACTAGAGCTTGATTCAACAAATAAAAGAGTTGGATACACACCTGGCCCGCGCTGGTATGTTTCTTGTATACAATGTTGGAATGGCGGCGTGTCTCCGAGTAGCGTTTGCCCAGTCTACTGGTGTCCCGAGCAACCAAATACGGCAGTGGCGACTATTAAACACACGCGGGCTCCAATTGGGGCCACCAGGAAGTGAGTGCACAAACAGCGGCCAAAGTGGTTGGGGTCAACTTAGGTCACGAGCTGTCGTTGTTTGGCCTGCCAAATGTCACGTCGTCCCCACTGGATGCATCAGTTGATTAGATTAAGTTGGAAGGTCCTTGCGCCTTAAATCCCAGAATAGTCGCAGGTGCTGTGCTAGCCTCGCAAACCGGGCGAAATCCGTTTGCCACCCCGTGCAACATATCGACCATCATATGAACCACGGCGGCTACTTCCCTGCTTGGTTTAGATGGCCCTCAATAGCAAGATTGGTTGTCAGGATAGTCTGCTGTACGACGTGCGAACTTTGACCCCTTGGCAGTAATGGGTCTATTCGATTGCTACGGCTGATTGCAGATGACAGATGGTAATGAAAGTCAGTTTACCTGACCAACCAGTAAATGATAGCAAGTCACATTCTAATACATTATGTTTGTATGGCGGAACGCAGGGCTCCTAGGCCTACTTCTCGCCGTGCTGAGCGAAAAAAAGAAAGAAAGAAAAGGTTTGAGTGATACAAAAACAAGCTGAAAGCGCCACTTACGTCGAGAGTTAAGCTGCGACTTGAGTTGAACTCTTGATCGCGATATCTCTGTTACTTTTCTCATACAATGAACCCTGAGGAGGTCACAATAAATAGGAAGGTACCAGGCGCATGCTTTCTCATATTGCTTGCAACCTTGGCGACGTTCGATCATCGCGAGCTGCGTCGACTTCGTTCAGGACGAAGAAAGGTTTATAGCTCCCGGGCCATTTGAGCGGAGGACGAAGCATATTAGAACGTCTCGCGCACCTATGGAAAGCGAAAGAAGGGTCAGTTCTGCAACCGACTTCCCTCCTCCGAGAGCTGGTCCATATCATAGAAGCACTTTATATCATCCGCGACATGTCGTGGTGGTTAAAAGACTACTCAAGGAAGGCCTCCTCGTGTACCCTCATTTAAGGAAGCAAGTATAGAGTATGAACTCTGTATCTCACTGTCCTTCAAGTTCAGATAAGCCCCTCCGCCTATTGGGGTAGCTGAGAAGGGGTAAGAGTGATAAGATGGGTTGATTGAGACTATTCATCCTGATCGGGAGGTTGGAAGTACTGGAAGAACAGCCTCGATATCATCGACGAACGCATAGGACTGTGGACTGACGATGATGCCACAACCGATGACTGGGTCTACTCAGAGTGTCGTTTGTAGCGACTGGTCGAGGATGGTCAAGGAGAGAGAGGAAAAAGGGCAACCACAAAGCACGCCCTTTGGGCCTCACACCCATTGCCAATTTCTTGGTGCCAGCCCCCTGCAGCCCCCGCAGCCCATACTTGGCAATGCGCCTCTCAAATCACCACAGGTGACAGGTGACCACCGCGCCATCAAGAGGCAACCAGCCGTTCTTGACGGTTCTGACGCTCAACAGACACACCGGCATGAATGGAAGGCGCATCCTTCCTAATTGTCTGGGGCTCTCTGCTTCATTATCCCAGGAATTTGGATATTCAGGGTGAACGCGCTCAGCGTCATCTCGCCCGGCCCGTTAGTGTTCGGCCAGTCCCCTACCCCTCTGAAGAGCTTATTACCAACACTGGGAGAGATGCCATCGGACAAATTATCAGGGTCCTGTCTAATTGCGAGCAACAACGCTACAGACATGCCATTGTTGGGCAAACCGAGTCGCGACTGCTGGATTTAACCTCTGGGAGGCAGCCTTGGCTTTCAACGACATGTGAACTTTACTCGATCAAAGTGCCCACAAGACCGGCCGGCCGAACTTAGTCAACGTGATTGCGGGCGACGTTAGATTGTTGTCTAACACCCAGTCCGACTCTTACTTGCGACCTTTTGAAGTGGACACGCAGGAGGGACCTAAGAATCTACGAGAATAAGCCTGGAGACACTGCAGTATTATAGGTTGTGAGAACCCCCGAGTGATGCTCACTACACTGGCCAAAAGGTCTATCTCTTGCAAGGTGGCGGCGGTTCCTTCAAGCTGCTCTAGGTGTGTTCTGATCCTCTCTACCCGAACTTCAGCAAAGCCTGATTCGCAGTCGGGACAGGTCTTTGCTGCGAGGGCCCCAATTGAAGCTGAAGACTGTACAGCGCTCAAGATCCGATCACTGTGCTTTTTCAAGTGACGACGTCAACGTGTATGCATTCACAAGTGCCTAATCATGCGCCCATGTTTTATTTTCTGTAGTACTTGGTCTTGCGGGCCTCTATGAGGAGTACCCACTGGTCATTTTTGTTGACCATATCAACACATATGACGATAAGTACACATTAGTCAAGCTAGTCAACATTGCCGGCCTCACCGGCTGCGATCTCGGTGGCGCTGCAATAAGCCCAGGAACTATTGGGCCCCTTCTGATACCATTGGCCATACCATTGAGTCCGAAGAACTCAATGGATTCAGTATCACTCATTAGAATCACTGTTCCCCGAACCTCGACCCCGTGCCGACTTTCCTCCAAACAGTCTTCACTCCTCGAACTTCCGTTTATGGTAAATGTACCGCTCCGACGTGCAGGACTCACTCTAACCGGCTCGCTCTGGTTTTCTGCCCTCCGCCATCCAAAACGTGCAAACGCTTCGCCAGATTAACAGGAGAGTGATATGCGGAGGTCACTTGCGCAGGCAAGTGCAATGGAATTTGCGCCTGCGGGGACGGCTGAGTTGGCCCATTGCTCCTTCCATGTGGTTTACCAAAGTAAGAGAGCGGAAGGCGGAGAGGGTGAGGATGATCCTGCTGTCTGTACATCGCCTTCCAACTGGAGTTGCCAACAGTAATCACGCCGACCAAGAGCGGCGTCGGCTTCGCGCTCTTTGGGCCTATTCGAAAGGGGCTTCAGCATTACCCCAGCAGCGCTCGTCGGTTTCGAGCGATTAACACGATATGGCATATATGGCTACGACCCTTCGTCCCCTACGCTGACATTTTCTCAACCTGACAAGCATCACAGCCAATGACACATTCGTCGATGTTGCCGGTGCCATCCAGCCCACGCCAAACATGTACAAGGTGTACGGTTCATGTAGCTACCACCTTCCATAACAGAGAAATACTACCTCTTCGTCAACGCTAATGATGCGCAGTACCTTCACTACGTGCCCGCATCCATCGAATGGGACTCCCACCGCCAAATAAATTCGCCTGTTCCATGGATGAAGCGGTGGTCAGGCCGAAGGGTGTGTTGCATCTGGCGAGAATGGTTGAGATTCATTGGCGAAGAGCTCTATGGTTTGTCGCGATATCTCACAGAACCACCTGAACCAGGCGCCCAGGAACTCCATTCAGTAGCCTGTATCCTAGTAGGCTCTGTTAAAGGTCCCCTCTTCGCTGACATAGAGGGCATCACGATGGTATATTGCTTCATTCCGGACAAGGTCTCATTCCTGTCAAGGCTTGTCCAAGGGTAATGCTTATCACTGAGTGGATTTGTAAAACACTTCACATTCGGCGTGGTAAGAGATAGAAACCTTGGTCGTAGCCCGATGGGGACCAGGCTGTGGGTAATGTTCTTGGGCCTGACCATCCCAGAAAGTTAATCAGGAGTCACAGCGATGTTAGTGAGGCGTTTGATGGAAGTACTCGCGAAGTTGCCGCTTGGGCTTATCAGACTCATTCAAGGACGATTTTACTTCTGGAAGCGGACACCACTTGGGATCCCGGATCTGATACTGCTTGTTACTATGTATCGCCACAATTCGGCTCTGATATACATAATCCTTGGGTAGGAATTCATACAAGCTACCAGAAAGAAAGAATGACTTTCAAGCATAAGTGAGTCGGAACTTGGCCATAAACTCGTTATGAACAGCTATGAACGTCAAATAAACTCGCCAATCCCGGTCAGTGACACCGGGAGGGCGATCGATTGCGTTTCCAGTCGAAATGTCCAGCTCTGCTTGGGCTTCATTTTTTGCTTCTTCGTCTGCATCCTCCGTTGGCGACCCTTCTTCTACAACATCTGCGTCCAAATCGCCTAGTGTGTCCGAAGCATCCTCCGACGGGGATTCCTTCTCTGCCTTCGACATCGTGGCGTTTCGGATTAGCGACTCCAAAGTAACGACGATAGTCTGGAGTATCAAAGCAAAGTCGTTCAACAGATACCAGAAACCACCTTCCCTGATACCATTCGCTTTGTGGATCGTCTGCTTCTGTCCATGAATCCAGAAGTCGAGGAGATAGGCGTTCAGGAGTAGTTCTTCACCTCTGTCCACGAGACCGTCGAAGGATGGTATACTATGCTTATTTAGGTGTACACCAGGGCGACTCGACCGGACCGGCTCCGAGACGGTGCCGAAGTTGTCACCATGACCGGAATTGGCGACGAAGGCGGACCGAACGGTGATGGGAACCTTCTGCGCCTCGAGTCTGTCAAGGATGGGGTGGTGTTCTTCATTGGGGGTTGCGGTAATTCTGAAACCGCTAAGAGGTAGCTGATCATCCATGGGGAGGCGAGAAGCATGCTGTGATGCATATGTGAATGCGTAACCCGCGAATATTCGCAGTACTTCGTGGTTATGCTGTATCAAGACCCTCACAGCTGCGGGGGGTAATGGCGGTAGGATGATCATACTCGGGAGTTTGGCGAACTCCCCGGCTTCCACGTGGGCGCGGAATGCCTTCGGGACAAAAACCCTTCCGAAGAGATGCGAAAGGAGGTGCATAAGGCTTCGCTGTGCGGTCATGCTGTCGGCGTCGCAGATATCGTGGATCACCCCCGCTTGGAACAAGGCCACCAATGCGAAATTGGATGGCTCAGTGTGATACAAATGCGCGACAAGAGGGAACCAAGGATTCAGAGGATGGCCGCCTTCGTCAAGAAGGCGAAGTCGGATGAGATAGTCAATGGAGAACCGAAGATGGTGAAGCACCTCCTCATGGCTCGCTTCTGATCCAACCACCAGTCTTGGTAGCCGGAGGATGCTTCGTATAGCATTAAGGGCAGTTGGCGAGTATTTTGACCCCGAAAGGAGATTCATCAATCGGAGAGTCAATGTAGAGGTTAGGGGAAAGTGGCCAGTCAGCGGTGGGAGTCTTGACATTGCGAGCTGCTTGACCCGGGCTTCCGGAAGACCATAAAATACCACTTTTCCGAGCTATCATGCGAAATAAGCCTCAAGTGGGGCGAATATAATGGAAGCGTACGAGGTCAAATCCGCGTCGTCCAGCACGTCCGGCGCATTGTCGATACATTAGCGCGGTGAGAAAGGCCGAATCTCCACAAAAAGCGACAGTCCTCGCAGGCATATTGATTCCAAGTGCAAGGCCACCTGATGACCCATGAATATCGGTCCGCAATGTGCAGAAGCCACTCACCGGTCGCGAAGACTACGCGGATAAACCCTATGCGGAACAACCTATAAACGCCGTGAGCAACCCAGCTTCCAGAGAGTGAAACACGTGCATTTCAAGGAGGGCTCTGTATGCCTTGTTCATGCCCGAATGGTGTACGCCAATCCCCCGACGCAAACAAACGACAGCCCAGGGTGGAGTGCCTGCCCACATAATCTCGTTGCAATCTTGAAGAAGCTCTTGAATAGAATACGGCGCCTTCATATTAAGGAAGCTGAAGTCATCAAGAGGCGCGTTCGGGTTGAAATTCTCCCAGCGCGCGTTGGGGTTTTCGGATTGCGTACGTAGTTCGAGATCTGCCATGACTTTCCCTGTATTACGTTTCTCTCTTGCCGCTGCGCGCTCTCTCTCCTTCGCTTGCGCTTTCCACTGCTCCCAGGCTTTTATTTTCTGTTGCCATGTTGCATCCTTTTCTTTGAACGTCTTTTCTGCACTGGCTAATTGATAGCAGATGTGTTCCCCCATACGCTCGCAAAGAGCGCGGTCGAAGGAGAAGAACAAGCCGGGCTATAATGCCTCGAGTTAATATTCAAACATCAGCGCGCAGACATATACAGTACCAGTTCATTGTTCTTGTGAAGCTCGAGAATGAATGGAAGGAGATTGGCCTTGAATTGCTGGGGTAAGGGATCTTCGAGGTGGCTGAGATCTGCATCCCTACCCAACGCAGCGATAGTACGACTAATGACGCTCTCGGGATCATCAGCCCCATCTAAAGAGAGCTCTTCTTCAACAAACTCCTTAAGCTTTCTTTCGTAGTCGATTACTTCTCGGTTTGTTAGCAGGCGGCCGGCTTGAGCGGCAAAGACCTTTTCAGGTGCAAGATGCTTGACACGAGACGAGCCAGCAGTCCGACGGAGGGCATTGTAAAGGGTGAGGCAGTCCCGGGATTCGAAGGCCAAGTCCGACGGGAGCGATTTAGTTCCTGGGCTGAGAAGGGCGATAGGGTGAAGAAATCGAATATTGTTGGATACTGGCGCGGCAGAGATACCTTTGAAAACAGGGGTCGTTGACTGCATCTGATAAGAGAACTTTCGAAGGTGTGAATATCTGTGTTTGTGGACAACCATTGAATGCTGGAAACCGTGTGTTGCTTGTACGGAGGAAAGCCACTGCATAAGGACAACTTTCAGCACCCTGTATGTCACACTACGATGAGCTGACCTCGTTGAAGACATCGGCTTTGCCTATTGTTGCTGACAAGCCAATGATGGGACACGGTGCAAGCAGGAGAAGCTGCTCCCAAACTGCGCCTCCCTCTTGTTGACCAATAGAGTGAATCTCGTCGAGTATTATGCGCTTGATCCTGGGAGTCCATATCTGGGCAAGGGGAGGTGAGAGGAGCATAATAGCAGCCATTTCTGGAACCGTTATCAAAATTTGGCACCCTTGAGGATTATTTATGCGCTGGTCTCTCGTGTGAATCGCCCAGCAAGAGCCCGATCTAAGGTCTTTCTTGAAACGAGCAACGACTTCGGCAGCGATTTGCGTCACGAGGGCTTTGGTAGGCGCAATGTAAAGGATTACTGTGTTATCTCCTTGTCGGAGCACTTTCTCCATAGCGTAGAACGAGATGAAGGTTTTGCCGGCCGATGTCGGGGCTACGACGAGGATAGATTCATTACGGTCGAGCTTATCCAGAACTTCGCGCTGCCACGCGTCTGGATGGAAAGTAACCCGTGGGTCCGGTCGACTATCGAACGAACGATCGAGGTATTCGCCAAATAGCCTAAGTTGCCATCTGACTGGCGTTTCCTCGATAGTCATCCATGGGTATACAGGAGCTCCTAAATTTTTGTCAGTAAGTGAGTACACGCAGTGTACAACGGCACGCCCCCACCTTGCTTGCGGACAATTTTCACAAATTGAAAACCCAGAGGTTGCTTGACCGTACCAGAATCGGAGGGGATAATAGCTTCCAGGCTGATAAGACCGAGTGCGATAAGAGTGGAAACTATGGCCTTGATGGCACCCGGAGAGGCGTGAGGAGCTCGCTCCTGGATATCCTGGATAACACGGAGGACAGCAACGGAGAAGCGATCTTTAGTAGAAGGAAGCTCCCGTGTCCGATCTTCGATCCACTGCGATAGCAGCAGGTGAATCTTGAATACCCGTATATGCACGCTCAGCCATCCGTCACGGATTCTCTCGTTTGTGTTCATCAGCCGCTCCACCTGCTCAAGCCTGAGGAAAATGCTAGATAAAGCGTTTGTTTCTCCGACTACCTGGTCCCACCACACCTCTGTCTCTGCGCTGGTCTTAACAGCTTTACTTTCTTTGATAGACGCAAGCATTAGCTCCTTCTTTGTCGGTTGCTTGCCCTTCGACGACCAAGTTTTCTTCGCCTGCGGGGCGGCGCTCCTCGCCACGGCTTTTGTTCCAACTGGCTCAATTGTGACGGTCTTGATGATTGCGCCTTTCCCTCCGAGTAGTGACTCCGCCTGCCGCTTCAATCTCTTCATGAACTTCTGTTGCCATTTGAGGCTCTTTCTTTTCTGCAATGCAGTCACTGCTCGCGGATCTGCGCCCCCAAGGTGCTTGGGTAAAATCATTGCACGGTTGTGCCAGTGGCGTTCATCGACAAAGATCGAGTTGGTCGCGAATTCAATAGCGCCTGAGAGCAGATGACGGCCGGGCGACGTTTCGACTTGAACCCGCTCGAGGTGCTGGTTGATCTCTTGGTTGGTGAACGGGTATAATTTGAAAGGGGCTGCTTCCACTCGCTTTGACATTTTGGGCGGCCGAGAAGCGACGATAGATGGCCTTGGAGGTGTGTTG
>Ga0307513_10013479_pt1 | contig 10027 bp, 11 predicted proteins | sample 15_EM_MG_FD_202174 | JGI IMG/M metagenome (GOLD analysis project Ga0307513, IMG submission 202174) | Populus trichocarpa ectomycorrhiza microbial communities from riparian zone in the Pacific Northwest, United States - 15_EM | ecosystem: Host-associated > Plants > Roots > Unclassified | place...
GCTGCACGTCGCCGACGTCATGCGCACCGGCGATGACCTGCCAGTGGTCGGCCCGGACAAGTCATTGGCCGACGGCCTCGTGGTCATGTCGAAGAAAGGCCTGGGCATGTGCGTGATCGTCGACGCGGGCCGCATGCTCGGCGTGTTCACCGACGGCGACCTGCGCCGCGTGCTCGATCGGGAATCCAACGTACACAAGACCACCATGCGTGAGGTGATGACTTCGCCCGGCAAATCGGTGAAAGCCACCGAGCTCGCGGCCGAAGCGGCGCATCTCATGGAGAAACACCGCATCACCGCGCTGCCGGTCATCGATGAGCAAGGCGCGCTGGTGGGCGCGCTCAACGTGCACGATCTGCTGCGCGCCGGAGTGCTGTGAACGCAAGTGCCGCGATCGACATGGCGCGCTTCCAGGATGCACTTCGACGCGTGCGACTCCTGGTACTCGACGTGGATGGCGTACTCACCGACGGCCGCCTGTTCTACGGGCCGAAGGGCGAATCGCTCAAGGCATTCCACGTGCGCGACGGATTCGGCATCAAGGCGATCACGAAGGCCGGCATCGGCGTGGCGATTCTGTCCGGCCGCAAGTCGGCGGCGGTATCGAGCCGGGCGCGCGAGCTGGGGATCCGATCGGTCTTGCAGGGCGCCGCTGACAAACTCGCCGCGCTGCGCAAGCTCGCCAGGGCTCGCGGATTGTCGCTCGAGGATTGCGCCTGCGTGGGCGATGACACACCGGATGCGGGGATTCTTGCCGCAGCGGGCGTGGGCATTGCCGTGGCGGACGCGCACCCCGATGCGCTGGCGGCCGCGAAGCTGGTCACGACGCGGCCTGGCGGACACGGCGCGGTACGCGAGGTTTGCGACTGGCTGATCGCCGCGCGAAGGGTTTCCGCTTGAAGCGCTGGCCGCGCATCGTGGCTTACGCAGCGGTGCTCGCAGTGCTGGCGCTGGCACTGTTCATCGGACGCCGTGGTCGCGACGACAGTGGCGCCGACGTTGCCGGCGGCCCCCCGGTCGATCCGGGGTACGCGGCGCGCGACGCCGAGGTCATCGAGACCGGCTACGACGGTCGCGAGCGTTACCGGCTGAAAGCCCGTGTCATTCGCCAGCAGACGGAATCGGGGCTCATCGATCTGGAGCACCTCGAGATGAACTATCACGCCGACGCTCAGGACCTGCTTCCCGGCGAGACTCCCGCCGAAGGCAAAGCCGCCGACGTGGACCCGGCCGAGGTCTGGCACCTGACTTCCGATCGCGGCCAGGTGCGCGCCGATGGCGATGATGTCCAGCTGAACGGCAATGTCCGGGTCACCGGTCCCGCGCGTGGCGGCGGCGAGGCGCTGTCATTGAGCACCGAAACCCTGAACATCAACACTCCCACGGAGTTCATCGAAACCAAGGCGCAGGTCGTGCTGCGCTGGTCGGGACACGAGATCAACGCACGCGGAATGCAGGCCGATTTGAAGGCCGGCAAGCTGCGTCTAGAATCGGACGTCAATGGCCACTTCTTCCCGAAGTAACGCGTTTCCTCTGCTGTGCGCATTGTTCGCGCCAGGTTTGTTAGGCGTGGCCCAGGGTGCGCAGGCGCCGTGCGCCAACCAGGAGATCGTCGTCGAAGCCAAGCCCTGGGATGTCGACTTCCGCAACAACAACGGGGTGTTGCGCGACGTGGTGATCACGCAATGCGGCACGCGCATCCAGGCGGCCGAGGCCCGCTTCACCGGCGGGCTCGATTTCGAGAACAGCCACTGGACGATTTCCGGTGACGTGCGAATCAAGGCCGACGGCGGCAGCCTGCGTTCCGACAAGGCCATCGTCTCGTTCCGCAACAAACTCATCTCGCGGGCGACCATCACCGGTGCGCCCGCGGAGTTCGAGCAGCTGCGCGACGACGGCACCACTTCGCGCGGCCACGCCAACACCATCGACTACGAAACGACTACCGGAACGGTGAGCTTCATCAGCGAAGCGTGGCTGACCGACGGACGCAACGAAATCAGCGGACAGCAGCTGGTGTACAACATCCGGACGCAAAGCGTGCAGGGCCACTCCAAACCGAACACCGACGGCAGCAACAGTGACCGCGTGCGCATCGTGATCCAACCCGGCAAACCTCCTGAAGTGACCACGCCCGACAAAGAGAAAAAACCGTGAGCGTGTTGCGCGCCACTCATCTCGCCAAGAGTTACAAAAAGCGCCAGGTGATCTCCGACCTCTCCGTCGAAGTGGAGAGCGGGCAGATCGTCGGGTTGTTAGGGCCGAACGGCGCCGGCAAGACCACGGCGTTCTACATGATCGTCGGCCTCGTCCCGGCCGACAAAGGCACGGTCACCATCGACGATCGCGACATCACGCATCTGGCGATGCATCAGCGCGCGCACGCCGGCATTGGGTATTTGCCGCAGGAAGCTTCGGTTTTCCGCAAGTTGAGCGTGGAAGACAACGTCATGGCGATTCTCGAAACCCGTGAACTCGATGAGAACGCACGCCAGGAACGGCTCGAGCAGATTCTCGGCGAGCTGCGCATCGCCCACGTGCGCAAGAGTCTCGGCATGGCGCTGTCGGGCGGCGAACGCCGGCGCGTCGAAATAGCGCGTGCACTGGCGGCGGAGCCCCGTTTTGTTCTCCTCGACGAACCATTTGCGGGTGTAGACCCGCTCTCGGTCATCGACATCCAGCGAATCATGACCGAGCTCACCGCCAAGGGCATCGGTGTGCTGATTACAGACCATAACGTCAGAGAAACCTTAGGTGTTTGTGGTCGCGCCTACATCGTTTCCGGTGGAACCGTTATTGCTTCCGGTTCTTCGGAAGAAATCCTTGCCAACCCCCAAGTCCGTGAGGTGTACTTGGGCCAGTCTTTCCGCATGTAGCGTCTCGGAAGTACTCGGAAAATACGCACCTTTTCATAGCGTTGGAACTCCTAAGCCTGTGTCGATGATGAAGCCGTCATTGCAGCTGAAGCTGGGTCAGACGCTGACAATGACCCCGCAGCTGCAGCAGGCTATTCGCCTCCTGCAAATGCCTGCCCTCGAGTTGCAGGCGCACATTCGCGAACAGCTCGAAAGCAACGTGATGCTCGAGCCCGTGGATGAATACGAAGCCACCGGCCAGTTCGAGGCGCTCGAACCGCATCCCATGCCGGAAGAAAAGCGCGTCGATGCGCAGGCGGCGCCCGAAGTCGTCGTCGAATCCGAAGTCGTCGAGGACAACTGGAGCGAACGCAGCGCCGGTTCCGATTCCTGGCGTGACGACGATGAGCGCGCCGCCGAAGTCGCCGACGACGCCACGCAGTCGTTGCAGGATCACCTCGTCGGGCAACTCGAATACGCCAATCTCGCGCCGCGCGAGCTCGCCATCGCACGCGCGATCGTCGATGCCATCAACGATGACGGCTACATCACCGATTCGCTCGAAGACATCGCCGCCACGCTGCTTCCCGAAGTCACCGCCGGCGCCGACGAAGTCGACCGCGTGCTGCGGCTCGTGCAGACGCTCGATCCCGCCGGCGTCGCCGCGCGAAGCCTGAGCGAATGTCTCGCGTTGCAACTGCGCACGTTGCATCCCGACACACCGGGCCTGCGACTCGCGATGGCCATCGCCGACAAACATCTCGACCTGCTCGCCGATCGCGAGCTCACGCTGCTGCGCCGGGAACTGTCGGCCTCCGATGAAGAACTCGCGCAGGCCGTGGCGCTGGTTCGTGGCCTTCACCCGCGACCGGGTGCGACCGTCAGCAGCGCCAAGGCCGAATACGTGGTGCCCGACGTGTTCGTGCGTCGCACGGATCGCGGCTGGACCGTCGAGGTGAACAGCTCCACGTTGCCGCGCGTGCGTCTCAACCAGAGCTATGCCGACATGCTGGGCCGCGGCGCCGGACACTCATCGATGCGCGCGCAACTGCAGGAGGCGCGCTGGCTGCTCAAGAGCCTCGAGATTCGCAACGAAACGTTGATGAAGGTCGCGCGATCGATCGTCGAGCGCCAATCCGCGTTCCTCGAACACGGCGAGGAAAGCATGCGGCCGATGATCCTCAAGGACATCGCGCAGGCCATCGACATGCACGAGTCCACCATTTCGCGCGTGACCTCGAGCAAGTACATGCACACGCCACGCGGCGTGTTCGAGCTCAAGTATTTCTTCTCGAGCCAGGTCGAAGCCGCCGACGGCGGTGGCGCCTCCTCGACCGCCGTGCGCGCCAAGATCCGCAAGCTCATCAAGGAAGAAGACACCGGCAATCCGCTGTCGGACAGCCGCATCGCCGAGCTGCTCTCCGGCGAAGGCATCGCCGTCGCGCGTCGCACCGTCGCCAAATATCGGGAGGCGCTCGGACTCGCGCCTTCCAACGAACGCAAGGCCAAGGCCGCCCAGGCACACAGATAATCAGAATTTCATTAGATAGGCCAAAAAAGGAGACGGATCATGCAATTGTCGCTTTCCGGTCATCATGTCGAAGTAACACCGTCGATGCGCGCATACGTCGAGAAGAAGCTCGAGCGCATTTCCCGCCATTTCGACCACGTAATAGACGTGCACTGCATCCTGACGGTTGAGAAAATGGGACAAAAGGCCGAAGCCACTTTGCATGTGCGCGGCAATGCCATTCATGCCGACGCCACCGAGGAAAACATGTACACCGCCATCGATCTGCTGGCCGACAAACTCGACCGGCGCGTGCTCAAGCACAAGGAAATGAAGGCGGACAAACACGCGGCCGACGCCCGCAAGGCGAACGGCAAGTAATGAATTCCCCATGCGGCTAATTCTGGTCAGCGGGCTGTCGGGATCCGGTAAGAGCGTGGCGCTGCACATGCTCGAAGACGCCGGGTTCTACTGCGTCGACAACATCCCGGCCGCCCTGCTGAAGCCTTTCATCTCCCACACGCTGCGCAACAACGAGGCGCAGTACTCGCGCGCGGCCGTGGGAGTCGATGCGCGCAATGCCGCGGCGGAAATCGAAACGGTGCCGCCGCTCATCGACGAGCTCAAGAAGAGCGGCATCCAGTGCGAAATCGTCTTTCTGCTTGCCAATGACGACGAGCTGCTGCGCCGTTTCGCCGAAACGCGCCGCAAGCACCCCATCAGCACCGACCATGTCTCGCTGAAGGAAGCCATCGCCATCGAGCGCCGTCTGCTCGAACCCATCCTCAACGCCGCAGACCTGGTCATCGACACCTCGCGCATGGGCGTGCACGACCTGCGCGAGCTCATCAGCCAGCGCGTGGAAAAACGCAGCGCCGGACGCCTGTCGCTGCTGGTCGAATCGTTCGGATTCAAGAACGGCATACCGGGCGATGCGGATTTCGTGTTCGACGCCCGCTCGCTGCCCAACCCCTATTGGGACCCTTCGCTGCGCGCGCTCACCGGCCGCGATCCCGATGTCATCCGATTCCTCGAAGCGCAGCGCAGTGTTCCGCGGCTCATGGAAGACATTCTGCAATTCGTGGCTGCACGAATTCCCGAGCACCAGGCCGCGAACCGCCGTTATCTCACCGTCGCCGTCGGTTGCACCGGCGGACGCCATCGCTCCGTGTATCTGGCCGAGCGCATCGCCGAGCGCCTCTCGCAAAACTATCCGGTGGTCGCCATTCGCCACAATTCTCTCGGCGAAACGCGCTCCATCACGCGAGCGCCCACTCTCGCGGGAGCACAGTCCGCTTAATTGGGTTTTTCAGGCCTGACGGCCACTCTCGACGCCGCCGAAGCGGCGGCGTCCGATTTCCGTTCGCGAGGAAAAGAGGCGTGTAGCCGCGGCTCGTTGGGGCGCGCACATCCTTGACCTGCGTCCCCATTTCACGGGAAATGAGGAATACTCGCCGCCGAAATGGCCGAGAGCACCCTCATCCCTCGAAGAGAACGTCGACTCGCCGCGCTGCGCAGCGCGCTGCGTGAAGGCTCGTGGCGTGGCGCGGCGCGCATGATCGCCGCGATGCACCCGGCGGAAGTCGCGCTCCTCATGGAATCGCTGCCGCCCGCCCAGCGCGAGGTCGTCTGGAATTTCGTCGAGCCCGAAGTCGAAGGCGCTGTGCTGGTCGAGCTCAGCGATGAAGTGCGTCAGGCCTTCATCGAAGGCATGGACGCCAACGAATTGCTCGCAGCCGCCGAGAACATGGAGCTCGACGACCTCGCCGACCTGGTCGGCGACCTGCCCGAGGCGGTGTCGCTGCAGCTCGTGAAGTCCATGGACCAGCAGGACCGCGAGCGGCTGAAGACCGTGCTGTCCTACGAGCACGACACCGCCGGCGGCCTCATGAACACCGACACGGTGAGCGTGCGCGCCGACGTCACCGTGGAAGTGGTACTGCGCTATCTGCGCATGCGCGGCGAGCTGCCGGACAAGACCGATCGCCTGTTCGTCGTCGATCGCGACGATCGCTACCTCGGAACGGTCGCGCTCACTCGCCTGCTGACCGAGGATCCGGAAAAGTCGGTCGGCGACATTCTCGACCTGGAAGGCTCGCGCATGGCGCCGGAAACCAACGCGCACGATGTGGCGCGCCTGTTCCAGGACCGCGACCTGGTGTCCGCGGCCGTCGTCGATGAGCAGGGCAAGCTGCTCGGACGCATCACCGTCGACGACGTGGTGGACGTCATCCGCGAGGAAGCGGCGCACGAAGTCATGTCCGCGGCTGGTTTGCGCGACGAGGAAGACGTTTTTGCCGGCGTGATCCCGTCGACTCGACGACGCCTCGTGTGGTTAGGCATCAACCTCGTCACGGCATTCATGGCGGCGGCGGTGGTCAGCCGATTCGAAGGGACCATCGAAAAAGTCGCCGCGCTCGCCGCGCTCATGCCGATCGTCGCCAGCATGGGCGGCATCGCCGGCACCCAGACCGTGACGCTGATCATCCGCGGAATCGCGCTCGGTCAGATCGAATGGGTGAATGCGCGCTGGCTGCTGTGGAAGGAAATCGCGGTGGGCGGGCTCAATGGACTCATCTGGGCCGCGGTCGTTGGCGCCGTGACCATTGTCTGGTACGGCACCTGGAAGATCGCCGCGATCATCGCCGCGGCCACGCTGATCAACCTGCTGGCGGCGGCCGCGGTCGGCGTCATCGTGCCGCTGCTGCTGCGTCGCATGCGCATCGACCCGGCGCTGTCCGCCGGCGTGATCCTCACCACGTTCACCGACTGCATCGGCTTCGCGACTTTGTTAGGGCTCGGCGCGCTGTTCCTGACCTAGCGGCTCGCGCTGCGGCGTTCCCGGCACGCAACGCCACATCCTTACTTGCGTCTCCTGCTCTGGCGCCCGGCGAAGCGCGAGTGCGAGCTGGTGGTCGGCAGTTGGCCGCGCCTGCCAGAACATCCAGTGGCGCGCATCGTCATGCGCGAAAGTTGCGCGCGCGACCCGGTGATCGAGGCCGAACTCGAACGACACATTGCCAAGACCCGCGCCAATCCCGAGTCCGGTCGCCTTGATCCAGGATTCCTTGAGCGTCCAGAGCGCGTAGAACCGCGCCGATTGCTCGGCGGGCGGCAAGGACGCAAGATCGCCGGCCTCCCGAGCGGTGAAAAAACGGTTCGCGATCGCGAGCGGCGCGGTCCGCACCGTGACGTTCTCCACATCGATTCCGAGCGTCGCCCCGCGACTCACCGCGAGCGCCACCAAACCCTGCGTATGCGCCACGTTGAAATGCAGATTGAGCGACGCGAATTCCGCGGCGACTGCGGGCTTTCCGTGCGGGCCTGCGCCGAAGCGCAGATCGTGCGGCGCGATTCCAGGTGCGTACCCGGCCAGCGCGGTGCGCTGGAGCGCGCGCGTGATCAGGAATTGATGGCGCAGTTCCTCGGACTGCAGCCGGGCACGACGCTCCTGTTCGCCGGGCTCGAGCATCGCCTCGTACGCGGCGATCAATGCGCTGTCGCGCACCTCGTCATCGAATGCGAGCCACACGTGAATTTCATCGCCGGCGAGATTCAAGGCGCGAGCGTGGTCATGCCAGAAAGGCCACGAGCTCGTCGCGCTTGCCGAGCGTGTCGCGATAGCCCATCTCGATGAGTTCGCGCGTATAGGCGCTCTCGAACATCAGGTAGCTCGCGAGCAGACTTCCCGCCGTGCCGCGTGCGCCAATGATGCGCATGAGCGCGCGCAGACTCACGGGCAGCGAATCGATGTGGCGCCCCGCGAGCGCGGAAGGGTCGACGGACGGCGCGATCATCATGGTCTGAATCTGCCGCGTGCCGATGCTGCCGCCGGCGAGCGCCGAGAGCCGGTTGATGCGATTCAGGTTTTCGAGATCGGCTGAAATCTGGTCGCTGAACAATGTGTCGAGCATGTAGCCGAACAGTTGTCCCGGAGTCGGTGGTGAGTCGGACGCCACGAAGCGCGGAATCAGGTCGAGGTGCGTCGGACGGACGCCGAGGACCAGCAGGCGATCGGCGCCGAGATGAATCGCCGGAGACAGCGGCGCGGTCTGGCGCATGGCGCCGTCGCCAAAGTATTCGCCATGCAGGCTCATCGGCGGAAACAGGAACGGAATGGCGAGGCTCGACATCAGGTAATCGAGCGACAGCGGCACACGTTCGCCGTGGCGCTGGGCGCGCGACCATTCGCTGATGGTGGTCTCGGCCTCGAAGAACGACACCGAACGCGCGGTGAAATAGCTGGTGGCACACAACGCGAGCGCCCGCAGGTGGCCGTGCGCGACGTTGGCGCGGATGGCATCGAAATCCGTGACTTTCGACAGCAGCTCACGGAGCGGCGAATTGTCGAGCAAGGACTTGGGCGGGCCGATAATGCCGCCCGTGAACAGCGACCCCATCCATCGGGCGCCGGACTTGATCATGGCCCAGGCGTCCGTGCGGAATACGTGGGACACGCTGAAATTCGCCCAGACCTGCTCGATCTCGGCCACCGACTGGTGCCAGCGCGTCACATTGCCGGCCAGGATGCTGGCGGAGACGGCGCCCGCCGACGTGCCGACGATGATGGGAAACGGCCAGTCCGGGTTCGGATGAATCTCGGCAAGCCCCTTGAGCACGCCCACCTGGTAAGCGGCGCGCGCGCCTCCGCCGGTCAGGATCAGCCCTGCCCGAGACGCACTCTTGCCGCTAGAATCCGTTTCCCCCACGACCTTTCCATTTTCACGGAGAACAACATGCTCGCACTTCGACGGACCTTGGTCACCGCCTTGATCGCGGTGACCGCAAGTGTATGCGCACAGACTCCCGCCGCCACACCAGCCGAAGGAACGCAGGCGCCGGCCCTCAAACTACAGGATCAGGCGGGCAAGTGGCACACGCTTGAGCAGTACAAGGGCAAGTGGGTGGTGCTGTACTTCTACCCGAAGGATTTCACCAGCGGCTGCACCACGCAGGCGTGTGAGTTGCGCGACAACATTTTCGCGTTCCGCAAGGCCGACGCGGTGATCCTCGGCGTGAGCGTCGACGACGTCGCGTCGCACGAAAAATTCGCCAAGGAACACAGCCTGCCCTTCGACATCCTTGCCGATCCGACGCGTGAAGTGTCGGGCAAGTACGGCGTGCTGTTCAGCGCCGGCACGACGCAGCTCGCAAGCCGCCAGACCTTCCTGATCGGGCCCGACGGCAAGATCGTCAAGCACTGGGACAAGGTAGACCCGAAGGGTCACTCGGACATGGTGCTGGCCGAGATCAAGGCCCATTCAGTGGACAAGGCCCCGGCCAAAGCCGGCTGACATCAAAACGCCCGGCGCGAATCCCGCGCCGGGCGTTGATCTTTCCGCGGAAAGTCCGCGCTACTTGTCGTCGCCGGTTTTCAGATCCTTGCCGGTGTTGTCCTTGAGCTTTGCCTTCATGCCGTCGAACGTCGCCTGATCGGTGACGGTGAGTTTCGGGTGCCCGGCGAAGGCCCCCATCGAAATGGCGCCCACCACGTAATACGTCTCACCCGGTTTCACCTCGAGCGAGAGCGTATCTCCCGCCTCGGTGTGGACGTCGTACTTGTGCGTGCCAGCCGGCGCCTTCACGGTGCAGAAAGTTCCGCTGCCGAGCTTGCACAGCTCGACGTCGTTCTCACGGACTTTGTAGCGGATCGCCGCGCCCA
>Ga0307513_10013481_pt1 | contig 10026 bp, 5 predicted proteins | sample 15_EM_MG_FD_202174 | JGI IMG/M metagenome (GOLD analysis project Ga0307513, IMG submission 202174) | Populus trichocarpa ectomycorrhiza microbial communities from riparian zone in the Pacific Northwest, United States - 15_EM | ecosystem: Host-associated > Plants > Roots > Unclassified | place...
TGCCTCATGCGCGGGGTTGTTAACTGTCGCTTCTTCGGGACTATTGATTGTTCGACCTTTGCTTGATCTCGTCCAACGCCGCGCCGAGGCGTTCGAGTCCGCCGCTTAACATTTTGGTGTCGCCGCCGATGCTGAGGCGGAAGTGTTCGGGCATCTCGAAAAATCTCCCCGGCACGAGCGACGTTTCATACTTCTCGCGGAGCAGGGCGCAGAGCGCGTCAACGTCGCCGGTCAGGAGGCGCGGGAATGCGATCATGCCGTCGGTGATGGGTGAGGTTTCGAGGTCGTCGCGCGTCGAGAAAAAGTTGTTGGCGAGGTCGCGGTTCTGTTCGAGCATGGCGCGGGAGTGGGCGGCTATTTCGGGGAGGCGCGCGAAGGCGATGCAACTGAGGCGTTCGGCGGCGTGCGGTTGGGTGACGCCGAAGAGGTCGTTGAGTCGCCACATCCGTTCGGCCAGAGCGGGCGCGGCCAGTATCCAGCCGCAGCGCAGGCCGCTGAGGCCGTAAACTTTCGTGAGGCTGCTGGTGGTGATGAAATGCTCGCCGAGATGTAAGGCCGTTTGAGGCGAACGCGTGAAGGCGGCGTCGAGATAAACTTCGTCGACGAGGACGAGTGCGCCCACGCGAGAGGCGAGGTCGCCGATCTGTCTGAGCGTCTCGTCATCTGTATAAGCGTTCGACGGGTTGTGCATGTTCGTGACGACGACGAGACGCGTGCACGGCGTGATGGCGCGCTCAACCTCCGACGGGTCGAGGCGAAACTGTGCGTCGAACGGGCGAGTGAATCTTTTGACTTCCGCGCCGAGATAGAGCGCGGCGGAGACGATCAACTCGTAGGTCGGCTGCTCGATGAGCACTTCGTCGCCGGGTGCGATGAGCGTAGCGAGGGCGAGAAAGTTCGCCATCGAAGTGCCGTTGGCGGCGACGACCGAGTCGGGCGAGACGGCGTGCTTCGCGGCGATGGCTTGTTGGAGCGGCGGGTAGCCGTAGGCGCTCGCGCCGCTCAGTTCGAGGTCTGAGAGTTCGACGCGGAGGCGTTCGAGCGGATAGTGCTTGACGCCGCTCGTCGCGAGGTTAAAGGGTGCTTGCGAGTGTGTCTTCGCCCAGTGCATGTAGGCGGAACTCATCACGCGCTGCCGTGCGCTCATGGGTAAATTTTCCTTTGGCGTCGCAGCCAGTAGTAGCAGGCGGGCACGCCCGCGAGAACAATCACAAAGCCGATGGCGCTGTTGACCGGATATTTGTAGACGGTGCTCAAGACGACGAGCCAGCAGGCCGCGACGAAGAGAGCCGTGGTGTAAGGATGGCCGGGGACCTTGAAGGTCGCCGCAGCGTCGTCGCCGGGGGGCGAGCGGCGTCGGAAGATGAAGAGGGAGAGTCCGGTCAGCCCGAACCAGATGAAATCAACCGAGACGACGTAGTTGAGGATCTGCCCGTATCGCCCGGAGAGCGCGATGACGATTGCCGCGACGCCCTGCAACGCGATGGCGAAGACCGGCACGCGCGTGCGCTTGCTGACCTCGGCGATGCGGCGGAAGAACAGGCCGTCCTCCGCCATCGCGAAATAGACGCGCGGCGCGGTGAGCATACCCTGACTGAGGAAACCGAGCGTCGAGACGGTGATGCCGAGCGCGATGAGCGTCGCGCCGCGTTCGCCGAGCGCGCCGCGCATGACGGCGGTGGCGGGCGTGGTCGTCTGCGCCAGCGCTTCCGCGCCGAGCGCGTACACGCACACGAAGCTGACGGCGGTGTAGAGCAGGATCACTCCGGCCACGCCGAACAGCAGCCCGCGCGCGAGGTCGCGGCGTGGGTCGCGCATCTCGCCCGCGACGAAACTCGTCGTCTGCCAGCCGCCGTAAGCGAACATGACGGGCGTGAGCGCCGCGCCCATCGCGACCAGCAGATCGAACGAGACAGGCTCTCGCAGCGCGGGCGCGCCGGTGAACCCGTTCGCCCCGCCCGAGAACCACCAGCCGCAGAAGACGAGCGCGGCGATGGCCGCGATCTTCAAGACCATGAGCACGCTCTGCACGTTGCTCCCGGCGCGGACGCCAAGACAGTTGATGGCCGTCAGGATCACCAGCACGAGCGCGGCGAGCGCGCCTTCGGAGAGAGGAACTCGGGTGAGTTCGGCGAAGTAGCGCGCGAAGGTGATGGCGACGGCGGCCATGCCGCCCGACTGTATGACGAGCAGCAGCGACCACCCGTAGAGGAACGCCACGGTCGGGTGATAGGCGTCGCGCAGGTAAGCGTACTGGCCTCCGACTTCCGGCCTGCGCGCGGCCAACTCCGCGTAGACGAACGCCCCCGCCAGAGCGATCAGCCCGCCGAGCAGCCACGCCCCGAGGATGAGCACGGGCGTGTTCACCTGTCGAGCCACCTCCGCCGGGTTGACGAAGATACCCGCGCCGACGATGCCGCCCATGACGAGCATCGTCGCGTCGAAGAGATTGAGGCGGCGCGCTAGTTTGTTGTGCGTCGCGTTCGGCGTGGCCTGTGGTGTGTCGTCCATCGGGAGCGCAGTGTGCCGCACTTGCAGTTGTTTGTAAACCCGCAGACGGAAGCAGGAGAGGGATGAACAAGAATTGATCCATTGATCCATTGATTCAATGTTTCCCTTCTTTATTGAATCAATGAACCGATGAATCAATGAATGAATTCTTATTCATCCCTTATAGCAGTTTGCAAATGGATGTGACCGGCGCGCTATAACTGTAGGGGCAGGGCTTGTCCCTGCCCGCTCTGTTACGTCACTACACGGGCAGGGACAAGCCCTGCCCCTACAAATTTTTCCCGGTTACACTCAACTGCAACCAGCTCTAGATCAACGCAACACACAACATCAAGCTTATTCGTAGCTCAGCGCGTCCACGGCATCCTGCCGCGCGGCGCGCAGGGCGGGGTAGAGCGCGCCGATGCTGCCGCCCACCACGCCGATGAGCAGCGAGATCAGAACCCAGCGCGGCTCGATCTCGACGCTCAGACTGCTGATGCGCATCAGCGCGAAACGCGCCGCAAAGGTCAGCGCGAGTCCGAGCAGCACGCCGAGTATGCTCACCAGCAGAGCCTCTTGCTCGATCACCCACGCGATCATCGTATTCGACATGCCGAGCGATTTCAAGATGCCAATCTGGCGCGTGCGTTCCGTGACGGTCGTGTACATCGCGAGCAGGATGACGAGCATACTGATGGCGGCGGCGATGGCGACGACGACGCTGATGAAGACGTTCAGCGCGGGCACGCCCGTCGCGTAGAGTTCCGGCAGGTCGCGCGTGAAGATGATCTGATCTTCGGGGAACGCCTGATGAATGCGCTCAGCCACGGCGTCCTGCTCCGCCGGATTTGTGGCGGCGACGAGGATGCTCGTGCAACTCGCTTCGCTGCCCACCTGTTCCTGCATGGTCGCGAGCGGGATTTTGATGCGCGCGCCGCCGGGCGGTTCGTAGATGCCGACGATGCGAAACGGGCGGTCGTAGAGTTCGAGCGTGTCGCCGAGATGCGCCTTGCGCTGTTCGATCCAGACCGAATCGACGATAGCCACGTCGCCGCTTCGGGGGAGCGGTTCGCCTTCGATGATGCGCGTCCCGGCGAGTTGTGAGTAGGCGTCGAAGTCAACGCCGTCAACGAGACGGACGCCGAAACCGCTGTCGCTGCTGGCGGTGGTTTGCCCGAGCGGGATGGCGGCGCGCACGCCCTCGACGCGCGCCACTTCCGCCGCGTGCGAGACGGGCATGGCGAACGGCTGCGACCCGCTGAGGCCGACCGTGCCGGAGGCGCGCAGCATGATCTCCGCGCCGACCCCGGCCTCGCGCCGCCCGCGCTCGCGCAAAACCCCGTGCGCCAGACCGACCGTAAACACGATGAGCAACACTCCGACGGCGATGCCGACGACGCTCACGAGCGTGCGCGCCGGGCGGTGTGCGATGTTTGAGAGAACGAGATTGTCCATGGCTTTTTGTAAACGCGGGTGGCGTTCGATGACGCGGCGCGTGGCCGACGGGAGCATGCCGGTGGCGAGCATGGCGAGGCCGATGCCCGTCCAGAAAATCATTCCGGCCTTGCGCACGAGCGCGAGCGTGATGCCCGTCGCCGCCGCGAAGCCGAGCGTGCGCAGGACGACCTCCGTGCCACCCTCGTAGACGCCGATAGTCGCGGGCACGAAGCCGAACACGAAGTTGATCACCTTCGTCAACGACTCGATCACGTAGGGCGCGTCGAAGCCGGGACGGAAGCCGAGCATGCGCAGCGTCACGTAAACTTCAAGCACGCTCGAAGCGTGTGCGAGAAGATCGAAGGCGACGATGAGCAGGAAAGATTTGCGGTGATGCCGGTAGAAATCGTAAATGTTGGATTCGAGTTCGCTGATGTGCGCGCGGCGTTTGGCGAGCGCGCGCGGGTGGAAGCCGCGCGCGGCGAGGCGTTCGATGAACCACGTCAGGGGCATCACGCGGCGCGAGGCGGCCAAGCCCACCGCGAGTAAAGTCAGCATCGCGCTGGCCGCGATGACGAGCAGCGTGTAGTGCGCGGCGTCGGGCAGGTTGTAGGACGCGAGCATGACGCATGCGCCGCTCAGGATGAAGAGGGCGACCGAGAGATTGTAAAGCAGGTTGTCGACGACGAGCGCCTGCACGCCCATCACGAGCGGGACGCGCTTGCGCAGGAGCGCGGCCTTCGTCGCCTCGCCGAGAATCGGTCCGGTGAAAGTGAGGAACGAGATCGCTTCGCCGCTCAGGCGCGTGGTGAAAGCTTGCCAGAGATTGAAACGCCTGTGGTCGGGCGGGACGGCCAGATACATCGGGACGGCGCGGAAGAAATGGCGCGAGCCGCTGATGCCGAGCAGGACGAAGAAGCCGAGGCCGATGCGCGCGAGCGTGTCGAAGATCGATTGCACGCCGACGCGGTTGACGACGTAGACGAGCAGCGCGACGCCGAGCGCGAAGGCCACGAGTTGCACCCCGACGATGCGGCGACGGCGACCTTTGCCACCGTCGGCTTCAACTTCGAGTCTCGCTGTCTGTTCGCCCGCCTGCGTCGCGGCGGCAGCAGCGGCAGTTCCGGCTTTTTCGTCGAGCGAGATCAAGGCGCGACCTCCGCTCTGGTTCTCGCGCCGGACGCCGCGCCGACCGTCATGCCGGTCACGGGACGCGCCGGGAGCGTCTGCTGCGGGTCGAAAAGTTCGTTGATGATGCGACCGGGATAGGGGCGCGTTCGCCCGTCGAATCGCACGGGCAAAATTTGCGTGGGCGTCGGCAGTTGGTTGGTGAGAGCTAAGATGGTCGGCACGAAACTCAAACTATCATACGGCTCGCGAATGACCAACGCGCGGGGGATGCGGGTTGCCGCGCCGCCCGCGAGCATGAGGGTCGAGTGGGTGGAGGCGCGGAAGAACGAGCCGTGGTTGCCGCCGGGGTTGAAGCCGCGCACGTCGAAGTTCCAATGATTGTTGGCGAGGACGAGCATGTCCGTTTCCACGAGCAGACGTTGACGGCGGCGAAAACGGCGTATGAGTTGTTCATCCTCGGACAGGCCGGGAACGTCCGTCTCGGTGGCCGGGGTCGCGTGCCGCCCGAAGTGTTCCTGGAGGCCGACAAGCCCGTTCGAGTAGGCGGTCAGGTGCAGCGCGCGCAGCCATTCGAGATCGGTGTGCCAAGCGTCGATCCAGTCTTCGCGCCGCTCGCCGGGGGGCACGGAGAGTTTTGCGTCTTCCCACAACTTGAGCGGAAGTTCCGCACGCCACTGCGCGCGCTCGTAAAGGATCGCGCCGCCGGGTTGTTGCCGTAAGTTTGCGACGGGCACGTAGCGCAGGCGCAGTTCGCCGCCGCGCTCGTGACGCGCGAGCAGCAACGCCTGCGCATCTTCGCCGCGATAGAGCCAGACGGCCTCGTCGGCGCGAAAATCTTTTCCGTGGGCGTCGGTCAGGGCTTCCGCAGGGACGCGCGTGGCGACGAAATCCACGGGGCGGCTGTCAACTCCGCTCTGCACGTTGTTGCGCACCTGCGCGTCGCGCAACAGTGCGAAGTAGTTGACGCGCGTGAAACTCTGACGCACGTCGAGCGAACCGTCGGGCGCGAGCGCGAGTCCGGAGGGCGCGACGCCGACCGCGTAGTTCTGCAACTCGCCGATGCTGTTCGCTTCGCCCATCGCGCCTTTGGCGATATGGTCCGGGACGATGAGGCGCGCGGGGTCGAAGTTGTCGCGTTTGAGCGAGAGCAGGTTGGAGAGCGTGCGCGCGTATTCGGTGTACTTGCGTTCGTCGGTCGCCCACGAATCGGCGCGGGCTTTCGCGCGACGCGCTTCCTTGTCGCGCCCCGCGTCCGCGTCGGCCTTCGTCCACTGCTTCGGCTGCGCGGCGACGAGCGCGCTTTCACGAGCGACGAGGCGGTGGAGCGCGGCGAGTTCTTCCAGCAAATTCGCGTGCAGCTTTTGCCAGTCGGCGCGGTGCGCTTCGATGGTTTGGAAAAAGGCGTCGGTCGCGGCGCGTGCGAGCGCGGGCGAGAGTTTTTTGCCGCGCAACTCTTCGAGCAGGATGTGCAGTATGTTGAGGTCGCTGTTACGCAGGTGGACGGAGGCGCGTTCGTTGCCGTCGAAGTCCACGAGCGCGGTCGGGTAGGCCGTGCTCTGGCCTTTGAGGTAGTAGGAATCCTCCGTGGTCGTCGTGATCAAGGGCACGAGCGGGTAGATGCCTTTGAGCGCGTAATCGCTCAGCAGACGCCGCTTCGTGATGACGTGATGCCCGCCGCCCGCCCGACTTGCCAGCAACTTGACGAGATTGAAACCCTGACTGTAGATGCGCTCGTCCGTATTCGTCCCGTGATCGGAGACGACGACGATGGCCGTCTCGTTTGCTTGCGGCGTGGCCTCGATGGCCGTCCAAAGGCGACCGATGATGCGGTCGAGTTCCTGCATGGCGACGAGTTGCGTCGCGCGGTCGCGGTTGTGGTGGGCGGCGTGGTCAAACTCGGTCGTGTAGAAATCGAGATAACGGATGCGCGGGTCTTTCAACTTCTCCAACACCTCGCGCTCAAGTTGATCCATCACGATGTTGCGTCCCTCGAACTCCACCAGCCACTCATCGAACAACTCGCGCGGCGTGCGCGTCAGGAAGCGATTCTTCAGGCCGCGTTCGAGCGTCGTCCAGCGCGTGCCGCGTTGGTAGAGTTGGAAGCTGATGTGCCGCTCGTCGTAAGGATAGGAGTCAACGAGAAGGGGGATGCCGAGTTCGTCCAGGAGTTCCGCGCCGGGCATGTCCACGCGCACCTTGCCCGCCGTGCCGAGCCAGAAGGGAATGAAGTTGAGGTAGTCATAGGAGTGCAGCGTGAAGCGGTCAAACTCGACGTTGCCCTTGATCTGCAAGTGTTGCCCGGTGTCGAGCAGCGACCACGAAGGCCCGGAGAGGCTCACGCCGCGCACGTAAAAATTCGCAAGGCGCGTGCCCCGTTGATAGAAGACGTGCTCGAACCACGGCAACAAACTTTTGCCCGTGCGCGGGTCGCGCTCGCCCACAAAGCGATCAATGACATCCTGCGATAGCCCGTCAACTTTAACCACGACGAGGCGACGCGCCTGCGCAAAAGAGTTTTGCGCGGCGAGCAGGAGACACGCGCACACGATGAACGCCCGCACGCAACGATGAACGATAAGCCGCGCGCGGCGACGTGCCGGCGACGACGAAACGGACGAAGCGAGTGAAACAGATAGAGAGCCGGATGAGGTTATCCGTCTGCATCCGGCCTTGCGCCTGTTCCGACGTTCGTTTCGCCTGTTCATCGCGCCTATTGTCCTTCCGTCGCCGAAATGGTGGCGATGATGCGGGCGTCTCCGTTGGAGATGCGCTGCGACTCGCGTGCGGCTTTGCGCAAGTATTCCGCGCTCAGGGTGCGCCAGCGCGCGTCGGCGGCCTGATCGCGGTAGATGCGGACGAGCGTGGTTTTCGCCGTCTCGTTGTTGATGCGATAGAGGCTTGAGAGGCAGAGCTTTTGCGTCTCCTCGTCCTTCGTGTGGGCGAAGATGCGCCCGATGGCCGCAGCCGTCTTGCCGTCGGCGCGCTCGCCGTGCTCGTTGACGAACGCAAGCGAGCGGCGCACGTCTTCAATGTTCCACTGCACTTCGACCGCCGCGCTCGAATGCGCGACCTCGCGCAGAAATTGACGATGATGCGCGAGACGCCGCGCCGTGTCGAGCGCGGCGAACTGTTCACCGGGCGCGGTCGCTTCGCGATGCCTGTAGAGGCCGAACGTGGCGACGTTGGCGACGCGCAAAAGCGCCTGCGCGGTGCGAGAGTGGACGAGCGGCGTGAGTTCGGCGCGGCGGTCGCGTTCGAGTTTACCGGCGAGTCCGCCGGAGGGGCGGCGCGCGTGTTCGAGCAGCGCGGCGTATTGTTCGCGGGCGAGGCGCGCTTCGGCCTGCGTGTCGTTTTCGAGCGGGTTAGACGAGACGCGTTCGAGCTTACGCGAGACTTCGTCGCGGAGTTCGGGGTCGAGCGAGGCGTCGAGCGCGAGCAACAGTTTGAGTTGCGAATAGGCGCGCAGGCGCGAGGGTTGATTGATGTCCACGCCGCGCCGGTCTGTGACGAAATCGTAGACGGCGCGACCGAGGAAGAAAGGAAGATCGAGATGCGCGAGGCTTGCCGTCGTGCGCGCGACATCCTGCAAGACGCGTTGCGACATCTCGCGTCGCTTCGGGTTCAGGTTGTCGCGGAAATCTACGAGCAGGATCGGAATCTTCGGGTGGTCGAGTCCGTAGAGCGCGAGCGGGATCATCTCGACGGCGCGCGCGCCCGGAGTCTCTGCCGTCACGCGGCGGTTGTCCGCGTCGAAGTAGCGCGTCTCGGTGTAGCCGCGCCAGCTTTGGAGACGCTTGTCGCCGTAGGGGTTCGCGAGGTTGAGAAATCGTTTGTCGTAAGGGCGCGCGCGTTTGGCTTGCAGGTCGGAACGGGCGATCCAGAGGAGCGCGTGCGTGGCGTTGCCGCCGGGCAATTCGAGCGGCTCGAAATAGAAGCCTTCCGTCTCGGCGCGCTGGCGCAGGAGTTCCCAGTTGTGGCCGCGCGTGTCGAGCCACTGGGAATTCTGCTTGAGGTCGTCGATGAGGCCGCCGAAAGTTTTCTGCGTGAGCATGAGACGCGCCTGTATCTCTTTCAACTCGTGCGGCGCGAAGACCGACTCCGTGCCCGACTCGGCCTGATAGAGCGCGAGCACGGCGAGCGCGCGGATGACGTGCGCCTTGCGATAGTCGTCGGCGTTGCGGCGGTAGGCGTGCGTCGTGGCTTTGACGGTCAGGCTATAAGGGTTGAGCACGAGCGTTTGCAGCGCGTTCCAAAAGACCCTGTGCCAGACCTCGCGCTTCGTGCCCGCGAGATCGAGCAGGTGCGGCGGCGCATCTTTGCCCGCGCGTTTTTTGTTTGCGACGCGCGTGTAGAGAAAGGGGACGGCAGACGCGGCGCGCTGGCCGATGCTCGGACGCGTGTAGGTGTGCATCCAGACGTAGCGCAGGCGGTCGTTTTCGGTCGTGTCGTCGCCGAGCGTGTCGCGCAGGATGCTGACGAGCGGAACGTCCGAGTCGTTGTTATGCGCGAGTCCGTCGAGACTGCCGAAGACGGTCAACAGTTCCGCGCCGCCCTCGACCGGGACGCGTTCGAGTCGGAAGCCGGACGTTTGAGGTTGGGTCGAAGTTGAGACGTGTGGAGCGGGGACGGCGAGTTTTTGCGCGACGGCGATTGGATTCGCGCCGGACAGTTGGAGAAGCAGGAGCGCGACAATGAGACGGACGATGTGCCGCGCTCTCCCGTTCGAGATCACCTTGTTCATGCGTTCGTGCGCTACCTGCCGTTGCTCATAAACTCGCTCCTTCTGGAGCAAATCGGCTGCACTGCCTGTCTTAGTGTTAAACGGCATCCAGCCCCTTGCCTTCGTCAAACGCCTCGAAAAAGAAGTTCGCACCGTCGAACCGCAACCCGTGTGCCGCAGGAGAGAGAGACTGTCCGGGCAGCAACTCTAAATTGACGCCGCAGCGACGCCAAATGTTTACAACC
>Ga0307513_10013482_pt1 | contig 10026 bp, 5 predicted proteins | sample 15_EM_MG_FD_202174 | JGI IMG/M metagenome (GOLD analysis project Ga0307513, IMG submission 202174) | Populus trichocarpa ectomycorrhiza microbial communities from riparian zone in the Pacific Northwest, United States - 15_EM | ecosystem: Host-associated > Plants > Roots > Unclassified | place...
TGATGGGAGGGAAATTCTATTTCCCACAATTGCAACACCCGAGAACCCACTGATCGAGTGGAAACATCCCCGATCATCGAAGGGGTGCCCCTACCCAAAAGGGACAGGCCGTGGGAAGCCCCCTGGGTCCTACAGAGGGGTAAAACCCTGCCGCGAGCCCTGGGAGGGGGCTGGGAGGGGGTTTTCCCCCTCCCCTTGTAAAATTACCCCCCCGGCCTTGTAATTCACCGTAATAGTTTTACTATTTGGATAAGGACAGTTGCTAGGTATACTCGTACACACTGATGCTGTACGGGACAGGCTACAGCAAAGGCTTGGAAATAGCATCGTCATGTCAGATCTTATGTTCCCGTGTCGGCCGCCTACCTCACTGATGCCTGTAGGACCCTGAACGAGAGCAAAGGTCTCGAATTCAATGATGTAGGTCTCACTTTTCTTCGCGTTTATCTCATTGCTGACAAAACCAAGATCCTGTTATACAACTTCTTCAAAGATTCCACAGCCAGTCTGAATCAGTGGCGTTTGGTACTGAATGATGTTTCCAATGGGGACAATCCCTTGGATGCTCCGGCCTTTGAAGAAACATGTCATGCAAGCGTCTGTGTGGAGGTATGCTGTTTACGGCCTAGACTTTCATTTCCATTTTCACTTATGTTATCTGGCTCAACAGTTGAAATTCTTGTACGTTGCAATTACTCGGGCCCGGAAAAACCTTTGGATCGTGGACGATTCCGAGTCAGCCGAACCGATGAAGGTGCCTGAGAAGCCAATTATCCTGAAAACTCTTCTCACTCTTCATGTAGGTGTACTGGGGTAGCAAGGAGCAGATTGGTATCTGGTCGTCTACCACTGAGGTGCCACCTTTGGCGACTTTATCCACTTCTGGAGAATGGTCAGACACTGGGAGAACGTCAGTACTGGGGTTTGGTATCATTATTTATGTTCTCGAAGCTCGGTTTGGGTTCAGCTCTGCCCCGTCAAATTTTCAGGCTTGGCTGGTGGCAGTTTGGTTCGAACGGAGCTTCGAGAACGTCAGGTATTACATGACCTCTGACTCATTTCACAGAATGTTCTTCAACAAGCGCTATGCCCAAGCTTCAATCGCATTTCTTAGGGCTGGGCAGAACCGAGTAGCCGCAATATGTAATGCATACCTCCTGCGAGAAAGAGCTCGGTCAACGTCCACTAGCGCCAGCGAGGCCAGGATCAAGGCTTTCTTAACTGCAGCTGATGCTTTCGTTGCCTGTACACAGAATACCCTACCCGAGCAGATCAACGAACGTCTGGCATACTGCAGGACTGCTGGGGAATGTTACTCAGAAACTGGTTCCCTGAAAGAAATCGGAGACAGGTACCGGTTGGCTGAACGGTATGCTGCAGCTGCTTGCATTTATCGAGAAGGTGGATGCTTCGATCAACTGGTAGAGGTGATCGCTCAACACGGGGACGTCATCGGTGGCGGCTTCCTTGAAGACTTGAAAACGGCCACACAAATGCACTACCTCAAGGTATGTTTCAATGAGCGTCATATTTCCGAGTATCTCTCACCCCCCTGACATAGCGTCTGGGCGTCAGGTAAATGTTTAGGTTTCATTTGCTCAACGACGGGTTTTCTGAGACCCGAACAGAGAAGCTGGGAAGTTGCTCCCTTCGGAGGAGGATGCGCTGCAGTTCTTGGAGGATTACGGGCTGGATGAAGTACTAGTCTGCCGCTCCTCGGGCCAATGCTCAGGCGCCCCAGATCTGTAACTAGCAACGGTTCCATGCGGCCGTGGCGAGTCGCACCTTATTGCGGCACACCTAAACCCTGTAACTTTTTATGTAACCGTTTATGTGACTCGCAAAAGAAGATTTTTTGAAGGAACTCGTGCAAAGCCCCCCAAGACTTCTGACCCCACCCCATGGGATTATTGGGTGAAGACCGTGACGAGGGCGTCCAATGGTGTTGGTGTCCTGACAATCCTCCCCACTGTCGGCACGAGCAATTGTGTTCAGATTGCCTCGTTTTGTTATCCGTTGGATCCAGGGGATGGAATACGGTCGTCACTGTGAGAAAAGGTAACGAGGGATATGATAGGTATGAATAGATTAAAAGAACCATGGGATGTCAGCCGAAAACAAATGGATCGTAAATGGTGGTGGTCTGAATTAGAAGTGCGATGTAGCGCAGTATGGGGGCGAAGCGACCACGCGTTGTACCAGTGTAGCTAAGACCTGCCAGAATTAGGTACTATTGTGTTGTAAATGGGAACGGCCTGAGGCGGGACACTCCCGGTCCGTCGCCTCACAAGGACCGAACATTAGGTGCTCGGCCGACTGTCGGCACCTGCATCTCAGCTGTACATGATGCAAAGCCCGAGACACGTACAACGACGCATCAATGGCAACAAGGGAGGGATTCAGAAACCGAGACAAATAAACAGACCACGTAGAGACGCGCCGGCTTTCGGGGTATGTGACTTTTAGAGGAGCAAATCGGTGCTCGTAATAACACACGGTACACGAAGAAAATGCAAACGGGGAGAAGACGAGGGTAGGGGACAACGATTTCAGGATTTGCCTTTTAGAAGAAAAAACTAGGAGTCATTGTCCTTTTTGAAATATTAGTCGATATTCTATGGCGAGTATAGGCTGGCGTACTAAATTGGTGTTCGAAATCGCAAGGATATGAACTTAGAACCGCGACCCGGGCCAGCCGTCCTCCGAGTTGGACAAGAAGCTCGTCCAACGTTCGGGTGTGTGCCCACTGCGCTCACGAGAAAATCAGCCTCTCCAGGAAAGAGGTTGCTTATGCAAAGCGAAGCTGGAACAGCTGGCAGATGCCGGAAGGTTGGGATCAAGGATGAGATTTACACTTGCAGGACAAGTCCGATAGGAAGGAGGACAGACACTTAATCCGCTGCATTATCCGAGTCCGCTTCGGGGCTGGACGCGATCTGGCGACCGGACGACGCCCTCGACGGAGCCCCTGAAGATGAAGAAGTGTGCTCTTGTGCCATTGTCGATGGCTGAACGCAAAGGAAAAGGCGGGGTGGGCAGCGACTGTACGGAATCGGAGGTGGCCCATCGTAATTTTAAAGTGAGACCCATTTCACAGGGCCAAATAGAGTTGGATCAATGAATTGTCGCGTGTGCCGGATCTGAGTTTCCTGTAAACTATCCCACTCGAACTCGTGGCAGGGAGCAAGAAGGCGACAGACGAGGAACGTTGCGATGATTTTGAACGATCGCCGGACTTTTGGTTCACCCGCTGCCACCCGTCTGAACACCGGAGGGGCGTGGCTTTCGTTCCACATACAACTGCAGACGCCGTGCACATCCCCCGATTCTAAACATACCCTCTGAGCAGGGAAAGAAGCAAAGCCTGGCCCGCCGTGCGGCCCGGAGTTTGGGGAAGAGGTTATCGGTGACGTTATCCGTTCCTCTCCCCTGAGAGAAGCCCGACGGTTGATTAAGGGGAAGGCGAAGTTGACATGGGCGTTTCCGCGGCCTGCCGTATCCCGACTGTGCGCAGAGGGATGGGGAGGAAAAGCTATGCACCCAGATAAACGAGAAACATATCAGAACCCAGTTGATCTGCGTTCCAGGTGTTTAAATGGCCCTACCTACCGCGGTCTTAAAATAACTTGACCCACATACGTATATATACCTTTATATGGTTCTCAGAACTCCTCTGAATTTTTTCGACTAGCTAGGCTGAAAGACATACACCGGTAGATTTCAATACGACGGAGTCACAAGGCAACGGATCAGCAGCACAGGGAAAATAGAACGTCTGAAACGTATCTTCATCACCAGAGACACCTCGGATCCAGAGGAGAGACTGTGGTGACCGAGATGGGCAGAAGTCGAAGTGCGTACCAATGTTCTCAACTGAGTGTGTGGTCAGTGAGCGGTCGCCGCTCAACCCCCTCGCCGACGAGGTATTCAGCTTTGGAGTCAACCTTTTCCCATTCACCAACGCTCTCCGAGCGGCCACTTTCCGTTCGCTTCGGTGCGACCTGTTAGAACGTCGGACACCCATCTGAGATCTCTGTCTCCACATCCGACAACGTTTTTCGGTCAGCCGAATGGGGCGAAATACACGCTGGAGATCTTCATGCGTACTGTGCGGATCTCCATTATCGAGTCATCGGTTCACGAGCCCTGGGCAGGACAAAGCATCCGTAACATTTATCCAAACGGGGAGGACGATCATTGGGGAACTCGCGAATCTCGTTAGGATCCAGACCTATGCGATTATTGTCATCGGAGAACGAGATCTAGACGAAGACGGGTGGTCACTGGTCATTTCCTGTCCGTGTCATCTCAAGGTCACAGGTATCTGCACGGTGTAACAAGAGAGAGCGTGGACAGAAGAGAGCTGAGGGCACGCGGCGTGGTTGGCGAGTTGCGAATGTTCAACTCAACCAAACTAGATCGGACCGCAGTACTCGATCGACAGAGCCGATTCGAGCGAAAATGCGTAGGCGGGTTCAGAAGCCCTCAAATATAATGGCCAGGAATTATACAGTCAACGCGCAACCGTCACGCGAAGCACCAGCCGGATCAGACGCGACGGACACACCCCACCTCTCCACGTCGGCCGGGCGACAAAAAGAAGAGGCGGAGTTCCTGCGTGGGAGTAGGTGATTCATGTTCTCGACGATAGCGAGCAGCCCGAATTGATTTGGACTGGCCGTAAAGAATGGGATTAAGTGGGGGTGTGGAAATGTGAAGAGCCAGACGATTGCTTTTGAAACGAGGACTCCGGAGAACGCATGAGCAGGTGATACCTCTAGAAACAGCAAAAAAGCCGAAGGGACTGCCGAATCTGTTCAGAACTTCGTGGCAGAGTCTCAGATAACCACTAGCATATCTGGTGCAGAAAAATAGGTGATGTCCAGAGAGAGCTGCCGCAGACGAGAGCCGTCAAGTCAAAATGGCTACAGGCCGCGCGCTAATTAGCGCCTCCTGGCGCTTGCTGAAGATTTCACCACGTGTCAAACCATCATCTCGCCACCCACTGCCCCTGTGAAGCCCTGCGACGACATGGATTTCCGAAAGGCTTTCGCTAAAGCGCGGGAGAAAGTGAAGCACGGACTATCGAAGATCAGAAAAAAGCGAGAGGGAAGTGTAGTCAACGTCGGCGGCGAGGGATTCGACCACTCCGCCTTATCTTTGCAATCAGGACCCGATATCGTGGCAGAGGGCGAGGTCAGAGGAGAGGACAGCGGGGCTAGCGGGAGAGAAGACAATCCAGCTCCGCGACCAGACGATTCTGAGTCTATGTCGCCGTCGGTGGCGGGAAGGGGACATGACTTGGGAGGGAGCGACGACCACGTCAGCGGAGGGGAAACCGACCGGAGGGGTCTACATCTGGATCCACACGTAAGGACCGAGACAGGGTCTGGCCAAGAAGGGAGGGACCAGGTCGATACTCTTCAGTCGGACATTCGAAACAGAACGCCCACACCTATCTTGCGAGGTGGGGAATCCGAGGGTATGTGAACCACACTATCTCAGCCACTGCCTCTGACAAATGGCGTAGGCGATCCGGCGATTCCTGATGATGTCCATCGCGGTGCCGCCGCCGCCGCCAAGAATGAATCAAACTGGAAATCTACCGCATCTTCTGCAGCCAAATTGTTCCTCCGCACGGTGGAAAGAGCCTCAGATGCCTTCCCTCCTCTCAAGTCTGTTGCCGGAGGGCTCTGCGCTATCATCGACAACTGCGAGGTACGTTCACCTTCGTTCGTTCGATCCGTGATGCTTACAGCTCTCCCAGCGGACAAAAGTCAACAAACAAACGATAGAGTCCTTGGGATCCCGGGTCGAAGCGCTTGTAGAATCACTCTGCAAACCTACTTCTGAGGACGATTTCAAGGAGAAAGCGAGGAGAAAGAAACTGGCACGGTAAGCCCATCACATCCGAGATCAGGAGCTGAGGCTGACGGTCGGGGATTGCTAGGAAATTGGAAGACGTCTACAAAGTTCTGGGCCCAATGACAACTCAAAAGGATATTGCACAATTCTTGAACAACACCGAGAACTCCCACAGGCTTAACAGTCTAGTAGATGATATTTGCGAGGCCATGATAGATTATCAGGTTCGTACTCCCAAAGGACCCGCATCCACCACATCTAACACATACCGCAGACTTCCTTACAGCAAGATATCTACAACAGTGCCCGTCAGTTAATCGTAAGTTCTCACCCCAACTACCCACCCATCCATAGTAATCAGCCCCCAGGATAACACGGACCTCATCCTCCTTGACCGCATGTATCACGTCGCTGATGCCGGATACCTCTGCGGGCACAGGCAGGGATGCATGAAGGGGACCAGGAGAGATGTCCTCTTCCAGCTCGAACGGTGGTCCAAGGATGAGCACGACAAACGAGTGTTCTGGCTCAACGGTCTTGCCGGGACGGGAAAGTCGACCATCGCCCAGACCTTTGCAGAGATGTGTTTCGCAGACGGGAAGCTAGGGGCCAGTTTCTTCTGTTCGCGGGATTTCGAGGACAGGAGCAACCTTCGATCCATCTTCCCCACCCTCGCCTTCCAGCTCGCTCACCTGTACCCGGAGTTCCGAAAGGAGCTACTTCCAGTCTTGAAGACGAGGCCTGACGTTGGACGGGAGGCCCTCTGTTCACAGATGGAGAAACTCATCGTTGGACCTTTCCAGGCAATAAAAACCCCAACTCTCATTGTCATCGACGCCCTCGACGAGTGTGGAGACGAGGAGCCCGCATCCGCGCTCCTGTCCGTCCTCTCCCGTTATGTGGACGACATCCCGCTTGCCAAGTTCCTCATCACCGGCAGGCCCGAACATCGGATTCGCTCCGGGTTCCGTTTGGAGTCACTTCGGCCTCACACTGAGGTGTTCAAACTACACGAGGTTCAACCCACCTCAGTCGATAGTGATATCAAACTGTTCTTGAAAACCCGGTTCACCGATATCGCCAAGAACCGGAGTGACTGCAGTCTCGAAAAGGAATGGCCTGGCCCACAAAACATTGATATTCTCTGCAAGAAGGCAGCCGGGTTTTTCATCTTTGCTTCAACAGTTGTCAAGTTCATTTCATCCCATCACCACCCACCCAATGAGAGGCTTGCCCTCATTGTTTCACTCCCAATGGACACCTCTCATGAAGGAAAGTTGGGCAGTGATCTCCTCTATACCCAAGTCCTGGAGGAAGCTTTCCATGATGTGGATTCCTATGATCACGAGCTCTACTCCCATTTCAAATCTGTGGTGGGGGCAATAGTTCTTATCTTCCAACCACTCTCCATCAAAACCCTCTCAGACCTCCTTATCAACTGTGGCACTCCAGCCAGGATGTCCAGCTCTCTACGCACCCTCCACTCTCTTCTCCTTATCCCAGAAAACATTGATAAGCCAGTCCGAATCTTCCACAAGTCATTTCCTGACTTCCTCATGGATCCAAGACGGTGCACAGATAGCCGGTTCTTTATAGACTCTCCAATCTATCACAATGAGATCCTGCTTTCATGCCTCAATGTGATGAAGGAGAGGTTAAAGAGGAATATCTGCAACCTGGATGACCATACTGTCCTCAGTGAGGTTGAGGATCTTCCCACACAGAGGGCTACCCACATTGGGGGTGCTCTGGAGTATGCATGCTGTTTCTGGACAAAACATATAAAGGTTTCCAGTGGTGGCAGTGGAGCTGAAGATGCACATAAGGCAATAAATGAGTTCTTTGAGACTGGCTTTCTGTTTTGGATTGAGGTCCTGATCCTCATGGAAAGGCTCAACATTGGTATCTATGCTCTCAATGAAATCCAGCAATGGTGTATGTTGGTAGGTCACATATTTTTAGACTTTTGCTGGAGCCCATGTTCATGTATGTTCAGACAGGAGTTCCTGACAGGTGGACCAGTGACAGCAAGCATTTCATCCTGGAAAATTTTGATGCAATCTCCAACTCTCCTTCTCAAATATATGACTCTGCTCTCACACTCTGCCCTTCATCATCCTGGATCCATGAGTGCTACACTGAAAAGTTTCCAAAAGAGGTTAAGGTGGTGATGGGACCAGCAGAATGGGGAGTATGCACCCGCACAGTTTCCTGCATTGATGACTACACAGAAACTGTTGAATACCATAACAACACTATTGCTACTGGCTTGCACAATGACATCACCATCTTTAATGTATTGACAGGCAGCCAGGTTGCTGTTCTCTCTGGGCATACTAATTATATTGTATCTGTTGCCTTCTCATCAGATGGGACATTGCTTGTGTCTGGGAGCCATGATAACACCATCAAGCTCTGGGATGTCCAGACTGGTGGAGTTGTCAAAACTTTTCATGGCCACACCAACATAGTCCTTTCTGTTTCCATCTCAGTGGACAACACTATGATTGCTTCAGGATCTGATGATGAGACAATTTGTTTGTGGAACATTGGGACAGAGGTGTGTCAGGTCATAAAGGAACACAATGCCAGCATTACAACTGTCAGCTTCTCCCCCACAAATCCTCAACTCCTCCTGTCTGCATCCAAGGATGGTACTGTGCAGAAATGGGGCACAGATGGTCATCAGATTGGCCCCTTAATTCCTGGTTCCCATGTTGCATTCTCTCCAGATGGCACTCAGTTTGTTTCATGCAATGGGTCAGTTGTTACTATTTGGAACACTGATTCTGGTGAAACTGTAGTGGAGGTCCACCTAACAAATGCTAAACCCCACTATTGTTGTTTCTCTCCTGGTGGGAAGCTCATTGCTTGTGCTGCTGGTCATACTATCTACCTTTGGGACATCACTGGCCCAGACCCTCACCTTATCAAGACTCTTGTTGGACACACAAATAGAGTCACCTCCCTTGTCTTCTCCTCTTCCCTCACCCTCATCTCAGCATCTGAGGACAAATCAATCAAATTCTGGGAGACTGGTACCTCATCAGCAAACCCAGTTGTACCTCACTCAGCCCCAATCAGGGCTGTCAGTCTCCAAGCAAAGGATGGGCTGGCTTTCTCAGTTGATTCAGCAGGGGTGGTGAGGACCTGGAGCATCTTGACTGGCTTCTGCAAGGAATCCTTTCAAACTCAAGCCAAAGATATTGGTGTAGGAGACATTCAACTACTGGGTGATAGATTGATCATTATTGGGTACAAGGAGGATCAGGAGGAAATTTGTATGTGGGGTACTGAGCAAGGTGAACCCCAAACAGTGGGCAAAAACACTTTCATACCCAGGGGTCTTAGGATATCAGGAGATGGATCCAGAGTTTTTTGTGTAGATGGCCGTGACATACAAGCCTGGTCCATACAGACAGGGGTACATACAGGCAAGATAGATATGCTGTCAGGAGATCCATATTGGCTTGACCCCCTCTGGATAGATGGTTCAAAAGTCATGGTTCGCTGTGAAGGGTCATTAACCCTGGGCTGGGACTTTGGGATTTCAGGCTCAACCCCCATTAAGATATCTCCAACACCCACAGATAGACCCCATCTGGATTTTATTGGTACTGCAGCCCAATCAACCACTGATCCAATTGGGATTGAGGATAGGATCACTGGAGAGGTGGTTTTTCAACTATGTGGTAGATATGCACAACCTTCTACCACACGGTGGGATGGTCAATATCTGATTGCTGGTTATGGGACAGGAGAGGTGTTGATTCTGGATTTTAGTGATATGCTTCCTTGATAGGGATTTGTAGAATCATGTAGTAGTGTTCACAACCTGTACAATAAGTATCTTTCTATGCAATTGTCAACCTGTTCTAAACCCCCTCTACTGAGTGACTCCTCAAGAGATGCATTGTTGTTTGGATAGTATTCTGAAGTTTCTTCAGTTGAACTGGACTTGAGTGAACTCAATGTTCACTCTGACCACATTCATCTGATACAGGTGATCACATTCCCACCCCCAATGTGAAGCTCAAAACAGCAAACAGGGAAAATAGATTACAAGACAATAGTGAAGCAGATCACATACTTTATCTATAATATACTCATGGTCAAAGATAGATAACAGTTTCGGTAAGACATTTTTCGAACTTAAGCAAT
>Ga0307513_10013483_pt1 | contig 10026 bp, 11 predicted proteins | sample 15_EM_MG_FD_202174 | JGI IMG/M metagenome (GOLD analysis project Ga0307513, IMG submission 202174) | Populus trichocarpa ectomycorrhiza microbial communities from riparian zone in the Pacific Northwest, United States - 15_EM | ecosystem: Host-associated > Plants > Roots > Unclassified | place...
TTAGTCCCACTTATAAGATTGCCCTATCTAGGGCCTAAACCCCTGGTACTGTCCTCATATATGTGGGAGCTTCCATTTCTGCACATAATTCTTACATGGAGTTCCTTTTATTTGATTTTGGGGGTAACTTGTTCTTCCAACTTGAGGGTGAAACTTGGGTGAGACTTTCTTTCTGGGTTTTTGGATTCTAAGTCAGATATTATTATTATTATATGTATTTTCTACTTTAATGATGTACATTGCCTGTAGTCTAGTGATACATGGTTTCTGGCTACTCACAATATATATATAAGTCTTGAGGTTTATAAGCATGCTGCAATATTAGTCCTGTTTTTACCACACCCCCCGCTAGAAAATCATTATGTAATCTTCGGACTTTGAAACAACGTCGCGTCAATTTCACGCGACAGCAATAGTTTTTAACCCTTTTTTTGAGAGGGACGATTTATGTATAGCTAATTAAATATAGAAACCAAATTTTGAGGGGAGATGGCTACTCCTTGTGTGAGCATTTTTGTCGATGGAATTCAGGCCAAAACTCATGCACGTGATCTGAAGGTGCTTGCTGTTATCGACACCGATTTTCCTACCGCTTCCGCATCCACCTAGAAGGTCCCAAATTTTTGGTACAATACACATTTGGACTCATTAAGAAAATTTCTCTGTTAATAAATCCGAAAGGACCTTTTGATCTGTCTGTTCAATGGAGGGAAAGGTAATTCCAAAGTCCGAAGATTACATAAACATTTTCTAGTGCAGTTTTGGGGGCGTGGTAAACAACAGACTTCATTAGTGTTTGAAGGTCCAGTCTTTGGGCTTTTTGACACTTTTTTTGAGCTAGGACATTGTAATAAAAATTCCCCACCACAATTAGGGTTTTAGAACACAAATTTTCAGGGTTGGTCCAGTCTTTTTCCGGTCTTAAGACTGGAAAATTTCCTTTTCGGATGCCCCAGTTGTAATGCAGAATTTTTATGGCACCTCGCTAGCTCAAAAAATGCCCAAAAAGGCAAAAGACCGGACCTTCAAACACTAGACTTCATATATCATGATCCGTAGGGCACATCACATATATCAAAGACTGTCTACGAGAGACTACTGCAATATGGCTATAACTCCAATATAATTACTCTAAAAATATTTTTTATTCACTCCTGCAACACAAATTGAACTACATTCTAATGTCATTAATTAGTGATGGGAAAGGGTTGATGAACCTGTACAGTAGGTCATATGTAAAGGTATGAAGGATTAGGGTCAGAGTTATGGTTTTCTGACCCTCACAACCCAAATTTACTTTCAAAGACTGCTAGGATGTTAGTGTTTAAAGGTCCGGTCTGGTCCAGCCTTTCGACCCCCAGGGCAGTAGACTGAGACCGGGACCGGTCCACATCAGTTCAGAGACCACAAAAGACTGCACAAAACCAACGTAGACCAGTCTTGATCGGTTTTTTGCAGTCTTAGACCGGTCTGGACCGGAAATTTATTGCACAGTTAATATACTACATTTTTTACATTTATTTGTCAGTGGGGATTGTTGACTGACATATTACCTTCAATATGAGCCCTGTAACATTGAAAATGGTGAAGAATTGAGTAAGATATGATTTATTTCCATCACATCTACTCTTTTTGTCCGATATTTTATAGTTTTGACCATAACATTGTCAGATTTCAACCATTTTTGATGGGTATAGGCTCAAATTCAAGGTGTTTATTGGGGGTATAGGTCTACCAGTTCAGATTGGTCTATCAAAACCGGTCTCTTTGCAGTCTTTTCCAGTCTTGGTCTTGTCTGGTCCTGGTCTTTTCCAGTCTTGGTCTGGTCCAGTCTTGGTCTTTTTCCAGTCTTGAGACTGGACCTTCAAACACTATAGGATGTGTAGCACTAATAAGAATATTCCAAGCACAAAAGTCAGTCTATTGTTGCCGATCCTAAATGGGTTGTCTACGAGACTACAGCCACAGACACTGGCTACACCTTTCCTGAACCAGGACTCTTCGTCGGCATCACCAGTGTGGAAAGACAAACAACATATTTCATGAACTGGGTCAAGTATTGAGATGCTCTCATTTATCGCCTGGCATTCTCTTCATCTGCAAGTACATTCAGTAATAAATTCTGGCGGCTGCTCCTCAATTTACCTCTGGATCACAACCCCACCACTCCTCCAGGCTCCGAAACATGACATCTCTGAGAAAACCAGTTTTAGTGTTTAAAAGTCTGGTCTGGTCCGGTTATTGGGTCCCCATGGGTGCTAACCGAGACTGAGACCGGTTAGCGTGTCCTCGGAAACCCAAAATAACTGGACCGAACTGGTACTAACTGGTCATGGTTGGTTAGCAGCGGTTATTTTTGGTTATATAACTGGTTGTAACCAGTCAAGGTTAGTCACAGTCATAACCAGTTAGTGACCGGTTGTAACTGGTTATTCGGGGTGAACTTTGCATTAAATAATTGGCATTGTAATTCAATACATTCAATATTCTACTAGTATACATAAAAAATCGAGAGTAAAGTAATAAATCAAGGTACAAGGTGGGGATGCAGTAGAAACGTCCATCCCAATGTCGATACACGCAGTCGAAACGTCCACCCCACAGTCGAAACATCTGCCCCATGGTCGAAACATCCGCCCCACAGCTGAAACATCCACCCTACAGTCGAAATGTCTGCCCCATAGTCGAAACGTCCACCCAATAGTCAAAACATCAGCGCTACGTCGGGTGGTTGATAACAGCTTGCAGTGGGTGGGTCGGTGACGCGGCAAGCCCATGTTGGGTGATTGTGCTTTGCAACCTCGTTTGCACAAGGTTTGGGCCATGTTGGAAGGGTAAAGGAGGTGCGTGAGGCACATGTGTTGTAAAACGCCGCCTCGTGTCATGTTGGGCAATGCTCGAGGGCCAGAGGGGTGCACAAGAGGTGGGGTTGAGGTTGAGGTCATGGTGCTAATGATGACATGGCAAGGGCATGTGACATCCTCAACGTGCATTTGACGTGGGTCTCCACATTATCTTGGCCTCGAGATGTCCTTGCTGTTGTTGCTCGTCGATGTAGTTAGGTGGTTGGCATTGGCTGCAGATAGACTAGCGTGTGTAGGTGGTGGTCGTGGGTGGTAAGGTGTGTTGATATTCGCGTTGAGGCCTAATGTGGTGTGTTCATGAGTGGTGGTGATGGAGGAGGCTCTGCCACGCGCAGAACTCACGCACCTGGGTCTCCCACACCATGGGTCTCCCCTTATGCCACCCCTAAACCTCCCTACCCCAAACCTTTGGAAACACAAAGAAGCGGCCCACATCCCTGGTTGGAGGGGAGAGGCCAGGTGGAGGCTGCTTGAGGCCTTCAGTGATGCAGATGGGTTGAGATCGAGGGAGTGGTGGTGCTGGCACTCATCAAGCCCCAGCTTGGCCCAGCGAGGGCATTCACCATGGGCTTGACGACTTAGAAGGTGGTGATGAATGAGGAATGAGGTTGGTCAAGGTGGCTTTATCAATGTCACACACGTGACAGCTGGAATATAAATCAATCTAATCAGTATCTCTACTCAAATTGATGCTGTTTTTTGGCTTAATCCCTCCTTGGCTGCACTGCTGACATGTCACAAAAGGTACTTAATTGCCAATACCAAATTTTCCAACTTGAACAAGTGTGTCACACTGTGGACAGAGGACACAGCTGTCTGGATGAATGAGCGTGTTAATAGCTTGTAAATTATTTATTTCAATACATTAGAACTATCAAGACTTGCTATTCCTGTTTTGTTAGGTGAGGATACCTCTGATTGACCTCTGATACAGGGTGTTTACTAGTTATCATCTTCTGGGGCATTGCTTATAGAAAAATATGAAAAGAAATTGCATTGCATCTGCTTATATGGCTACTGCTGCCAAATGGGCCAGCTTCAGTGTGTCACAAGTAGTTTGCATCATTCACAAGTGTGCTTTTATCATGGCCCACCAACCTGATCAATGTGCTGTGGGCCAACTTTAGTTATCTTATTATGATCTTATCAATATTTTCACATGGGTCAGAAAAAAAATTAGTGGGGGTCCTGAGGGGACTAACTAACCAACCCTATGTCAGGAAATCAACATATGACACCCCCTTGGGTACTGCTATGAACATTGTGCACTGTCATGCAGGACCGTGGCCGTGTTGGCATCAGTTTCATGGCACTTGTAACATTGAAAATGCAAGGGTGAATTCTACACGGTAAACGATGGGGTATAAGTAGCTGTACAGTTCACAATGATGCAGTCACACACCTGGCACCTGTTCCTCATCATGCTGCCCAACTAAACCACCTGACACCTGTTCCAGGTTGTGTAACATGTTGCCCTACCACACCTCGCAGTTTGGAGGTTGTCTTTGTCATCGATTGGGTTTGAAGATGCTGGTGGTGGTAGTGTTTGTAAGTCCGGTCTTGTAACCGGAAAAAGACCAGGACCAGACTGGACTAGGACCTGTCAGGACCACAAATCAGTAGGACCATTCAGGACCATAGACTGTGGTCCAGTCTGTGGTCTATCGCCAACTTGAAAAATCGAAGACTGAGCAAAAACCAGTCTTGACCAGTCTCAACCGGTCTTTACAACCTCTAGGGGTAGGGCCACAATATTATCAATTTCCACTTAATTTCAGCTAATAGTTATTTTATTTATTCATTTGGATCTAGCCCACAAAAGTCACCAGATACAGCCATCAACAAGCATTGTTGATTGTTTATCGATTATCTTCCACCATCATACTCCTTTCCTCACCCTCCCTTGCTGCCAAAGGCCCAAAGCAATGCTTGTAAGTTTTTTTCTTATTGATCTACCAAATATTCTTAATCTTTCTATGTAATTAGGTTTACCACAATACGAACAAAGTGCCACATCACTACAACATGGCCATATCATGCATTCTTCCAGTATCCATCCCTTATGCATGGATTTGGGCCGACGTGGGGAGGTCACAGATGGCAGGAGTAAGATGAAGGGGAGACCCTAGAAGAGGGAGACCCATTAGGTACAATTGCAGAGTGAGTCGCAGCATATGCAACTCGTTTGCAACTCCTCTGTTGTTCCCTCCACCACCCCATCTAACTACCCTTCCCATAGCCGTGCTTGGGGATCCTTCTCATGACCTCGCAAACCTCAGACATGCTAGCATGTCCTCCACCAAGACCATATCATTCCATGTTGACAAGCATCACATCGACACCTGCCCTCATTCCCCATATTGCCATGTCACAGCCACCCTTGTCAATGCCTATGCCCATGTTAACTCAATGCCCATGCCCACAGGAGAATTTTTGAACTAATGGGTTATTTTTTGGTGGAATTACAGAGCATGGTACTGGAGAACCTTTCATTTGGGTTTTTGAAGCTGAATATCCTGGACCTTACACTTGGGATGGCACTCTATGAGAAGGCCTTGCAGACAAAGTGACGCACATGAAAAGAGCAGGGTGTAGTAGGGTTGACTGACTTCCAAGTATGGATCTTTATTTATTCCTATCTGCGATGTGACTTAAACTTCATTTCAAACCTTCTAGGTCTATGATAACACCACCTAGCCCAACACAAAGCCTATGGAAAGTCAATCCCCTTCACATCCAATTCAAACTTCAACAACAACAACAACAATGCTAATGGCGTGTCTACACCCCTTGTTGTCATCCAGCAGTCCTCCACGAAACTCTCTTGGCTAGGCACAAAAATCTTGTAGGGATCCTTGACACCCACCACATTAACACCCACCATATTACCCAATATCTGTGTGCCTGTAAATTCCCATTGCAATCTATGCATGTTCATGAACATCTACAGCAACAAATATGCCAGAAACATGGTGTTTTTAACTATGATGCAGGACAAGGTCTGAACAAATGCCACTGGAACCACCATTGGTCTTTTTTATGTGAATGTGCCTGTAAGTTGGTCAAGAGAACTGTGCTTAAACCATTACACCAAAAGGTAGAATAACTGAACAAGTAGTAGTTCAGCCACTCAGTTCTATATATGGTGTTGGACCCTGATCCAGAAGCGGTAGGTTATGGCACAGTAAGCCGACTAGGGCTGCGCACCATACGTATTACGGTTACGGCCGTACAGTTTACAGGTCAATACGGTGCTAAATATTTGTGTGATGGTACGGTACGGGAATACAGTATGGGAATACGGCTGTTTTGTACGGGTTATTCATGACAGTTATGATATTTACTACCAGGCGTGCTTTTGGTGCACCAAAATCATTTCTAAACATTTCGGAGTAACACTTGACCTAGAATTTACAACAGTGCATGTTTATTAGGGTAAATTGCCTGTACTTAGCTTCATGGGCAAATATTTTGGCATGCCATCCAATCACGTGCATTGCGTCAAATTCACATTTTACTCCCAAACTTAAGCCAAAGTGGGATGTACGAATCCAAAATCTCAATATTTGTCAAGCTGAGGAGGCAATATATTAATTGGCATAAAAATCAGCATGAACAGATACCATCACAGATGGTGCACCCAGATACCCGTATATACGCCCGTATCTGATGGACCTGAAAATCCTGACGGTACGGTACGGGTACCCGTATAATTCACCCGTATAAACCGTATTGTACGGTTACGGTGCGCAGCCCTAAAGCCGACCAGGATTACAGTGCCATCTGGTCCCAAATCACTTTGGAGAATTCTCAATGTAATGATTTGGCATGGGGTGGGCTTCCTCTCTTGCAGGAAAAAATGATGTTTCTTGGAAAGCAGCTCAATGAGATGGGTGTTGAGAGGTACTTGTTTCAGGACCTTGGAGGACTTTCCATTAAATTTGAGGAAGGACGGATGTGGGTGTCAAAGCAGAGATGGTGGCCTTGCACAAAGTGCAAAAATACCACAAGTTCATGAAGGTGAAAATTCCTCCACTAATGAAGACTTTGCTTTCCTTTGAGAAGTCATTTGGCAAAAAAGGGAAAGCAGTGAGTACTGTTCGGTCTTTATTCCATTCAAATTTTGAACATTCCAAAGTGAAGCTCATCAATGGCTCCTGCTTCATCTAAGTTTGTTTGTACAGAACTTCAATGGATGCTTCCAACTGGTATCAGTGAACAGATGTGTGTCAGATTCACCCTGTTAATTTACTTAGATGTGACAAGGATATACAAATGAAGAACAATATTTCCTCTTCTGTTTATCTACCTTATGGTCCTTACTTCAATCTTAACACAACAATCCCAACAATCTCTGTGACCATTACAGTATATACTCAATTTTTAATGCCTGTGGATTGTATATAGTGACCATCCTTTGCATAAAGGATCCACTTTTTATACCACTGTGTTCAACACCCAAACATGTGCTCACTATCTGGCCAGGTAGAGCTCATTGATCAGTAACAGATTTGGTTTCAGCCTGAAGACCCAAATCCAACCATCTATGAATTCCCAAAAATAGTGATGGCCTCAGATACATTGTTAGCATTGAAGAAAAGACCTTCATATGCCAGATCATTCCATTCAGTCTTCAATACAAGTCCAATCCCTTTTTTTTTGGAATCTGTCCCAAATTGTTTTAACTTGTTTGATATCAGACCCGAGTTTTTAACTGCAAGGCGATGACGTGTTCTGACTTGACCTATTTGTTTCATTTCAAAATTTTAGGTCTATGAACACATCACTTTGCAGTTCATCAGCACCCCCAAAGCATAGGGCAAGTCCAATAACAATGCTGACCACATGTCTACACCCTTGTTTTCTAGCAGTCTTCTTTGAAATACACTCATGTGAGGAATTTGCATTCATTATCAGAGCTCATCATGCTTTCATGAAGAGTCGATGTTACAATGTATGAATTTTAAACAGGAAATGTACCACCACCACCAGATTACTTACATTATGCTTTTCCAGATTTACATGAATTTAAAGTTATCCCCTGATATCACTCATGTCCCTATTTTATAAAAATGACCACACAAGTTGACACAGCTATATATCTGAATTCATTTTCTGTCAATTCTTTGTCTTAGCTCTTGTACACCACAAATATCTCCCAACTGTTTATCTGCCAAGATAGAATTCCCTATATTATCTCTCCTGTTCCTAGTCACTCTCCAAGATGGTTGAGATTATTCTGGCATTCTGAATACATAAGGCTTGGTAGTAAGTACAAATAAAAAGTTGATTTTCATTGGATTCTCGTACCTTTCACATAATATTGAAAACCTAGTTTTGAATGGAACCAGATCCAGTGTTTGTACATTCCTTATAACCAAAAGTCGAGTTCTTTACAGTCCCCCACGTATTCCAGGTGGAATCCCCCCGAAGATTCCGGGCGATTCCGGGAATTCCGGGGGAATGGAATTTTAGCAGTAGTGCCTGCTAAATTGTGATTTCCGTTCCGGCGGAATTCAGCCCGGAATTCAAATTCCGCCGGAATGGCCACAGGAATAACCGGAACGGAATCACACCCGGAATCGTCCGGAACGGAATCCGGGTCGGTTTGTAATGAATTTTATCGAGTTTAAAGCAGAGCTTTACGCAAGTTCAATGAACGGCGACCACCGGACTTCGAGTATGGCACATGAGCGTCAATCGTTCCGTCAAGGCCCCAGCGCCTAGACAGTCTACTTATTAATAGAACCTTTCGTCAATCGTCCTCAGCGACATCTTAGAAAGTCTAACACACATCTCAGTAAGTGAGATTTTGTAGAGCTATATAAGTCACTGCTCTGGCCTCAGCGCCCTTCAACAAACTTGACCTCGAACCACTCGAAGTCCTCACATTATTTTCGTCAAACTATTTCTGTTATCGTTCTCACTCATATTATGACCGATGGACCTACGAACCGTACAAGAAGAAATCCCGAAGAAATTACCCCTTCTGCACCGTCTGAAGTCTCCAGACCCCCTTCAGCAGAACCAGTCGGCGGCCGAGCAAAGTCTGTTGGGGAGAATGAGTCTTTTAGAAAGGATGAACATGAATCCCTTAGAGTCAAACTCTCCTCAATCATCACTGACTACCGTGAACACAAGATCTCCAAGTCTAGGGCTATATCTGGAGTCAGCACACTCATCGACGACCACCCCAACCTCTCCGAAATTGAAAAGGAGAAAGCGATCGACCTCTACGTCGACGAGATCAGCTCGATCAACCGAGACAACGGACCCGAATTTATCGCTCCCAGGTCCCAAAAGGAGAAAGCGATCGACAAGTCCATTCACGATTTCCTCGACCAGATCTCAAACGGAGTGCGAGGAAAAGGAGACGATGACTCCTCGGGGTCGGACTCTGACGATGCCGATGAACCCCCTCGAAAGAAAAAGAAAGTCAAGGAATCTGATATGGGTTGGTACGACCCCAACGACCGTTCCCCTTATTCAGAGGATGTCAGTTGTCGAAAAACCTGCGAGCGTCTACAAGTCTACAATAGAGACATCGCGGGATCTAAGTTCCTCGCGAAACTCTCCCGACATGCTCCCCCCGGCATCCCTTCCTCTCAATGGGAGCGGATTTTCCGAGGAGAAGCCCTCGACCTCGACCACTTCCTCTCTTCCCTCCATCGTACTACAATTAATGAGGAGGGAGAGACTCGCATCGGCAACGCGAAAATCAGCCTTGGAGTCGCTGATGCGAAACGGCGCTAAGGCTGGACACGGGTGCACCCTCAGGTTACCTGGATCCTTACCCACAGGTATTTTCAGACAAAAATCCATACCTGGATCTGCAGGGATCCTTTCCCACGGTTCACCTGGACCCACAGGTATTCTACCTACAGGTCACAGGTCAACAGGTATTAAAGGTACCTGCAGGTATTCAGTAGTAAAAACTCTTAGAATGTCTTGAATATCTAGATATATGATAGTCCTTTTTTTACTGCGCCCCCCAAACTGCGTCAGAAAATTGTTATGTAATCTTCGGAGTTCCAATTATCGTCGTGTCCAATCGACGTGATGAAGCAAGTCTTTGTATATTTCTTGGAGACAAAGTATATATATTTGGTTCAAGGAAAACTAATTAAAATAATTTATAATGTGAAGAGGAGATTTCATTGTC
>Ga0307513_10013484_pt1 | contig 10026 bp, 8 predicted proteins | sample 15_EM_MG_FD_202174 | JGI IMG/M metagenome (GOLD analysis project Ga0307513, IMG submission 202174) | Populus trichocarpa ectomycorrhiza microbial communities from riparian zone in the Pacific Northwest, United States - 15_EM | ecosystem: Host-associated > Plants > Roots > Unclassified | place...
TTACCGAGTCAACCCGTTTTTTTGCGAGTTTGACCGAGTCAACCCGATTTTGCTGGTTTTCGAGTTTTAACCCCGATTCTACACGTTTTTTGTGTTTTAACTCGTAAAATCGGACGAGTTTACGAGTTAAAACGCATTTTTAACAACCATGCTGACAAGTACCAGATTAAAAAATGGCAGTCCATATATCTTCAATGTAAACCAACCAACGTCTCTCAAGAATCGATGGCATATATATATATATATAAAGTTTCATGTAATTTTATGAATTTTGTTTTACATGAATATGGTGATTAACTGTGACTGAAGAAGTTCTTTAAGTGGCAAGCATGAGGATTGGTTGTATGAACTAAATGCAATTTGGGTTTTTATCATTGTGTATGTAGGTGCTAATGCGGGATAAAATTTTGGCTAGAGCTCCCATGCATGGGAAACTCTATCAAAACTTAATTAAAGTGGATAAAATCCTTTGTTTTAATGAAAAATCCCTTATATGACTAATATATATCCGAATTATGTGTGTGTGTGTTATGCATTGATTAGGAAGGAACTTTATAGTGTGCAAATTGCGTTTGTGTGTTGGTTGGAAGAGTCTCTATATAGAGTATACTCTGTCCAAGGATATATAAACAAGAATTTCCCTATTTTATGTTGTATATGATTGTTTAATGTTTTTTAAATGATATGAAATATTATCAAGTTGATAAATGTTCACACTGATAATTTGTTTCGGTTATCTTGATACATCATATATTTTTTTGTGTCAAAACATGTTCTACCATTAAATCAATGCTCAATTTTGTAAAATAGAAATGGATTTTATCCATTGAAAAAATATTATAACACTAGAGATGAAATTTAACACAGAAACAAAGAAACTATCTTTTCTTTCCTTTCTTACTATTCATGGCACACAGAAAAGTACAATTTAGTTCCTAAAAGTTTTTACTTTTTCATTGTTGTTCCTTGATTTATAAGGGCTTCATATTTTAGTCTTTAATCTCATTTGTTTTATATTTCAATCCCTGAAATTTCAGAAGATTAAGAGAAGCTCTAGAAAATAGAAGAGGAGAGAGAAAGTGGTAGGTTGATTACTTTCTAGCTATCAAAAGGCTGATTTTTCTGTCAACGAGTTCATATTGAAAGGAAAGGCTTAATGGAGGTAAGATTTTCTTTTGAACATGTTGTGAAAAGTATAAGAGGACCTATAAAGTCTTTTTTTTTATTGAATGGATTTTTGTGATTTTTTTGGTATGTTTTTAGGTGAAAACAAGTTAGAAATTTGGTTTATAAAAGTCTACAACTCGAAGTTGAATTTTTAGTGGTTGAAAAGTGAACTAGAAGATGACATGTCATTTGCTTATGCATGCAGGCATCACATCATTTACTATTATTTAAAAAATAAATTTGGACAAACGACACGTTGTCTACCCGTTAAAAACCCAACCAAGCGCGTAGGCCTAACCTCCTAGGCACATGTGTGGCTTGCTTTTTTCTTAGATATCCATCTTCATTTTTTTTTAATTTTTGACAAAAAGATCTTTTTAAATCAATTTATTAAAATAATATTTAAAGCATTGTATAATTATGTCATTATTTTTTATAAATATTAGGGCTTTTTTATGATGATATTAGTGATTGCTTATAAATAATTATGTATTAGCCTAATAAGTAGAATTGTTTAAATAATTTGTTCATTAATATTGAATGAAAATAAAATATATATTTAAAAAAATTATTGAAGGTTTTTGTATAATTTTCTCAAATTTATTATTCTTATATTTTATTCATATAGGTGCATAAAAATGATCAATTTATATTTTTTTTTATTGAAAACAACATGTTTTTTTTTATTAGTAGCATAATTCATTGGATTTATAAATTAAAATTTTTAATTTCGATGGAGTTGCGTGTGGATATATTAGGTCGACGTCCAGGTCACATCAGATCAACTTATACTCGAATTAATTTAAAACCTCACTTAAACAACGGTCATATCAGAAGATTATAAGGTTAACTCACCAAGCGGGTCCGAGTGTAATAATATTAAGAAAATATTTCGCATGACAACTAACTAATAACAACTAATTAAACTAATTAATGAAGTTGTTGCTCAATTATACTGGTGCCTCTCTCCTTTCAAAAAAAAATAAAAATAAATCTTGAATTCAAGCCTATTCTATATATATATATATATTATTTTAAGAAATTTATAAATTCAATTGTTGTTTGTTAGAGTGGTATATATATATCATGCTTGTCATGATATATATACGTACCAAGTACACTTTTAATTTCCTTTCGAGGTGACATCATGCTTGTCATTCTCCTTGGATGCAATGGAGAACATTTTTCAAATCTCATGACATAATATATAATCAGCTTCAAGAATGACCACGAAGCCTTGATTAAAAAAAAAAAAAAACTTTTAATACAATCTCAACAGCTTTTCATTGACATCCTCATCTTATTTAACCTCTCTCTCCCCATCGCTCTCGCTCGCTCCTCTCTCTCTCCCTCCCTCCCTCTCTCTCAAGGGCACCTCGTCTTCGTTTCTGAGTTTTCAGTCCTTTGGCTTTGCATGCGTTATCTTGGGATTCTGTGCTCAGTTTCTGCCCTGCTGCTCCTTGAATCCCCGTTAGATCGATCCCCAGAAACAGACGGCAAAGATCAACGTAACTTTCATATAAGAAACTTAAAAAGATAGCAATGATGGTGATAGTTTAATACCTTTCACATCACCTCTTATATTTACTCCTTTTGGCATCCTTTTCTTGATCTTGACAATCTTATAAAATACAAATACTATACTACTCATAATTTTCATGGCTGCTATCATCGGCGCCCTCTTATTATTCCACTTAATGACTCTCTTCTTTCCCCTTTAGCCCTTCATTTTTTTTCCCATCACTTTCCCTGGAAAATCCAAGAAAACGAAAACTCTTTTCAAGAAAGGAAAAGCCGAACGTTCGTTCAAAATGAGTGAGTGTTTGTCTGATTTTCTCGAAGAAGTACAACCTGAATTTGGCGACACTACCTTTGATGGAGATGATCTGTTTGCTATTTTTGAGAGCTTAGACAGTGTAACAGATTTTCCGCCAGTGATTCCATTAGATGAAGTTGTTGCTTGCTCAAAAGAAAGCGAAGAAACGAGGCGGTTAGTCTCACAAAAGTCTTCATCTTCTAGTGCTTTGCAAGATTTTGATGAGACCAATAATGAGCTTGAAACTTCACCAAAAAGTAAGAGACAAAAGATTGCAGCTTCAGCAGCAGCCATAGCTTCTTCAGATCAGGAAGTGAACCCAGATGGGCAGCAACGTATATCTCATATTACAGTGGAACGGAACCGGCGAAAGCAAATGAATGAACACTTGTCCGTGTTAAGGTCCCTCATGCCTTGCTTCTATGTCAAAAGAGTAAGTTTTTCACTCGTAGTATTGTTCTTCTCTTTTGATGTTCTGCTTCATCTTCCTTTACCCCTAGTGTTTTTTTTTTCCTGTCTTAATTTCTATCTTCTTGTTCTACTATGTTTAGGGAGACCAAGCATCAATAATTGGAGGAGTTGTTGATTACATCAATGAGTTGCAACAAGTTCTACAATCTCTTGAAGCCAAGAAGCAAAGGAAAGTTTATAGTGAAGTTCTTAGCCCTAGGATCGTTTCAAGTCCAAGACCTCCACTTAGCCCTAGAAAACCACCACTAAGTCCTAGACTTAATTTGCCCAATAGCCCAAGAACGCCACAACCATGTAGCCCTTACAAGCCAAGATTGCAACAAGGTTACATTTCTCCTACCATGGCCACCTCACTCGAACCATCTCCAACTTCTTCTTCTTCCTCGTCCATTAATGACAACATTAACGAACTCATCGCGAATTCTAAGTCAGCAATTGCTGATGTTGAGGTTAAGTTCTCTGGTCCAAATGTTCTATTGAAGACTGTATCTCCTCGGATTCCTGGTCAAGCTGTGAAAATAGTCTCTGCCCTTGAAGGCCTTGCCCTCGAGATTCTACATGTGAGCATTAGCACAGTAGATCATGAAACTATGCTTAATTCCTTCACAATCAAGGTAAAAGACGTCACCTCCTCCAAATTTAATTTCTTGCACCATTTTAATTATCATTTGATATATAAGTTCAAATTAATAATGGAGAGAAAAAAAAAGAATTTATGCACCAAGTAGGCCTCTTAAATTAGATGTACGAAGACAGACATACCAATTCCTCTCATCAAGTTTTTCGTTCTCTCCCCCTCTCTCTGTCTTTGTTAGCGGAAGAAGTGGGAAAATATTTGTGAGCAGAAGTACATAGAATGTCACCTGTGAAGTGATTATTTATGTTTTTTTTTTCGAAGAAATTATTATCTCATGTCCATGAATGGAAAGCTAATTTTATTTTCTTCTTTTTAATAGTTCAATTTTCTTGGAAGAAAAAATAATTAAACAGTATTACGAATCAGCTACGCCTCAAAATGGTAGGATTGAATTGAAAAGGACATGACAATTCACTAATTAAATGTGGGATTTATTGTCGTAAAAATAGTAAATATATAATTGCCATAGTTGTATAGTAGTAATTTCATGTCTATTTGTGAGAAAGAACCTTATTGTACCATACACTTGTACTGACTTTGAAGTTAATTATTGCATGTCTCTCGAAACCCACAACATTAATTCAGCTGAAAACTAGGGTATCTTTGCAGCTAGCCATTTGTCTTCATTGAGTTTGAATCGACCAAGAACTTTGTTTATGTCTCCTTGTGCTAAATTAAACTTATATTTAGAGTAGCAGTAATTTATTGAAGCTAATGATTGCAAGTTACTGCTTTTCTTAACAGATTGGAATTGAATGCCAGCTTAGTGCCGAGGATCTTGCTCAACAAATCCAGCAAACATTCTGCTAGCTAGCGTCCCCCCAGCCCCGACCTAGAAACTCTTCATCTCCTTCTTTAGAAGGGCAGCCATGAAGAAGTTGAGGAAGGCATTTAGCAGCATTCCTGCATAATTAACTAATGTAATTGTAGAGAGGAGACATGACTTGTTGTAGCTGGCTAGCTAGGATATGACCTATGTATTGCTCGAGTGTTGTCAATTTCTCAAACTTAATTTATTTCATTGTGCGAATTCAATTTCCATGTCATGGTCAAATCAAATTTCTTGTCTTTCTAGTAGTGTCTACTCACTAGTGTCTGCCTATCTCCTCTTGCCCCTCGTGCTTTCATAGTTGATTGGTAGAGATGAAGAATTTTAATTAGTACTCAAATGGTTTGATTTTCTCGAAACAAAAATCCAATCGTCAACATCTATAGATTAATTCTTGATATGAATAAGATGATATATATATATATATATATATATAACTTAAAATTGCATAGCTACTATTTTAGAAGTTCCAAGTACAATTTGAATTATTTTCCTCCTCTAGGAGAGGGAACAATACATATCCATTATTTATAACTTAAAATTGAGAGTACTTTGCAATATTGAGATTTCAATTTTCAAATTAGAATTCAATTCTTTCATATCTTGAAAAAGGTGAGAAATTTAAACAAGAGAGATGATTATCTAAGTATATAATCTAAACATTCAATATTGCATAGCCCCAGAAGTAAGGTCCTCTCTCTTTCTCTCACCAAAACATTTCATCTTAAACCTCAATCTGTGCAAACCTTTTTAATTATTTTTTCCTAGTTTTCATTTATATGGATGAGATTTTTATCATTGTTTTGTTTATTTTGTACTGTTAGAACTTGATTTTTTTTCAGATCTGATTTGTAAGTATGATTATTTTTTGAACGAAAGTCTTGTGTCTTAGGTTTTTAAAATAAAGATTTTGAGGTTTTATTTGTTATTGAGAGGGATTGACATTTATTAATAGTGTTGGGAAACCAAAGTCTTCCATTGTTGGGAGGGATTGACATACATCAAATGATCACTCTTTTAGAAGAGTACTTAATTAAGAATTTATATGGGTTACTTAACAAGAATATAACTCTTAAGGAATAAAAATAAATAAATAATTTCTTGAAGGTTAACCTTTTCAGACACAAATGCATTTAATTAAATTGACCTAATATACAAACGTAATCATCATAGACACGTGCATGCACGCACGCTCACCCACCATGTAACATCAATGTAGAGGACTAAATTCTTCAAAATCTTCCTGGAAAAAAAAAGGTTAATGCTTGACATACTATTTCTTTTGTATATGAAATGTCCATTCACTATTTTTTATTTTAATATCAACCATTTACTTTCTATTTTTATTATTCTTTTATCCTCGTATTAGTTAATCTCATTAAAGCCGTTGAAAATTGACACATGTCATGTGCTCACAACATATATTTTTATGCTAATGTATATTTTGTTCTTAGATTTTTTTAAAAAATCTTATTTTGGTCACTATATTATTTCATCTTACAAATAAGTTCATTGAATTTTTTTTTTGTTATCATATTTTATAGTCACATACAATTTAGTTCCAAAACAATTTTTTTTTTTAAAAAAAAAGTTCCTACATGTGGTAATCATACTTAGGCAAAATTAGTCAAATAATTAAAAATGAATTGATGAATAAGGTAAGATTTAAGTGAATTTAAATAGGTATACCATTTTTTTAAAAAAAGATCTCCTATGATATCACATATCTCGATCTATTGTTATAATTTTTTTTTCTTTTTAATTCATTTTCTTTATTTAAATCTAAAACAATTATCATAATAGGTATATGATATGATAATTTTTCCTTACCTTTTTTTTCCTAATATAATAGGCATACTATTTAAATTCACTCAAATCTTAACTTACCCATCAACCTATTTAAATTATTTAATTTTTTTACTAAGTTTATATTTGATATGCAGGGCTTAATTTATTTTTTAAAATCATTCAAGGACTAAATTGTATATGACTGTAAATTATGATGACCAAAAAATCTTAACTAAGAAATTATTTGCAAGAACAAAATAATGTAGGGACCAAAATAAGATTTTCAAAAAAATCTAAAGACCAAAATGTACATTAGCAAAAAATATACGTTGTGGACATGAGACACTCGTTAATGACACTAAGTGATTGGAGGATGTAAAAATGACAAAAAAATATAAAGTTGGTATTTTAGATAATAGTTAATAAATGGATCTTTCAAGACAAAATATAAAAAAAATACATGGATATATATTTAGCCCTAAAATTAGATGTGTCCTTCGAAGTTACGAAGCGGCATGTTTGAGGGATGGAAACATGAATGGACCACTGGCCAAGACTTAGCGGGCAATTCTAAAATTTATTTGTCTTGGAAGTATTATGAATTAAAGACATGAACAGAAAGTACCTTTTTCTTTTAATCATTTGAGAAAAATAGGTATATTTATTAGATTTATATTTAATATTTATGGGTACGTATACTTTTGCTATATATAGTTTCAATTAATTCTCAACTCATCCCAAACTTATATATTGACAAAAAAATTAGCATAAGAGCTTGGATCGCATCAAGTATATATGTAGGGTATTGGTCCCCTATAATCTTGGATAGAGATAGCACCAGGGGAGCTTGCCAGAAACTGCACGAATGCCTTAAAGGGTCATGGACCACAGGAAATGGCTCGCTTGCATTTGGAATTGAATTTGAAGGAGAGAATTTATTGTTCTTGTTCTTGTTCATGTTTGTTTGAAAGAACTGTGTACGGTTGTGCTGTCATCGGAGTGTAACCAGACCACCTTGGTGGCTCTGCATCATTGAGGCTAACCAGACCAACTTGGTGGCTCTAACTAGGCATCATTGAGGCACCCCAAGCTGCAAGCTTGGGGCCTGGTCAGGCCTTGCACAAATTCTCTTTAATGGCCAGTCCAAGGGGGCTAGTTGGACCCAAGTTCGTTTTGTCCTGTAAGCTGGGGGGGTTTAACTCCCAGACAAAAAAAGGAAATGATGGGGTTTTGAATTTAAGAGTACAGGGAGTAATTGATTAGTTTTATGAAACTAAAGCGATTAATTTATAATTAACTACAAATTTAATTTGTGAATAAATTGTATATAAGGGTACCAAATAAAAGAACAAAAAATAGATTAGTTATGGATTCTTATAGTTAAATACTATAGAACAAAGGCCAAGTTATTTAGACCGCACAGAATTAAAATCTTGAAACTACAGTCTTAAACTACCGAAAATTAATATACCGAGTGCAGTATACAAATAATTCAATTTAAATTATAATTAACCAAAGGATGCACTTGCACACCCTTAATAATGGTTGCGGATACTTAAGAAGTAAATCACGCAATTTAAACGAAATTAAGTTTCCAGAGTGGCTTGATTAATTATAAAACAATATAATTACTAGAATCCTAAGGAAATTGATACCGAAATGATAAGACTCAGACTTGTATTGCAAGTCAACACCAATTTAGTGTCTGGCTGACGAGTCATTAGGATGTTCAATTGACTCAGAGCCTAACTTGATTCGGATCAATGAAAAAATTCAATTTTTTTTTTAATCAAAATATATAACAGCAATTTCAAGGTTGTTTCTAAAAAGAATTTCAAAACTTGGGTTCACTTGCTGACTAGCAGGTCAACCCAGCAATATTGTCTTAGAACTACTATTGCAAAATTTGTTTCAAACGTTTTTCCTGAACACCTAGCTTTAGCTAATTAATGAATCAAATCAAAATTATCCTTTTCACTCTCTTGAATTAATAATTAGTACAAATTGTGATCACTCACCATGTTGCCTAAAGTAACGGAAGATGCTTAAGCTATCTTCACTTTATTTGATCATGCCTACTTTAATGGACTTAAGAGAGGAATCCTGAGTTATCAAATCTAGAGTTTGGATCAAATTCAACATTCCCAAATGGGAAATATAATCCAACAGTAGGAGAGGTAGTAGTTGAAGTAGCAGCAGAGATGATATCAGAGAGCTCAGACTCGGAACTTTGAAAATTCTGGTTCCCTCCAAACCTCTGTTGCTTAGAATTTGGAGACACAGAGTAATAGTTTGTTGCAGAACCTGAAGGGGATATAAATGAAGGTGAAAAAGGCCCCATGAAACTTTTTTCCACCACAGAAGGAGAAAACACAGAATTATTTTTAGGCCTGACATTGGATGTTGAAGGGAGCTGGAATGAATTAGCTGGACATGTTTGTTGATCGTGAGAGTCTAAGTCTTCAGCTGTGACTCTAAGTTCTCTGCGAAAGTTCAAGAGTAGCTCTTGTGAACGTGGATTATTTTCTTTGTGGGGTTGAAGTTCTACGTATTACATATTCTTGATTTTCTTGGGGTCGTGAAAGGGGAAGCTGCAAATGAGAGGCTTGAGTGCAAGTGTGCCTTCCGCGGCTGGATCTTTATCGGATCTTTGCACTTGCTTTGTGGCTAAACAACCACGGACATTCTGACGAGTGCATCGATCTATAATATCCTCTGCAAGCACAAATAATCCTTTTGTTATGAGAAAATACAAAGCGTTTGAGTGTTGCGAGCTATTAGAAATTAGAGAAAGAAGCCTAGGGGGCCACAGTTAGGAATTTCCAATTAACAAAGGGTTCCCCTCAACTATTTCGAAGAAGAAAAATGAAAAACTACTTTGGAGCTTTATTACAAGTCCTACACGTACGAAGGGAGGGAGCTACACTGTTAGGTGGTCATCATAGAAGGTACTCTCTACAAAGCATGGGCTTGACCTGAAGAAGGAAAGGGAAAGGGGGGTTGTTTGCCCCATTACTAGGACATAGTCACAGATGTGTATGAGAAAGGGACTTGCTATGTTTTGCAAGTGAATCTAGGTAGAGAATGTCATTTAATTAGCACTCTTTCTATATTAAAAAAAAAAGAAAAAGGAAACCATTTTAGATCAATTACATGATTCTAAATGGGATAAAGGATGCCACCTTTGATACTTAGCTCTTGCCCATGCCTTTTTATGCTAGTTCGAAGTAGTAAATATGAGTTACTGAGTCTGATTCAAGCTAGATTTATTGTTGAACTATCAAGATATTGATTTGATAAAACTCAATTGATTTGGTT
>Ga0307513_10013485_pt1 | contig 10026 bp, 5 predicted proteins | sample 15_EM_MG_FD_202174 | JGI IMG/M metagenome (GOLD analysis project Ga0307513, IMG submission 202174) | Populus trichocarpa ectomycorrhiza microbial communities from riparian zone in the Pacific Northwest, United States - 15_EM | ecosystem: Host-associated > Plants > Roots > Unclassified | place...
ATGGTATAATGAGATGAGAAGTGGAAGATGTTGAACTCCAGATGATTCGATTCAATCAGAAATGGAAGCACAGATCATCAGAAAAGATTAAGAAATCTTACAGGAATATTTAATTATTGTTTGTTTGATTGATAAGAAGGAAGTTGCCAGGAAGGAAGCCACTGCTTTCCCTAGTAAACATTTTATTATAAGATATAGCAAGTTGCATCTAATTAAATATTGGAGAATAATATAAATTATATCCTAGGATTTTATCTAATAGTTTAAGCTATTGGGTTAAGATGGTTTTTTGACATGATATTAGAGTCTTGATAACAAAGTAGTTACAGGTTCAAATCTCACCATCCCCATTTATTTAATAAAAGCTAAGCAGTGAGTCTATGCAAGTTTTAAGCTTAACAGGTTTTCACTTGAGGGGGTGTGTTAGAGAATAATATAAATTATATTCTTGGACTTCACCTAATAGCTTAAACTATTGAGTTGGGATAATTATTTGACATTAAGAACTTCAACAAAAGAATCATAAGCTAATTGTTTAGTGAGTTAACGTGTGGACTCACGCCAATGTTCAAACTTTGAAAAAACTACTTAAAAATAAGAATGGAAGTTTAATAATGCAAGTGGAACTAAAGAGATTCGAGGATCATTTTTGCTACATATTGCATCTTACCTCTATTTGTGTCTTTGTAACACTAATTTGCTCACTTTCATTGTGCTCTGAACTACATGAGAAGCAGAGAAGAATATTACCTCTTGAGGATCCTCTTTCAGACAATGAACAAATGGGAATCGAATTTTTGAATGGCTATTGATGAAGTCAAGAAAAAACTTCAGGTTAAGCTTGGGACTTTTCATGGCGGCTACTATGCTTTAGAGATTTTTTTTTTTTTTTTTTGCTTTCTTCTACAAAACAAGTCGTCTATTAGGACAGGGGATCATGTTTAAGTTAGTAAACTATAAGTGAAAAATAATGTATAACAAAGGGAACAAAGTGTGTTGTGATGATTGTATGTGATATTATATCATGACTCATGTGTTGTTACCTGGGTGACCTAATTTGCTCACTTTCATACAACTCAGGTCACATGATCTCAGACATGTTATGCGAGACTATAGGAGATGTACTAGCTATTGGTGTGGAAGGTAGGCACCAACACTGATAATTATAAGTCCTTACTAACAAAGTGTAAAATGGAGATCATGGTGGGTGTTGTGTAAAATGGTAAGTGCTTAAGACGGTGTGAGCATGAGATATGCTTAAGAGTATGTTTGGTATTGTGGTAGCTGTTGTGGTTGTAGTTTGAAAAAAGTTATTTTATAAAAAGTATTTTTAGTTGATGTTGGTTTGGAAAAATATATGTTTGGCTAAAGCTGTGGTTGAAATTGAGATTAAACAAAAAGTAGTTTAAAGTGTTTGGTTAAAAAATGCTTTTCAAATTGAGGTTATAAAATAATTAAAAAAGACATATATTAATATTGATGGTTTTTAATTGAAATATTAGCGATTTAACTAATGCTATTACATCATAAAATAAACAATACTTTATATAAAGTATTTTTTATTGTTGCATTAAACTATGTTCAATTTTATCACGCATGAAATCTATTCAACAAGGATTACAGTTTTCATGGTTTCCTGAGCGTGCAACAACATCATGTAAAATATCATCAGGAATAAAATTGAGATTGCGATCAAATTCTACAAATGCTACGCCATTATACGATCTCCTTCAAATGTAATTATGTAGTGTCATTGAATCATGTTAAACATTAGTTTTTCAAATAAAACACAATATCTGAGAAATTTTTCTGGATTTTTTTATTTTACTGGGTCACACGCGGTTCAATGCATTTAGGTTTGGGTCGGACTCAGTCCGGCCCATTAACAATGTAGCTGCTCTCCACTATTCACGTAGCAAAACAGTGGAGACATGGTCTTCTCCTTCTCCTTCTCCATCTCCTTCTTCTTCTTCTTCTTCTCCAGTGGAGACATGGTGCAGAAGAAGAAGGAGAAGGAGAAGACCATGTCTCCACTGTTCTTCAACGTGAACAGTGGAGTCTCCATTGTTCACGTTGCAGAACAGTGGAGACATAGTGCAGGAGAAGAAGGAGGAGGAGAAGGGGAAGGAGAAGAAGAAGGGGAAGGGGACGGGGAAGACCATGTCTCCACTGTTCTTCAACGTGAACAGTGGAGTCTCCACTGTTCACGTTGTAGAACAGTGGACATAGTGCAGAAGCAGAAGAAGGAGAAGGGGAAGGAGAAGGAGAAGGAGAAGAGTTGAGAATCCTTTTTCTGTGTTTCTGCAAGGCGCGCCATTGTTTACTGTGTTCTAACACAGTTGAAACAAAAGCAGTAGGAAGCTGCTTCGTGAGATCCTGCGTTCCAAACGCAATAAAAGGTGGGGTCCATGAACAGTAAAACCTGTTTTTTTCGTAACCAAACATGCAAGAATCCTCCAAGGAATCTCTTTGTGCGTAATAATATATATCTTGGCTTGTCGGGGGGCGGATGTTAGCCATTCCTGTGGTATTTGAAGACGATTCAGTAGGGTTTTCTTGATGAGAAGTTATGAAATAGCAATGAATTGGAAAATAAAAAAGATTTTAACTGGTAGCTTAATTAAAGAATTGTTTTGGATAAAAATATTATAAAGAATTATTATTATTATTATTATTATTATTATTATTATTATTATTATTAATTACCATTACTATTACTATGTTTAATTAATTAATAACTAAAGGGACTTTTATTGAATTGAATCCCATTGTCTAACAAAGGGCATTCTTGCAATTTACCCCTGTATACACCAACAAAGCTAAGAAAGTACAGTGGTGTCACGCAATAGAGAGAGAGAGAGAAATTTGCCCGAGACAAGTGCAATCCTTTTGCGTCCAGTGTGCTCTTGGTTAATGTTTTTCATATATTAGTTTAAATTGTATTTTTTAAAATTGTATTTTTTTAAATTATTTTAATGTACGGATCTTAAAAATAATTTTTTAAAAATAAAAAATTATTATTTTAATAATTTTTAAATAAAAAAACACTTTAACCCGCAGTATCTTCCATAATTCTAAATAGAACATTTTCTCCTGCTTGATATGTCCACAACCATCTCTCTCTCGTATCCCACTACTTTTTTATTTTATTTTTCTCAATTACTTTATTTTTTAATCCTGTATATATACCCCCACCCATGCAACATCTCGGCTTGTCTCTCTCTTTGTTAATTTCTCTAAGCAAGTCTCTCTCACTTTGCTTGCCTATCTAAAAATGGCAGAGCTAGACTACGAAACAAAACATAACTCAATTTTTATTTTTTGATTTACGTGAGTGTCCGGGTTAGCTTGCGTGTACTACGACTAATCTCATGGTCCACTAAACATCCTGTGCACAGTAAAGCTTGAACCCGAGTATAAAAAAAGAGAATAAGTCTCTATCACCTCTAGGCCAACACCTCAAGTGAAACATAACTAATTTTTAAATGAGAAGGATGGTGTTCCTGCTCTTTTAAATGTTTGCCTTGTTCTTCGGTACGGCATCTCCGTCAACTCTCAGGCGACGTTCGGTAAGCGCGCGCGCGCTCGGTGTGTTGCAGCTATAAATAAAGATAGATATAATTTTAATTTTTTCTTTAAATGTTTTTAAAATACAAAAATAAATGAGTTTTTAAATGTTAATGGATTAAATATTATTTTCTCTCCAGTCATGTTTGATGTGTTTTTTTTAAAGGCGGGGAGAAAAATTCAAGGGAGGATGGGACCATTTGGCTAAACTTTTTGGAAAAACGTGCGAACGTGTTGTTTTATTTATTTATTAACTATTTCAGGAATTTGACTCCTTTTTCTCTTTTCTTTTTAAACCAATCAACTGTATGTATTATTTATTAACTTTATTTAATTTTATTTTTAATTTAAAGTCCATTGGACTCTATCCTTGCGTATAATTTTTATATTTCAACTAAACATATCTAATATTTCATATTCCAAATCTTTTTACACTCTTAACAATTATCCTCCAATGAAGTTCATGTATTTTTTTCTCTCTCTCGTTGGGTTCCGCTTGGCCATTTTTATCTTTATTTTCCCTTTCCCTTTTCTCTCAGTGGTTGGGCTTTTATCTGGGCTGAGTTAGGTTGAAATCTAAAACTAATTTGAAAAGTTAGTAGAAAATCAGCACTAAACTAAAAATCAAAGAAAAAAACTTGGCATATAACACACCGCTGTTGAAATCTCGTTGTTGCATAACTACTACAACTTTGATGAACACTTTTATTTGATGGATGATTTGCTGTAAATCTAAAGTAGTTGATGTAATTATTGTGGGTGTGGTTCAATTAATTTCCAATGCCCTGGTATTTCTAAATCATCAGTCAAAATAACTTTTGGATGAGATGGAAATGAGCTACCTTTTGCTAAGGTTCCCATGGATGGTGCCATTTATAAAGTAGAGAAAAAACTTCAAAGTTGAGCTAGGTTGTGGCACTATTGGTATAAGCTTTGAAGAAATGCTTTTTTAGAGATGGGCAGAGATGGGCTCATGACTCGTAAACTCCTGCAAAATAAGTCTTTTATTAGGATAAGAAGCCTTTTGATGCCTAAATTAATAAAATGCAAGTGAAAAATAATGGACAACAAAGGAAACATATAATATGTATTGTTCTGATTGTTGTGTATGATCAAGGGCGGAGCCAGGAATTTTTTTTTATCCTGGGCTACGAACAAATAAACATAAATTGTTTTTCAATATTCATCATTGAATAGACGCTCTGGTTTCAGGCCTTTTGTTTTCCATCACTTCACTAATGATGCATGGAAATTTTTGCAATATGAATCGAAGGATGAGCTAAGAAACCATACTCCATACCGATGGGAGTTAAGCAGGTGGCAAAAGATGTGGTAAGTGTGTGAAATATCATGAAGTTCGATTGAGTATTTATTTATTTATTTTTATTAATGTGGATATCCGGGTCAGCTCACGTATATCTCGACTAATCCCACGAGTCCTGAAGTTAACGACCATGTAAACATTCAGTGATCTTGAGGTTTGTGGGATTCGAACTAGTGATCTTTAGGGAGCAAACCTAGAGCCTGACCAATTAGGCTACACTCCTCATGGTTGATTGAGTATTTATTTGTTGCTATGAGATGGGGCTAAAGAGTAGAGAGCGTTTGGAAACGCGGTGCAAACCACGTTCCCCCAAAATTCAATTTTTTTTGCTAAAAATTAATTTTTTTGATATGTTTTGGATCGTTTTGATGCGTTGATTTCAAAAATAATTTTTAAAAAATAAAACACATCATTTTGATATATTTCAGCACGAAAAATACTTTAAAAAGCAACCGCAACCACGCTCCCAAACTTATTTTTTTAAAATTTTATTTTTTAAAAAAATTAAATTTTTTAGTGTTCTTCTATGAATCAAATACATATAAATTGGGATATATAAAATGGGTTCTTTTCTCCGGAATAGAAAATCCTAGAGATTTATTCAATGAGTAAGAAGAGAAATTAATGGGATGCCAAAGGCTAAGAAGCCCAATGAAAAGGTACGAGGCTAATAAGGAATAATGCAGAGGGAATATTTACATATACGGATTTGAAAAAAGGTAAATAAAAAGACTATACTTTTAAGATGGGATATTATGTTTTTTAAGATCTATTTTTCTATTTGGACTACAACCCACCTCAGTTTTCTATGCTCCTCCTCCGCCCCTGTGTGTGATATTATATTGTCACATATGTGTTCTTCTCCGATGACCTAGGGTATTTATACATCCCACATTACAGAAATTGACTTATTGAGAGTGAAGTCTTAAGCATGCCAAACAACAATGTGGGCATTACTCTATAAGAGATAGGCAGCATACTAACATGTAGTGAGGAACTTAGTGGCCTGTACTAGCCATTAGTGAGGAAGGCAGGTGCCTTCCTCACAATTACGAGCCCATGCTAACAAAGTGTAAAGTAGAGCGATAGGTGGGTGCGGCGTAAAATGGTGAGTGGTTAGGGTGGTGCGAGAATAGACTATGATAATATTTTTCTTTTCTTTATTGGGCTTGGTTAGGATATATTTGAGGCATGATGGGCCAACTCTTTCTCTTTATTTTCTCTTCCCTTCTTTTATTCTATATTATGCCTTTATTGAGCTTAGTTAAATTAAAATTCAGGGACGAATTAAGAAGTTACTAAACTAAAAAAAAAATACATTGCGCATGCAACACACGTGCCAGAAAGTAAAGAAAGTCACCTTATGCAAAGCATGCAATTTCCTTCAAGCTGTGAAGGTTACTTTTCTTGGTATTGATGGTATAGTGCGTGTATATGATAGAGTAGCGGTAACGCTTTAGTGACTTTTTTTTTTTTTCTTCTTTTTTTTTCTTTATTCTTTCCTTAGTTTTAATGTCTGAATTCACTTCTCCCTTCTTGTGCACCATCTTGTCTTATACTCTTGTTCTTTTTTGTTTTTAGCTTGGTTAGACAAAACAAAAATGGCTTTGATTAGGCCTATTTGTTAGGCTCGACTGGGCCAAGAGGGTGGGACTTGGTTGGGCCAAGGGGGCAGGTATAAGTTGGGTCGAGGGGGTAGGTCTTAGTTGGACCCTTTTTTAGGTCAATTTTGGCATGCTTTTTTTATCTTTCTTTTTTCCCTTCTATCCTCTCTCTTTCTCTCCTCACTTGTTCTCCTCCCTTTCTTCATTCAGGCTCAATTGGGCGATGTCTTCTTCTTTTTTTCTTCACTGTTTCTTCTTTTAGGCTCGGTTAGGCCTTCCATTTTTTTTTTCTCTCTTCGTTTTGGGCTTGATTAGGCCGAGGGGTTAGGATTTAATTGGGCTTTGGCTACTTTTTCTTCTTCTTCTTTTCTATATATATATATATATATATATAAAAGTTCCTCGGCATTTCACAAACATCAATTCTCCAGAGTCATCTTCACTTATTGAATCCGTAAGTGTATTATGCTTCACCTTTCGTGATATTGGAAAGCATTCGAGATGAATATAAAAAGCACACTCCAAATAGTCGTAGAAGGAATAATTCACATTGCTCTTGCATTCAAAGCACTGCAAGGAGACTTTGCAACATAGCTCTTACATTTTGAAGCAAAAAAAGACTGCTCACAGGACTTAAGTTTGAGAATAGATGTCAAGTAATTAAAGTATGTGACGTGGAGGAGAAAATCACATTCCTCATGTTGATATTTATTTTTGGGATCTCACATAAAAAAAATATAAAAACAATTGAAAGAAATGTTGGAAGAATATATATATATATATATAAAAGTTGATAATAATTAGGAGACTTAACCTAATGGTTAGCCAACCCTTTCTATATATATATATATATATATGTGTGTAGGGCAATATACAATAGCAATGGTGGAGGTTACCACACAAGAGTATGTCTATAATATTTTCTGTATACAATATTTTCTATATAAGTTACATTCTATAATAATATATATAAAAGAGAACATATAAGAATGCCTAAAAAATAGCCAAAGATTGTTTGAAGAAGATCAAGATTGGATTTGACAATATATTTTTTTACTAATAAAAATCCTATTAACAAAGAAACCCCTTTAAGGAGGACAATTCAAGTTTGGATTTTAAGAACTTAATTCAAGTTTTTCCAATGCTTAATCAAATTTATAGAGGTTTAATTGCAAGAAAATTGACTTTTTAAAGTCGATATAAGCTTTAATTAGAAAAAAAATAAAGTTTGGGAGTCAGATTGCAATTTTTAAAAGTTAATTTGGTAAAATCAATGGTTTAATTGTATAAATTTCAAAATTTGATGAGCAATTAAGGACCCAATTGAACAAATAAAAAATCAAAAACCAATTTGTAAGACGCGCAAGACTTCAAGGTTTGAAATTGGTGAAATCAAGGGTCAAATTGAAGAAAATTAAAAGTTTGATGGTCAATTGGGGGTCCAATTGAACAAATCAGAAACCAATGATCAAATTGTAAAAGATGTTCAATTTTAGGGTTGGTAATTGAGTTCGACATGGGTGAAATTGCATGAAATTAAGAGTCCAAGAGACAATTATGAGTAAACTTAAAAGAAATGGGAAGATTAGGGATTTAATGGAAGTTTGCTAAATCTCAAATTAAAAACCCTAATTTGTAGGGTTTAGCTTAGACGACGCGTCGTTCAGTCTTGTTATCTTATTCTTCAACAGTTTTTGTTGATCGAGTAGGCATTTTTAGGAGAATGAATGTGGTGTTTTCAATTACTTTAAGGTTGTAACCACCATCATTTAACTAAGAAACACCCCCCCTCTACAACATTATTTCCATGAAATCAAACGTTTATATCTCATTTTCTCCAATGATCTCAACAACATCTTATCCTGGATCAGTCATCATTGCATTTTTAGATTCTATGCTTATTGGGTTGGCACTTTCAAATGAATGAATGTGTAGCTACAGACCTCTAAATTAAGCAATAATAGATCAAGTCAAAAAGTATGCACCCCCTCTACCAAGTTCAGGTAGTCTCAGGCAACATTGAAGTTGAAGTTTCTCCAGCAAAACCAAGAAAGTGGCCAACCTAGTCAATCTTAATTGAAATACTCATTCGCACAAAACCGCCCAATTTTTTCATGTATTCACACTTAAAAACTCCCATAATCAAGGCTGGGAACACTTCTCTCAAGATCAAATGGGTTAAACACTTCACCTTGGCCTCAAAGTTTGTTATAAAACTACTTAAATCCAAAAACATTTATTCTATGATAAAACCAACTTAGTTTTGGTTTATTAGAACTCTAACAAGCTCATCTAGAAGCTCTGAATTTACTATAAAAGAAGAGGTAATCAGAGGAGTAAAGAGGAGGGAAAAAAAGGAGAAAGAAAGAGGAAAGAAATTTGGTTAATGTTTAAGGATGCAAAATTAAGCTCACGAGCTCAAAAGGATCCAATTTGTTTTTACTGGGTTTAGAGATAAAGAAGAAAGGAAAGTAGTAGTAAAAATCTATTCCTTTTAAAGATTTCAAGCTCAGAAGGTATATTCTTACAAGCTTTGAAAGTGGAGTCCATGAGGTATGCTGAAATGGTTTTTATTGTTTAAATGCAATGTTTCTTTATATGTTGACATGATGATTATTGCCTTAATATGTTAAGTTTACACTTTATTTTGATTTAAATCTGCCAAATATGGCAACAAGGTTATGATGTTTTTTTGTGTTGGCTGATGCATGTTTCTAGGTTTCTAAGTTTTGTTTGATTCTTATTGAAGGTTTAGAAGAACATTTTGAATTAAATTTTATATATATATATATATATATATATATATATATATATATATGTTTTTTTAATTTGAATCTATTGTTTTTATTAGTTTCTTTTGTTTCAACTATGCTTGGTATTGATGACGTGGTTTGTTAGAATGAAAAAAACATGTTTTAGAGGCAAAAAATAACTATTCTAGGTTAGATAGTGGCTCGCTTTTTCTAGGCAGTTTCTGGATTTCTAATGTCACGACCTGATTTTCGGATCTATGACCGGCATATAGGCAAGGTTCCCCTCCAAGGTTCCATACCTTTGCGAACCCAAACTTACATACATGCTTATCTTTCAAATAACTCAATCAAAGTTCAACGCAGCAGTAACAACAAAAATAACTTCATAATATAATTTAATTGTCTTAATACAAGAGTTAATATAAATTCATAGTTTTGGAGCACTAACTAAACAAAAAAAGAAGGTACAAATTACAACAAAAAAGCAGGTTCGGAAGATTCAACAAAAATAACCCGCTAACAAGCTATAAGCCTGAAAAGATAAATAATGAGATGGTGAGTTCAACAACTCAGTGAGTATATAATGTTCAATAACAATGATGAATATATACACAATTATGGCTCTAGGTTCTTATAGAAAGGTTTCTCAAATAGGCCATAACAAGAATATTATAAAGTAAAGCTCATCAGAAAATCAAAATGCAATGAGCATGAGACTCCGTACTGTGGGATGATCAGTCCACACAGGTTGGTGACTCCCCCGACCAACTAGGATTCA
>Ga0307513_10013486_pt1 | contig 10026 bp, 5 predicted proteins | sample 15_EM_MG_FD_202174 | JGI IMG/M metagenome (GOLD analysis project Ga0307513, IMG submission 202174) | Populus trichocarpa ectomycorrhiza microbial communities from riparian zone in the Pacific Northwest, United States - 15_EM | ecosystem: Host-associated > Plants > Roots > Unclassified | place...
CCTCAGATCATTAGTAACTTTAGAATTGTAAGCTCTCTTTACCTTATCCACCATTGCTTTGTGTCTAATGACCAAGACCAGGGTGATCAGATGAGCATGTTGTACAGGAATGCTTTCACGTAACTGATAGTGCCAAGGTTTCTAGCCTTCTCATTAGTATGCTTTTCATACGCTCCTTTTCTAGTAAAAACCATCAATAGATATCACAGTTTGTGCTGAAGATTTTGGTAATAGTGGCTTGTATGATCAGATTTTATAGCTTTTCGTTTCCTACAAATGTACTTGATAATTGTTGAGCCATTAACTCCATCCTTTCGTTATGGTATGTGAACTCTGGTTTATTCAATGTGGAATTTTCTCTCGTTTTGCTTAATTTTTTTTCCAATTATTTTGAACATTTGCATTTATGTTCATATTGCTCGGTTTTCTTGCTCCGTATATGGTTTCATTGATGGAAACATTTTTTGAATGTCTTACAGAATGGAAATATCCCTCCTGAAAAGGTGCAGTCAAGAATGGAGCTGAAAACAAAAGCATGACTTTTTGTAAATAATATGCTGAAAAGATTATAGCTGATTGAGCTTTCTTTTACAGCCCCTTCTAGACTTTAATGTTAGCCTCTCATTTTTTTATGAGCAAGGCAGGTCAAAACATGTATAAATGGAAATTGCATTGTTCGATTCCATGTTTAGCACAGAACATATTTATTTTTTTGGTTTTGTTCTCTCTATGTTTTTGTTTACACCTTGACAGTATTATGGAAATGTGAAAAAGAACTGCAATGGTATTAAACATGCCCCCCTGAAATTTGCAAGCTCTACTGCTACCAGGATAGATTGTTTTTACCCGACCACCTACCTGGTACCACGCAGGCTCGTCAAACAGTGCGAAAAGGATATGGCCTGCACTGCGTTTTAGCTTTCCTCAGGATTTGGCCTGAATATTCAGCAGATTCCGAAGCCTTATGCACCCGTTATGCTTGTAGCTTTGAGGGTTTTTTACAAGCTCAGGATATCCCGACTTAGATGAGGTACGTTACTCTACCTTGCGATGCAGCGGGTAAATTTTTATTTTTTTCATAAAAAATGTTAAAAAATATATTTAAAAGTTTTAGATTTTTTTGCAAAGTTATACCTAAAAATCTTGGGTTTGGCTATAACGCTTGATCTAAGAGTAATAATTATAATATTAATAATAATATTAAACTTGCATGACCCAAGTTTAAGTGAGCTTGACTGCAACACCGGACCCAAGAATATTGGATGTGAGTCTGACTATAAGATCGTGTCATAAAAGTATGATAATTAAATACATTAATTAAAAAAACAAAGAAAAAAAACTAACATGAAGAAAAAAACTAATGAAGAAAGAAAAAAAATCTGAATTAATTGGATTAACCCTTTAAACCAGGTTAACCCGTAAAAACCTGGGATTCGCGTCATGAAAGTTTGATAACTAAATAGAAAAAAAAAATTTGACGGGTTTACCCAGAATTAACTGGGTTAACCCATCAAACTAAGTTAACCCGTTAAGCCTAGGATACGTGTCATGAAAGTCTGATAATTAAATGAAAAGAAATTTAATATTATCAAACTAAACTAAATGAAAAAAATTAATTAAAAAAATCTGGGTTAACTCGTCAAACCAGATTAATCCATTAAACCCGAGATTCGTATCATGAAAATCTAATAACTAAATAAAAAAAATTAACATTAACAAATTAAATCAAACAAAAAAAATTCATTAAAAAAATTAAAAAAAAAAAAAACAGTTCTATAATATAATATAATAATAATTATAATAATATAATATATATTAATAAGTGAAAGACATAGAGAAAACTACACTACTTTCTCCACGCCTTTTAGAGCATTACTCAATTATATTTGTATTTTTTGTTTTGATACATTTATTTTTTTAGATAGTGTTTAGTATGTTAGATAATATTCATTGAATTAGCCGTGATTAGACTAGACAAATAATTGACATATCCTATGTTTGGTGTGCATTGGACTGGATTTAATAATTTATCTTATTTTGTATTTGGTGTACACTGGATAAGACACGGATGACTCGGGGCCTAAATTGGTTCAAGTTTAAGAAAAAATAAAAGGAGATTTGATTCGATCTGATCCGATCAAAAACCCAGGCCGACAAACAACCTAGTCTATCCGAAATAAAACATGAGTAAAAAATTTATTGATTTTTTTTGAATTTTTTTGGTCAATACGAGGTTGCTTTGATTTCTTTTTTAAAAATTGGGTTAACTCGAGTTGACTCTCTCGACTCATGACTCGAGGCTCGGCTTGGGTAGATTCCCAAGTCAAGTTTTAAGACTATGATAATAACTATTTTAATCTTTACATTAATCTAGGTCAATGGTTAACTCGATCTATAACCAATCTTTCTCCAGGTTGACTATTGAGTCGGATTTAAAAACTAAGTTAATAACTATTTATATATTAACGTCGACCTGGATTAATAGTCAACTTGACCTGTGATTGGTTCCAGGTTGATCCTTAAATCGAGTTTTAAAATTATGATAATAATTATTTTTATCATTGTGTTGACTTATGTCAATGTTTAACCCAACCTATGACCCAGGCCTTACCCGGATCAACCCCTACTTCGAGTATAAAAAACTATAATAACAACCAGTTTTATCGGTATGTTGACTTGAGTTAATGGTAAACCGGATTAACTTTTGTACAGATAAACGGACAAGTTTATCCTATCTTTTTAATAAGACAAAAATTTCTTCACTAAAACAATTTTAAACAATACAAAAATTAATTTTTATATTATTTAAAAATGCACCAAACAACTTCACCAAAATAATAATAATAATAATAATAATCTTCAGCCTATTTTTATACAATATACCAAGCACTACCAAACAGCAAATGGCATAATTAAGCTCTCTACTGCCTGAATATTTTCTGGCTTCACTTCCAATCCGATGCATAAAAATGTCAGAAAGAGAAGAATAGGTGGCAACAAGGGAACTAATGAGACTAGCAGTAATTCTGTGGTGGATGACCTTAACCCTATGTTCTTATTTCGAAGATGTGTCCACTGAAAGACTTCAGTATTCTTTCCATTTTCTCATGCAAAGGGGAGAGACCATCATGTAGATATGGTCAATTCATTTGTATCCTATAATGTCCGAATGATTTTTCGTATTTTGCTAGACCAGCAAACACCATAGATGCTAAAAAAGCATAATTATAAACACACTTCGACTGGAAAATGAAAAGCACAGCATTGTCAGCTCAGAAGTTTTAACACACTTCCGACTCGAAAATGAAAAGCATAACGTTACACCATCATCGCAATCATTTATTTAAGGGTCGGTAATAATACATGCACACCCAGATATTTCATAACTTCTACACGCCACAGTTATTCACAGACTCGAAACCAGTTTTACTGAAGAGGTGCTATAGTCTCTCCAGAAACATTAAACAGACACGTCGACCGCTTTCCTTCCGACTGATGCTGACCAAATCTTCTCGCCAACTTTCTTAGAAGGGCTGACCCTCCATTGCTCTGAGGTTTTGATTGCCTGGAGTCCGTGCAACACGTACAGATCCCAAGCAACAACATCCATGCAGAAATAGCACAAGTCATTAATTCTAAGATTATCAATTAACTTGGCATTTGCCGTAAACAGTTGGTACCTTTTTAAAGAAGTAAAATCTAGAGGGATGCAGCATACCTGTAACCTCGTAAATGTTGGGTAATTCTGATTCTTCATCCATACTTTCGCTTCTCCCATGCTCTAAACTTTCGCTCCTCCCATGCTTCAAACGATGCTTTATCATCTTTATCATAAGTACCATCAGATCGATGAATCCGTACATGCCTCGATATCTTGGATTCTTGCTGTGACCATCTTTGATTGAATTCCTTTGTCATCCATGCGAACGACAAATCCTCGAGATATCTCAAGTTTTGAAGTCCAGAGGGCACCTCCTTCAGCATTGGGCAAGGTCCCATTTCCAGCCTTTCAAGAAGTGGCAATGCTCCTTCGTCTATTAACATTTCATTCAAATTACTCAAGCCTGCAAGATACAGAGACTTGAGTTTCTGAAACCCTCCTCCTTCAAAATGCATCCTCTTTCCTTTGTATGCCCGAAAGAGTACAAGAGATTTTAGATTGGGCAGAGCTTGAAGGACTTCAACGGAATCATCCATCAAGCTTGAAAAACTCAATATCAGTTTAGATAGATTGTGCAGCTTGGAAATCCAATTCGGCAACCTATCTAATTGACCCCCAAGCCAGAGACTCTGCAGCTGAATTGGAGGGGAAAATTCTAATTCCAAATCAAGAATTTCAACCCGGTGATTGACTGAATAAACAAGTAGCGACCGCAGGTGAGTCATCTTCTCTAATACAGTGCATAGATACCTTCCTTGTTCTCTTTTCAAATTGCAGATCCCAAATTTCCTCGTTTTCGTCAACACTTGTAGGCCGTCATTGAGCATGCTCTCATCATCATCCACTTTAATTGTAAACAATGTTTGTACGAACTCCAAATGCTTAAAGCTGCCTTTTATCTTCAATCCAGTAGCGTATCCACCATGAGCCAAAAGATGTCGCAATTTAGGGAAATCGCTGATCTCAACTGGCAGCTCTTCCACCAAAGAGAATCTCAAATCCAAGGACTCCAGGTTATGGAGCTTTCCTATTGATCTTGGAAGTTCTTTTACATCGGTATTTCTTAAGTTCAAATACCTTAGATGTAGCAAATTTCCAAGTTCTTTGGGAAGGTGATCTATAGGACAGTCTTCAAAATCTAATGAAGTCAAAAGCTTGAATTTTGCAAATATTACTGGAACTGTAGCCTTCTGCAGCATTTCTTTGTCAAAGACCATAATAGAGCGAGTTTGAGACCTGGTGCTACTCTTTGGAGGGTTGCTTCCTCTGTTGCTTATGGAGAGATGTCGTGCTATGCCTTCAAAAGTCAAGCAACTGCTGGAAACATGGCAGAGACTCAGTTCCTCTGACTTGGAAAGAATGACTTCACGGACCATATCATGAACACGACATGTTTTGGGAACTCCTTTAAGACTAAGATCATCCACTTGAACCAAACTTCGACGAATGAGTTCAATGAAGTATTCTTCTCCAACCTCCTCTGGTGTCATGTCTGGTTTTTCTTGTACAAAACCATCAGCCACCCATAATTGAATTATTCTTCGACGTTTAATGGAAAAATCCTCAGGAAACATGCCAAAATATAAGAAACAAGATTTGAGGCGGCAAGGGAGATCACTATAGCTGAGAGATAGAATGCTAGTGACGTTATTAACGTATGGATCACTTGTCATTGCAGGACCACCAAGACCACTGAGAACTTTTTGCCATTCTTGAACGCTCTTCTCTTTGGTTGCTAGAAGTCCACTAACAGCCACAATTGCCAGTGGCAATCCTCCACATCTTCTAACAATTTCGTGTGACAATTCATCCAGATCTTTTGGACATTGCCCTTGAGATTGAAACCTGAATGCTTTTTTACAGAAGAGTTCCCGTGCCTCTTTTTGAGGTAAAGGATCCATACGATGGACATGAACCGATGAAGATCCTCTACAAAATCTAGCAGCCTCCTCTTTTCTTGTTGTAGCCAATATTCTACTGCCATTATCATGATCTAACAACGCCAGCTCCATGTTTCCCCAAAAGCCAATTTCCCATACATCATCAAATACAACCAAATATCGTTCTTGTCGTAACTTTTCTCTAATCTCCTCAATCAACTCCTCATCCTTGTCCATTTTAACAATTTTATCAGGAAAAGGCTCATCTATCGCTTTATAGAATCCCTTCAGCATACTCCTTAGTAGCTCCGTCTTATCATATGATTGAGACACGGTGATCCAAGCATGGTAACGGAAGTGCTCTATCACCCTGTGGTTGTCGTATACTTTCTTGGCCAGTGTGGTTTTTCCCACACCCCCCATTCCAAACACTGCGATCACTTTCCTTTGAGAAACTCCACTTACTAAGTAGCTTATCAATTCATCTTTCCGAGATTCAATCCCAACAAGCTCAGCTTCTTCAATGAAAAGAGAACTCAGTCGAGGGTGATCCATTAACCCTCTTCCTGCATTGCTGCTGCTGCTGCTGCTTGATGCTCCCTGATTTGAAGAAATGAATTGGAATGTTTGACTTCTGTTCTTGATATCTAGAAGTGATGATTTGATATCTTTAATCTCTGATGCTATCTCAAGACGTGAAATGCATGTTTTAATCAAAGAAGCAATTCTACAAAGGAGTTGACGTCGATAATCAGGACGTCTTGCCACATGCAACACGTAATCATCAATGACATCTTCAATGCGATAAGCTTCTTCTCTTATTTGGTTTACCAGTACTTTCACACCCTCACCGATGCCTTCTTTTTCAGCCTTTGAATCTGCATCTTTCAGGAAAGCACGAATGACTTCCAATTCATCTTTGACACCAACCAATTCATCATGGACGCCTTTCAATAGTTTCACTTCTTGTGTTAGCAATGGAAGCAATTTATCAAGAACAAGGCTCACCGCCGACTCTGCCATTTTCTCTACTCTGTCTTCTCACCCCACCATTCCATCTTTCCCTGATTCCATCCTGTGACCATAGATGGATTCGGAAGTTAGTCTTCTTAAACTATTTAGTTTGAACTACATATTTTGCACACATAAAGCACCACTGAAAACTTTGATTTGGCTACAATCTTTACGCTCTCAACTTCAATCTAATGCGGTACACAAATTAGCTGTATAGATTTTTTTTTTTAAAAAAAAAAAAGGAAAGGAAAGGGCTATAGAGAGAGATTTATGGCTTGTTTCCTTTTTGTTTTTCGGTGAAGAAAAAGGACAAACAGCAAGGGGCTGAAATCTCGGCAAGAAAGAAGGAAAAGGAAGGAATGGGATAAAGAAGGAAGAAACTAGAAAGTAAGGTCATGTGGGGTAGTCGCAGGTGTTGAAATTAGTACGAAAAAGAGGATGATTGAGTTGTCAGAATCAAAACACATGAACAGAGGACAAGAACAGGCAGACAGAGAGTGTCACGACCCGATTTCTAGATCCATAACCGATACATAAACAAGGTTTCTCTTCAAGGTTTCATACCTATGCGAACCCAAACTTACATACAAACTTATCCTAACTTAATCAGAGTTCAACGCAGCATTAATAACAAAACTAACTTTATAATATAATTCGATTGTCTTAATACAAGAGTTCATATAAATTCAGAGTTTTGGAGCACTAATTAGACATAAAAAGAAAGGTACAAATTACAATCAAAAGAGCAGGTTCTGAAGGTCCAACAAAAGTGACCTGCTATCAAGCTATAAGCCTGAAAAGGATAAATAATGAGATGGTGAGTTCAACAACTCAGTGAGTAAATAACGTTCAATATACACACATGAGGTAATACAATAATGAGAAATATATATACAAGTACGGCTTTAAGTTCTTATGGAAATGTTTCTCAAATTGGCCATAACAAGAAGATCATATGGTAAAACTCGTCAGAAAATCAAAATGCAATGAGCATGAGGCTCCGTACTGTGGGATGATCAGTCCACACAGGTTGGTGACTCTCTCGACCAACTAGGGTTCAGATATGATGTGCACAAAGACTAACACTACCCTGTTAGCATGAATATTCTAACTGGCATACTATAGGTTCATAATCATAATCAAACAGACATATTTATATTTCAAGGCTCAACTCATGACATCAATCAAATGAGGAGCTATCAATTCAGAATTCAATTCAAAATATATACTGGCTCATATCAAGAATTCAGATTCAACAATTGATCATGCTTTATCATAATAAGGATAATATCAACATATATATTATCAAAAAGCATGATCCAATTCATATTAACAAATCAAATATTTATAATATTTCTCATGCATATGGAAAATTATCCACTCACCTGACTCGAAAGCAACAAATCTCAAAGTTGATACCGAAGGAAATCCTACTGACGTCCCGCTGGTAGAATATAAGGATTATCTGAATACAAATGAGACATATTCAAGAATGACTCAAAAGAACATATAACCTATTTAATACACTTATCTAAAGGTTTATTCCATAACCCTATATGTTTTTGAACTAACTAGTTATTTTTTCTAAAAACCCAACATTAACGGTTTTCCCGAAATCCAATCCATAATAAAACAAATAATAAAATTGGTAATAATTCACTAAATAACCCTCAATTATTCATCAAACCAATCTGCAAAAGCTAATATTACAGCTAGGGACTAATCTGAATTTTATCATATTTTTAAGGGTCAAATTGCAAGTTTTGTCAAATTGAAGGACCAAACTAAAAATATCATAAATCCATGACTATACTGAAATTCTGACCATAATTAATCCTCAATTCTGTCCAGAATATCTCATTATTCTCCAGGGACCATTCTGGAATTTTTTCCAAATTTTTAGGGTCAAATTGTAATTTTTATCAAATTGAAGGACCAAATTGAAAGTGTTAAAATTTCATAACTATACAGTAATTCTGCCCACAATTCATCTCTTATTCTGCTCAGTATTCGGAATATGTTTCAGGGACCAATCTGTAATTTTCCAAAGTTTGGGGACTAAACTGTAATTTTCACAATTTGAGGGACCAAACCGAAATTTTGTCATCTTCAACCTCCAACCCAGAATTTCAACAGAAAATCTACTGTTCTTCCCAAATTTCTAACTCAAAATTCATCATTTACACAATTTATAACTCAAAATCATCACAATCTTCTATAATCAACTAAACAATCAATTACCCACAACAATCAACCCCATAACATTCAATTTAATTAATCAATTAAACCCAAAACATAAATTTTCAAAACCCTAATATTTATCAAAACCAAAATTAAAAGCTTAATAACACATATTTATACATTTAACAGCCTAAATCTTACCTTTAAACTTATTTATTTCAACTCCTTTCTACTTCCCTTATATTTCCCTCTTTTCTCTTCTTCTTCTTCTCCCTTCACTCCTGCCGATTCTCTCTCAAAATTTTCAGATCTCTCTTTTTTTTTTTCTCTATTTATAGTTATCAAGTTTGTTGAATTACTACAATACCCTTCATTCATTTATTCCTGCATCCAAGCCTTCAAGGGCTTTCTAGCATTTTCCTCTCTTTAATTCTAAACGTTACAGAGAGAAGAACGAAGTTTTGGTTGACTAATGAATCATGAAGAAAAGTTGAAGTTGTTTTTGTTGTTATACTAAGAAGCTCCTTGTACCTTTCACACAAACAATAATGCAAATTAAATATAGCATTGTTCTCTGTCATGAGATATTCATGAACAAGTCTACAACATCGCTAAACAATGCTATCATATCATTTGCAGGGGGGACCTTATTCTAACTTTTAAGTAATCTTCAGCGCAGATATAACCCTTTTTTTATTTTTGCATGAAAACAATTGTCACGACCCGATTTTCAAATTCATAATCAGTACATAGACAACGTTCTTTTCTAAGGTTTTATATCTATACAAATTCAAACTTACATACAAACTTATCATTCAAATAACTCAATTAGAGTTCAACGCAGCACTAATAACAAAATTAACTTTATAATATAATTTGATTGTCTTAATACAAAAGTTAATATAAATTCATAGTTGTGGAGCACTAACTAGACATAAAAGAAAAGTACTAATTTCAACAAAAGAGCAGTTTCTGAAGGTTCAACAAAAGTGACCCGTTAACAAGTTATAAACTTGAAAAAATAAATAATGAGAGGATGAGTTCAACAATTCAGTGAGTAGATAACGTTCAATATACACACATGAGACAATACAACAATGAGGAATATATATACACAATTATAGCTTTAGGTTCTTATAGAAAGATTTCTCAAATATGCCATAACAAGAATATCATAAGGTAAAGCTCGATAGAAAATCAAAATGCAATGAGCATGAGGCTCCGTACTGTGGGATGATCAGTCCACACAGGTTAGTGACTCCCCCGACCAACTAGGGTTCAGATACGATG
>Ga0307513_10013487_pt1 | contig 10026 bp, 13 predicted proteins | sample 15_EM_MG_FD_202174 | JGI IMG/M metagenome (GOLD analysis project Ga0307513, IMG submission 202174) | Populus trichocarpa ectomycorrhiza microbial communities from riparian zone in the Pacific Northwest, United States - 15_EM | ecosystem: Host-associated > Plants > Roots > Unclassified | place...
CCATCGCTCTCACCCAGCCCGCCCTCGTCGACCATCTCCGCAAGGAGCATCTCAAGCCCAGGCTGGCCCTCGTCGGGCGCAGAGAGACTCTCCACGAATCGCAGGTGCACGTCTGCAGCGCCGACTGAACCACCGGGGACGATGCCGACGCCACGCTGGATGAGTTCGCTCACGGACAGTCCGCGAGTCACACCCGATCCACCAAATGTTCCCATTTCTGGTCCCTGCGCCATCATACCGGGCGGTGAAGAACGCTGCTGCTGCTGCTGCTGCTGTTGCTGAGGTGTAGGCGTTTGTTCTCCCTGAGCGGAGAAGGACCCTGTTGGTCGCTTTCTAAACACTGGCTGGCCTTGAACCGGGAGGGTCGTGCCAGGTGATGGCCCTAACCCCATCATCGGTTGCCCTTGCGAGCTAATCGACGCACGAGGAGCCATGTTCGGAGTATGTTGCATAGGTTGTCCTTGTGCAGAAAACGAACCTCGGTGGCTGAGGTTGGGTGACGTCGAGTGCGGCTCAGACCCGGGAGAGGTGCTTCCTGCGGTGGTCATGACCGTGAAGGAATGCGTTCCATAGTCGTCCAAAGCACTACCGACTTCATTTAGCAAGAGGTCGTCGAGCATCTTCGCTTGCCGGACTAATGATCGCGATGTTTCAGCCTCCTCCCTTAGGCCCTTTTTAATAGTGAACGGGACACTCACATCCAAGTGGGATCCTCTCTCCAACCCTCTTGAGTGCCAACCTGATCACCTCGAGCTCGTTCCTCAGACCGACCGCCTCCGCGTGCTTACGAGCTTCGATTTTCGCCTTGAGGAACCGTACCAAGACCCTCGCAGCCAGGAACCACGCAAAGCTCGCAACCGGGTCGAGCAACGTGACATCAAAGCTCGTCGAGCACAGGATGTAGACCAGGTCGAGGATCTGCCGAGCGGCGAAGAGGAGCTTCTCGGACGACTTGCAGAACGGCGAAGAAGGATCCGCGTGCGGATCATGCAAAAGTATCGTCGCCCTATCAATCGAAACATCGCGGGTAAGTAAAATACTTTATCCAAAATCAAATGCGGCGGCCTCCAAACTCCGGGTGTACCCATAGCTAGACACGGAGATGCCAATGAAAGGGAAAAAAGGGAAACTCCACACTCACACATGCGGGACCAAGCACGCAACGTAGAGCTCCGAATCCACCCGTCCACCTCTGACAGGGTCTCGCAGGTCCTTGGGGAAACTTGTCCTGAAGCCTTCAATCAGGTTGTCCACAGCGCGGAAACTCGGCGTATCCCGAGGGTCGATCCTTTCCGGTCCCTGCGTGCTCGGGCTGGCGTACGTGCCGAGTGGCCCAGGTGGGGGGTTGCCCACTGGGGTTGGCGGGAAAGGCGATGAGGAAATGTGCAGCTTTGTTGCGGTGGCGAGGGCTGGATCGTCCCCGAGGAGCCCACTTGTGGTGAGGTGGGCGATCGGAGAGAGGTCTGGCGATGGTCCTTTCGTCTGCTGGAGGAAGTCATGAGGAGAACCCAACGGCCTGGAAGGTCCGGGTCCAACGGTGAACCGTTCACCATTCACACTTGTGCTCGCGACGGCGTAAAAGTACTTGCTCTTGAATCGGCTATTGAAGTTCTTGACTTTGGAAAACAAAATGGTGCCCTTGACGTATAAGGTGAACGAATCGGTGTGTTCCGGCATATGCAGCGTTAGCATCCGCGGAGTCGAGATCCTCTGGCGCCAGTCGGTAGAGACTCTTATCTAAATTACGATTCAAACGGTTGAGTATACAATCCAGGAACAGAATCAATAAGATTGCATGACCTACCCCGTTCTCAAAGTCGCTCATGCGGCAGCCGAGGACCTGACTGATGTCTTCATCGTCGAGTGCCATCGCCCAGCCAGTGGAGGCTGCCTGCCAGCGCTCATAGCAGTAAGCGAGCCAAAATGTATTCCGGCGCATTTCCTCCTGCCAAATTCCGGAGAGTTAGTCTTCGCCCGAGTTCGCCGCAGTTTGCCGCAGTGAAGTGAGACTGACCTCGATGTGATCCTTTGGTGGACCCAGGATACTGGGCATGGCCCAGCTCCGTAGCAGGGGACCGTGCGTGGACGTGACATTGAGTCCCATCGGTACGGCATACCGCATAGCCTTCGCAGTATACAGCCAAACCTCAACCCATCTCGCGTGTGCATAATAATACCACGTAAGGACGACAATGGCTGCGGTGAGCGATCAGATGTGTGCACAAGAAAAAATTCCAGAGATGAGGTTTGAGGCTCGCGTGGCAACTCACATTGCAAGCCCTGGAACACACCAACACCATCCGCAGCTCCCCTCTCCTCCTCCTCGCGACTCCACCGCGCGTGCATCTCACCAAACCACTCACCGCGGTGCTCCCCGAGCTGCGGACCGAGGCCATGCCTAGCGCGCTCGTCCCTCAACCGCTGTCGCTCGCGTTCCTGGAAGATTTCCTCCGCAGGACGAGTCCGCAGATCAGGCATGTTCTCGTGCTCGACAAGCGGGCTCCATATGCTCGCGAGCGCACAAATGGCATGCAAGAGACTCAGAGTGGGGAAGTTGGGGTGGTTTGGTGGGTGGTCGAGGGACGCCATGAACGTGGGTCGATGCAGGAGGCGGGAGGCATGGGGGTGGGAGACGAAGAAGGTTTGGATGAGGTGACGAAGGAGGTCGGGGGTCGGAAGACGGGGTGGCCAATTGTTATACATGAGCCCAGATGCACCTACATAACCTAGGGGATCTTGGGGTGAGCCTAGAGGGGCCGCATGGGGGTTGAGGGACGCGTAAGTATCGTAGAAATTTGTGTCGCCACCGTTGAGGGGGAGAGCGGATGGACCTGCGGCGGGGTTGACGGGAGTAAAAGGGGTAGGATATGCACCTGCACCTGTTGTGCGGAAGGTATCTGTAGGGGAGATGTATGGCTGCTGAACCAACCCGGGATGGAGCTGGAGGTTTGGGGCTCCATAGGTGTTTGTTGGTAGTAGTGGAGGCTGGCTCCTTGCTACGTGGGTTCGGATGACCTTGTCCTTTGCTTGGAGCTCAATTTCGAGTTCAGCTGATAGGTAATGGGTCAGTTAGGGGGAAGACGGGATTAGAGCGGAGGTGTTTCGAAGAGAAGGTGAAAGCTATGCTCGCAATGAGATTGGCAAGCCCCTCGTTGCAAAAGAGGCGCCGAGGTGGCTGCCCTGGTTCGGTGGTAAAGTTGGGCGCTCGATTGGGTGTGGTGGACAAAAGAGGTAAAAAGAAATACCTATGCGGTGTTCGAGCTGTGCGTAACGTGAGCGGGTACCTCCGTCTCCAGCGGAGAGAGTTCGTTCAGGGATTGGGTCCCGATCGCGTTGAGACTCTGGTAGGTCATCGTATGTGCACTCTGGGCGGTCAGGAATTACGGCGCCGGGTAGAGCAGTCTGAATAGCGTTTGCGTGTGATCGAATGCAAGTCGCACACGGGCGCTGGGCGTCACATTTCTGAGTGGGAAGGCGCATGTAAGATTTTGAACGGGTAAAAAAATGCAGAAATGCTCACTAATTTTCGCCTTCTGCATTGATGGCAAGCCTGTTTCGCGCGTCAGAGGTTAGCTTGGGGGGGGAAGGAGGCTCGATTCGGCGGCCGATGTGACTTGCCTGATTTCGTTTAAGAACGGAGGGAATGGTAGTCTTGTCTTTGGCCATTTTAGAGGATATTACTGAGTAGGAGATGGCTGGATGGGCTGGGTGGCAAATGGGGAGAAGACGAGAAGGAATGGGAGGAAGAAGCAGCGGATGGACGGAGGAAGGGAACAAGAAGGAGAGAGAGCGGGGGGTTGAGGGTAAGAGCAGTAGCAGTAGCAGTAGTAGCAGTAGCAGTAGTAGTAGCACGGGCGCTGGGAGAGCCACAGATAGACGGAGGGAAGCAAGTGAGACCGGCAGGGAAGCTCGCTCGCTGAGTTCAGGGGGGAGGAGTTGAAGTAGGCGGGAAGAGGACGCTGTATTATCTTATGTCAGCGGAAAGAGTACATATTCGTACTCTTCTTTCTAGTCTTTCGACCTAAGCTCGCTGCTAACCAGGCAGTGCATGTCTGTCACTCTTTCCTGCCCAGCGGTTCTTAATGCAAACGACAGCAAATGACAACTACTGACAACTACTTTGTTCCCTCGTGCGATCGACACTCTTTTTGGTTCATCGTCCATATGGTCCCGTCAATTTGCCCCCCCATCACCCCTTCCCATCACCTCTCCGCCCCCCCCCCCCACTGCGTCCTCACTGCGTCCCCCGCTGCGCCCCCAGCAGCTATTGACTGTATGAGCTCACCCCACACCCAACTCTAGTCCGCTGTGCCGCTCGTGGAGGAGGTCCTGGCAATGACGACCCATTGAGCCGGCCACGTACCTGCTATCGACTTAATAAAGGCTGTGTCCAGACTTGGCTCCGTTTCTTTGACAGCAGCACTTCAGGGCAACCTCGGACGCAATAAGTCTTGCGTCTCCACGTTTGGCACTATATCCCACGCGAGTCATTCCGTGCCCTATTTGCCCTATTTCACAACAAGATTCAACATTTCAATCTCTCCAACCTTCTTTCTGGCAACCGCCAGAGCCATTGTCTCTGTTTCATGCAGCAATTTCCACTCTTCCGCTGCGGTCCTCCGTCCAATACGCTGGCTGGGTTCTGATAGGAACCCTCCTTGCGTCCGTGCGGCAATCAAACACACCCACACCCACTGCGGTTCCGAGCGCCGAACAACCGGCCCCCGCATTCCAGCGATTAACGGCCTCGTGCCGAGCGACGAGGCGACTTATACCCGCGAGATTCCTTTCCTCCTTCGCGACAGACCACAAGCGCCCGCTGCGTCACCCGCGTCACCCTTCTTTTACACGCCCAACCAGCCAGCCAGCGCGCGCTGGCACGCGCTCACGCGCTCCACCGCCAAGGGCTCTCGTACATTGGATGCCGACAACCTCGGAACGCACCCCCGATTTAGACGCTTTTCACTGGCAATCGTTGACACAGACTGTGGGGCCCGCATGCATCCTTCCTCCCGGAGGTCGACGGCTCCGTCCTGGCAGCCCCTATTCTCGGCTACCTTCTAGCGCGGTACAAGTGTAGTGGTGGTATTGGAAATAGTAATAATAAAGCCATGAACCGGGAGACAATCCCTCATCTTAATTCGTCCGACTCCTGGGTGTGGGCTCTGTTCCCGGTGCAGGTCGCGTGTTTGGCCCACAACGCCCACCCCTTTAGACGGTCAGAGAGATCCTGTACTGGAAACACGCCTATCTCCTGTGCTGGCGCGTTTGAACGAAGGACCCCCTTAGCCCGCTTGTCCCGCGTTCGGGGTTTCAGTAACCCGCCTCTATCGCTCGCTCGCATGACAACCAGCAGCGTTCATTTAACCCATCCTAAGACGGTACCCCATGCCTTCAAAATTGAAGGATTAATGAGTGTGCCCAAGTATCTCAGGTTTGTCTGGCCAGGCTCCGAATAGATAACTCCACCACTCGTACTCGAACCTGTACAATTGCCCCTCGGGTGATTTAGACAGTCTCTACAACTTGCTATGAGTCGGACGGGTGGAGAGCAATTGGACATCGTGACACCCGAGAAGGGAGAAAACGACCTTGGCGGTATACAAGGAGTATGATCCATGAGGAAGGCGATGTCTACAATATTTCATTCTCTCCACATAGTTCGCACCCTATAGGGGTGCTTTGGCGGCTTGGCAACACCGCCCAGGTCGAGCGCCGGTTGTGACGTCAGCAGTTACTCGGTAGAGGTCTCTGCTGTTTCATATCATTGTCCAGATTCGAGTCGGGACGGTTTTAGCAACGCAAGCGTTTTTCATTTTCGAGGAAACCTTTCTTCCCCTTACTCTTCTCATGCTCACCCTTGATCCACCCTCCACTCTAAACCCGAGCTATCGGTTCGGTTCGGTATCCCCCGCTCTCGCTTTGTCTCCGGAGGTTTATTCGCGATCGGATCAAATTTTAGACGCTCGTTTGCCAATAATCACGCAACCTTACAATGCTTGATTACTAATTCTCTAAATTTCTAAAATAATAATAATTTGTTTGCTATTATGAGTCGCGTAGGGGATAACCGTATGGCTTCTTGCTTCGCTTGCTTCGTTGGTGCATCGCCTCGCACTCTATTAAATACTCGTTTTCGCAAATCACCATGCATCTTATTGGATAATAGCGTTGTGCAAAAAAAGGGAGTGGTATATCTTTCCAAACCGGCACACGTCCACCGCTCTCGGCACCAGTCGCTCGGCTAGGTAAGCGCCCGACCGAGGGCCTTCCCTGGGACCGGTGCACCAATAGGGTTCCTGCTAGTGCCCTCCAGGCTCCAAAGGAGAAGCCTCGGGACCCAAAGATCTACTCTCTTGCCACGTTCAGGCACACTCTTCCTGCAACTGTTCGTGTTGTGACTAAAAGCCCCGGCTTCTACATTAGGAAAAAAAACAACGGCTTGGTCATTTACCTCAAACCGCACAAGTTAACCGCATAAAGCAAGGCAAGAGAAAAAAGCACTGCCTCGTCGCTTTGAATATTCGTCGGTGAACATGGCGCTTTGGAGTACTGATGATTATCGTGACTAACGTATGTATTGTCGAAGCAAGAGAACAAAGCACACAGACAAGGGCGGACAGTGACAAGGCGGTGCGCGATGCTTCTCCCGTCTAGTTTCTATCCCATGAGGCAGACCCCTATGTTCTTGGCCTGGAGCTCGATCTATTACACGTTTACAAGGCGCAGAGAATGTCAGGTTGAAACAGGGCCCGTCAGGAGATCGATACCCAACCTTTCTGACGACCGTGAGGAGTCAAAGCGGTGCTTTGGGTGGCACTTATGGTACACAATGGAGCCAAGTAGAGTGTCTATTGTGGTTTGGGGGGCTTGTGGGTTACAACCGACGCAAAACCTCCATCTCTATTCCCAGACCCGTACAGAGAACGAAAATGCGATCCTCCTGACTCGGATACCGCTCCTTGAGATTTACTACGCTCGGATTTACTTATTTTTATTTCAATCGCGAAGATATATGCAAAAGGAATCGCGGTGATGGCCGTGATGAGCGGAGGACCAAACAACTGGAACTATCCTGGAGCACACAAAAACCGGATAAACGGTTAAGAGAAGAGACTAGACGCCACGATGGAAGTATGGACAATTACCCAGTGGGGCTTCTTCGCGCTTCCTGGAGTGTTCAGGGGGCGACCAGGGGACGAAGCAGCTTGCTAGACACTTGAAACTGAATGTACGGTACCTGCCTTGGAGAAGGGTGAAACGGGAATGCAGTGCACAACCTTCGACATCGCATCGTGAGTCTCCAAGTTTCGAGGGGAGGGCCAGACTTGTTTCCAGACCAACGGACAGTCCTATAGTTGCTCCTATAACAACGAATGGCACAGGGACCCCCCTTACTCCAAAACAGAAACGACCCGAGTCAACGATGGGCTTCCCCCGCTCTCGGTCATTCAATTCGTTCGGCTTCGTTTTCGGTGACAGCCATACTGGGCCTGTCTCCGATGGTAAACCGATGGGACTGAACGCTACATTCAGTGGGGGGAAGTTATCTGTCTCTTTAGATGGAGGGTCAAGAAGCGGCGCTCGTCCTTTTGGACCCTTGTCGTGGCGTCCTGCGACATGAGATGAGATAAAATGGACATCTCCATACCCCAAGAGTGACACCAATCTCCTGTCAGGCTGTGACACACTGAGGGGCCAACTGTACACAGCATTCCGAGCGGCGAGGCGAGGCAAGGGAGATGGTGGATTGGCAATCCCCATCTGCACTCTCGACTATCTACAAAACTGTTATAGAATATCTCCGGTGTAGTCGACGTGATCCTTGCAGGCTTGCGTAATCACTCCTCGGCGAGTACGCTGAATACCTGAGTAGCTATGTAGGCGCTGTCCTGGCTGTTATCTTTGTGCAGCGCCTAGCATCTATCATATGTGAGCCTTCCATTACCATTAGCACCCTAGTGAGCCGCAAATGGCACTCGGGGACCGTTGCAGAGGCTAACGCGTCCATCTGCATTGCGTGGCTCATGGAACACACTCTTGTGCGGTATTTTGGGAGCTAAATGTGCACCCAAATAGCCACATTCCTACCGTCAGGGAATCACCAATGTCACACTCGGGCGCTACAGCTCTTATAGTGATCTCTCGAGCGTAAGCGCGAGTGTCGTACGCACCACAACTCCGGGTCATCCGCACGAGTCGACGGACCAGCCAAGCTGAAGAAAAAGGTTCTTAACGTCGTCGCGACAGCAACCAAAGTAGCACTTTCTATACTGCGAGATGGTAAGTGGAGTATATATTCCGGACAAATCAGACCCATGGCTAATCCCGGACAGCGTACCCTTGTGTGTCGTATGATAGCACCGCATCCCTGATGACCATAAACTCTACCTAAACACATAAATGAGGTTTACGGCACGTAATTCCCGCTCTCCCTCGGGGTAGAGGTGAACAACCTAATATTAGTTCGGCATTCTCATGATGTTAAGACGTATATATGCAGTGTTTCCAGGAATACCACAAATACTCACACTAAGCTTTAGCAGGCCCCCAGATACTTAGTGAGCCACAGCCCGAACGGTCAAGTCCAGCAGAGGCCTGACAGTTGCGCTTTGGTGTCCAAATACACGGTACGGCCGCTGTAAAACGAACTTGACGTCCTGTACATAACACTATGATCTCTATTTGTGAGGACCTGAACAGAATTGGATAACGAGAGCTCCCTATCGTACTGCAGTCCATGTGCCTCTGGAAAATCTCTCGTCCTCAAAGGTACAGCCTCTTTCCTTACAAACTGCTTTCAACTCCTCCATCTCCTCAGCTCCCAGCCATCCAAATATACCGCCTTGCATTCCTTCTTCGTTTCCAACGACCATGCGGCTGAGGCCAACGAACGCACTGGGTTGTTTCAATAAGTGCAGCAAAGTCGTGCTCCGATGAATGACTTGTAAATGGAGCGTGGTCGTCCCAAGGGAGGTCAATGCCGCGACGAAATCAATGTCTAGAGAGGAGAGGGAAAGACTTTGAAGGGAAATGGGACTTTGGGTACGCATAGTTTCCGCGCCGACGGAAGCCTCTGGAGTCGTGGGAGTGCCGATGGGAAGCCCTGTGTATGTAGAGATATATGGAGCATCTCTAGGAGGAAGTATAGAAGCGATTCTAAGCCGGATAGATTGTAGAGCGACATTGCGGAGGCCAGGGAATTGACAAATAAGCTCATACGCGAGCTTCGGAGTTAAACCCGGCGGAGATGCGATATCAAGACTTCTGAGAGACTGTGCACACGCCCATGGCCCATCCGGCGTGGTCACAGGCACACCACTGATAACCAAGGTGGCAAGATTCGCCGCGTGCAGGTGTATTGCAGCCCAGCAAGCTGCAAAATCTGCGTCTTTGGCTTTGTAGATGTGGTTAGAGTCCGTGGGGAGAACGAGAGCGTTCAGGTTGGGAGCGACGGCTCTGAGCAGCCGACCCAGGAGGGGATCCATGGACGGACGGATCGCATGCAAAGCAATTGCCCGGATAAAAGGACGAGATGCACCATCTGCCGCGCTCCCGGATTCCTCCAAAGCCGCGATGGTCTTGGCCCACGCCGCCCACGGCTCACTCCACCTCCGAACACTGAAAGGGGGGAAGTTGATCTCGATTTGAGAGAGATTCGTGAGGAGCCTCAGGATAGAAGCGGTGGCTTCGTCCTTTTGGGTGTCCTCCGAATAGCACCCCTCCTCCCCCGCCCAGACGGACGGTTGCCAACAGTAGAGCGAAATGGAGACGGTTGTGGTGTAATTGCGCAACCTGCCAGAGAACGGATTTTTCAAGAGGCTAAGGTGGTGCAGGACCTGGGCGGTGGACATGGCCCCGAGCGCAAGCCGGGCGAATAGGATCGTATCTGCAACATGACAAAGTTCTTTATTGACGCTAAAGAAGCTTGAGTGTGAGAGATTGTTTTCTCTGGTCAGGTGAGGAGAAACCCACGGACCTCCGAATGATACCCAAGCCTTTCATTCGCTCGTTCGATGCTATGAG
>Ga0307513_10013488_pt1 | contig 10025 bp, 10 predicted proteins | sample 15_EM_MG_FD_202174 | JGI IMG/M metagenome (GOLD analysis project Ga0307513, IMG submission 202174) | Populus trichocarpa ectomycorrhiza microbial communities from riparian zone in the Pacific Northwest, United States - 15_EM | ecosystem: Host-associated > Plants > Roots > Unclassified | place...
CCTAACCAACCCCGGCACCACGGCAATACTCTGTTTTTTTGGGTGGTGGGGTTTGTCCCATATGCATTTATGAAGTGACTTGGGTAAGACCCTAGTATTGATACATAATAGTGGCATATACAGGTGGTATTTAAACGCCGTATGTGCATCATTGCATGTCTTTCCACTCAACCACCTATGCTTTAGTTTAGTTTACTCTCAGTAATAAATTTTAGACAGTCTTAGAATACCAATAGATCAATAGCTCTGTGTAACGTATAATCGAACCAAGTTAGAGCAGGCAACGACACGAAAAAAAAAAAACCTTTGATAAGGGTGATGGAAACGATCCAGAAATTTTTCAATGTAGATGGCAACATTGGTATATTGTCGCTTATCTTCGCATTCTCGATATCTGACGCGATGGTATATTAGGTTCCCTTCCCATGCGATCTCGCTTCAAGTTGTTGAGGGAAATACCGTGGGCTACGGCGCATGTACTGACGGCCTCTGACCTTGGATCTGTATTTGATACAGATCATTTCTTGCACGTACGTCTCATCTCTATTGGCTTTAAATGATAACTAATCTATGACCAGCCTTTCATCGTTCGCTTGATGGCACAGGAGCGGGCTCTGACAACGACAGAGAACCTATCGGCACGCAGGCTTCGTCGGCTTATGGAGTGGGAACCCCTCGACAATGCTGGAGGAGACAATGCCATCGACGCGACGAAGGACTGTATGCTGGCTTTCCTAGGCGCATATCGATTGCTGGATGTGTTGTCCCTTTGCGATGCACGGACTCATTCACAAACGTCATTCACAATTCCAAAGAATCCGAGACTCCCTATTCTCGCAGGGAAAAAGGTAGGTTCGCACTCATAATTTTTGTCGGCTCATCGATGATTATTGTGCAATAGCAATGGATAGACATGTCGGACCTGAAGGAGTTTTTGTTGGCGGCCAAGGAAGCTATCGTTGACCTGGAGAAGTCCTTGCCCAGCGACATTGCCGGTCCTGTTTCGAACCCCTTACATCGTATAGCTGCCCAGCTGGCTGGGGCCGAAACTAGAGGGAAAGGGTTGAAATTGCTCTGCAATGTGTTGCTTGCTTCAGCCATGTTGTTGTGCACGCCCTCAACTTTTAAGCCAATCCCAACGGACGACGGCGAGCTGAACAATGACACGCGGGCTCCTGACGACCTCATAGCTGAGGCGGTTGTGAGGTATGTCGTTTACTACTTATATTTTTACTGCATGAGATATTAACTTTTCTAAGCAATGGTATGAGTCATGAAGAACTCGAGAATACGAAGAGGCATCTACAAAAAATCCGGCTACCTGATGCGGTGAAACCTCTTCGTTTATCTTTGATGATATCCCCGATGATCTTGCTATCTACTCGGTTGCTACATAACAGCCACTACGACAAACAGGACCTTGTGCAGGTGATCTCTTTTTTCATCATACCCAGCTCTGTCCGCCGCTCACTGCATGCATTTCAAAGTATACAAAAGAGCTTGGTAACAATAAGCCAAAATCTTGATGGACATCAAGAAGCTGATATGGAAAGTGGTTATGGATGTATCCCGTGGAGACAAAGACGTACGAGCTGCGCTCTCCGATTTTGCGAGAGCTGCACCATGGGACGAAATACAAAGTTGGAGTGACAGGGATATTGCTCGTCGTTGGTTTATGCCAGGTGAGATAAACTTGGTATCATTCTATAATATCTTGGCCAACATTTATTAGATTTGGACGTCGTTTATCAGCCTGTGTCTACCACCTTGACGCAATCTTCAACTGTTACTCTCGGAAACGCAGACCCGCAAAATGACATATTGAACGACATATTTGTTCAAGCGTCTAACGCTGTCGCCCCGCTCTTGGCTTCTTCTTCCTCCGCAAGGAATCAGGCTGCACCGGGTGTGTCTTTCAACTCTTTTTCTTTGTTAGGCACCGCTGTTAAAAAAATACAGGTAACACGAACTTGATCGACGAGGTTCGGTGGAACGAAGTGACATTTGCCTCTGGGGTCACTTGTACTGAAAACACAGGATCAACTCAACCTAATACTGCGCTAGTCGATCCCGAGGCGACGATGAGAAACCGTTTGGGGTCAACCAATCGAACTTCAAGTGGAATTCTTCCTGCTCCCGATTCCTCCACGTACCAGATGGAAAGTGGTGGCCATCTTGATCAAGATGTCAGCCTATCCGACCCGATGTCATGCGCACCGCATTCAGAGGCCAGTTCGACCATACAGTCACATCTTCAGAGCACAAACATCCAATCAGTCAATGATAGCAACGACATTGAGATGGGCGACATATGCACTGATACACACTCTGGGGTCGGCGCAAGGCAGGAGGCAGGAGGAGTGGTCGATAGCCATAGGCTTGATGAAGGATTGACTGATGATGTTATGGTTGTAGATCAAGCTCTTGATAATGAGCGTCCTATTCAGTTGGGTGAGGAAGGCCTCATCGACGCAGAAGGTAGCTCGGACGATATGAACATGGACGATAATGGCGTTAGAGCCGAAACTTCCATGGTCAGTGATGGTCATAGCGAGCTGGATGGCGACAGTCTCCCAAAGCATACAACATTCGGGAACAAAAGGAGGTCAAAAGACATGGAAAGCAGCGACAGTCGGAGTAAAGTACGTGGATCTGAAAGCACGGTTCCTGGCAATAATAACAAATATATGCAGAATAGTGACGGCGAGAGCAGTGGGGAAGAAAGCGAGAGGAGTGTGCGCGGCAAAAACATTGATAATATGCAGAGCAGCGACAGTGAGAACGAAGGAGATGAATCGGAATGGACTGTACCTGGCAATGATAAAAAAAGTGACAATGGAAGGGGAGCAAGGGGTAGAGGCAGGAGAGGGGGAAGAGGAAGAGGAAGAGGAAGAGGGGGAAGAGGGGGAGGTGGTAAAACACTGGCTCCTCCAAGAGATCTCCGGACCCCCAACATATTGGATAACCGGCGAACGATCAAAATGGCGGATCACAATATACCTAACCCGATACCTTTGAGGTTTATGACCCCCATTGACCTGGATATGCTGGTATTTACACATAACAATTATGTGCTCGACAAGGTGCTGAATTACTGTACCAGGATGAGAAACCTTCGGTAAATTTGGATATAGTCGATCGTCCTCCGAAGTTCACTGCAGAGTGTGCGCTCGTTGGGTTCGATCCGTATGGTAACAAGCATGAATTCACACCCAAATTGCATGTAAGCATATTGCATATTGGTCAGTAAATTCACGTCTTAAAATGATATGTTTCATCTAGCATAAACATACACTCAAAAACGTGATGGATATAGGTGCATTGGTGCAGAGCGGATATGTCAACGGGTCTCCTTTACATATCGCAGACCCCGATCGTTCTGTTTTCAAGATCATGACGGAAGAGGAATACCAGTCGTCGTCTATCCAGACGATACAAGGACTCCTACGCACTAAGCACATCATCGTCACCAACAGACGTGATAATCTTGATGAGAAAGGATTAAGAACATTACGGAGCAACTTGAATGATGCGTTCACTGTTCAAGGTTCGTACTTATCGAGGCATATATATACTGTCCATTGAAGGGGTCTCCAGATCAATCGATTGCCGTCGGCACTGAGGGTGACACAAACTCCATGCTCAAACAAGGAAACCTCCGTCAAATCCTCGACTGTTCGAGAATGGACGACGGAAAAATACTCAATGCACTGTCATTTCCGATGAGAAATGCTGGAGTTCAAAATGAAGCGTTCTCTTCCGATGTTGCGGCTTGGAATAAGACAGAAGCCGAGCCCATATGCAAGCACGAAGCTTTTATGCTGGTTGGAGATATATGGTGGGGCACTTGTGCTACCTGCGGTGCTTTCCATATGTACCACATCGATTGTGAGGGTCTTGGAACAACCACGGAAGTCCTATCTGGTATGAAGTGGTGGATAGTACCATCCAACATCGACGGCGAGAACCTCGCGGCTGAACGTGTTCATGAATGAAAAATTTGATATTGATTCAGCATCAGGAGAGCTGTGGAATCTTGAAGCTGTGCTGCTTCAACCAGGAATGATAATGTGAGCGCTTTGATGTCCATGAAGTCACCTGCTCACCCTGCTTTAAGGATTATGCACCCGAATACTCCACATGCTGTATACACAGTTTGGCATTCGTTGTGCCATGGGAGACACTTTTATTCAATGTCAACGATCCAAGACACTCTATTTGGCATAGTACATGCTTTTGTTGTGGATTCGTACATTACAAATACTAGCCATGAAAACACGAGGACCATGATTCGGCGAATGGTTATATTTATACACCGTGCTCTCATTGACCAGGAACTCGATGAAGATGGTGAGTTATACTCTTCGAGTCTCGAAATTCCTCTGAAAAATTCATATCTTGACAGATCCAGATCGTGGCCATGTTCCGGACCTCAAGGACATCGACTCCTTTATGGATGTTTTGGCTTTGTCGTTCCTAGGCATCATGTCCAATGTACTCAATTTCCGAACATACAGGTATAATGAAGATTTATCAGACGACGGGACATTGATGGATGCCTATGATCTTAATGCTATGAATCATCCTGAGCAGATGGTATGCATGTATGTTCGCGCAATGGGCTGGAACATACAGGCTTGGGTCAATAGGCACTACAGGTTGGAAAGCGCCGACGGGCAGGAAGTTAATCTCCACAAGTTCATCGTCGAATATAATGCGCACATGGCATCTGCGATCCTCCAGTACAAGTTGCGGGCTGATCTTGAAAATGTCAAGGGAGCACCAGGCTGCACGTACAAGTGGCTCAAGTCACAGATCAACAAAGTCATCATTCCCAACTCTCTCCATGGTCACGCGCTTCAGTCTAAACTCGAATCGAAGGATGAAATTACGACAATGGCATTTGACGTGCGAGGTCTGACGATCAAACAAGTTTCTGTGCCAGAAAAACCTACAAAACCATTAACGACAAAGGAGCTGATCGATCGTGGTGAATCGGATGCAGACAGATGTTATCTGGTAGGCATTGAAGATAACTTCAGACTGCCTCTGGACCCAGAATTCGGTATTACATTTTTGCCTTTGGTTCGATCCCGGCTAACAAGTGTGTGGCTCGTCAGAACCTAACGATGATGTTCGATCATTCATGAAAAAACGGAAAATGAAATAGTACGAGTGTACTGCATCTTTTTTTCTTGTGCGTTGTATGTAAAAATTCAAAAATGTAAATGCTGTATTTTTGTATCAAAAAACTCAATTGTCGGTTCGATTTTTGTTTAAGGGTTTTGTCCCTCGCTACTTGAGTGTTTTGTGCTGGCAATGCGTATACTGGAGTTAATCGACGACGGCTTATTCACACTGTATGTTCATCGTCAGTCTGCGCTGAAAATGTCTTGCAGCAACAATGCAAATGGTAATCTCACGTGTGCGTTATTCCACATGTGCCTGATCATTTAATGTGAATATGTCTAGTTTGTATTTGTATTTTTCCTTATGTGTTCTTATCGGTTTAGGGGTGATAACGGAGGCCCGCGATTTAGAGAGGGACATAAGACTGTGGATCTCGAAACGGAGTGTAGGCCTTTTGTGAACGCGTGAATAAGTTCATTATATGCAATTTTCTTGTACAATGGATGAAATAATGTACTATACTAGAAATTTATATTTCTTGATGCTTTATGTAATTGATTCATTATTCTATAAATGGATTGTATATCCTTGTTAGACAAACAGGGACTCGTATTGCCGTGCGAAGCATCGGCCTGCATTACCAAGTGTACTATGACGTGGGTTTGGCGGTGCTTGCAGACTCCATGAATTGGAGTAGTTTCAAGTAGATGTATCACAATGGAGTTACGTTTTAGAAGCATCCTGCTGAAAGGGTCCAAAAAGAGATTTATGAAGAAACGCAACCGTAAGCCTGAGGTTGGTGGGAGAAGTTTACCACTATGCCCGATGATACGCCGGGAAGAATTCATCACGTTGGCATCGCAGGGTTTTCTTACATCAAGGGCGGTGGGCCTAGAGTTGAGCACGTAGTATGCGCATCGGAGATCACTGGCAACATATAGCAAAGGCTGTAAAGCCCTGACTCCCTTAGCGCTACCATCAATGAATTAAGTACGTTATCGTGTATTGTCCTCTTGCAGCGTGTATAAGCGAAGTAAACTACGGTAGTGTATGTGGGTGTGAAGGCTGGACGGAGGGCGAAGAGCCGATGGGGGTGCGGGTGGATGAACCCTATCTCCATCAACTCTACTCTCCCAATAGTCCCGGTGATGGGTGGGTGGGTTAAAAGCGGTGTATGAAGGAAGTATGTCTACTTGAAGTGGATAGCATGAGTCAACAGAGACAAGAGATGGGAGAGTCTAGAAGAGGAAAGAGTTAGGAATACGCAAGGTGGCAAGTGGTTACTTGGATCCGAGTCTTTCGGCATGGCGTAAGCGTAGCTGATCCCAGGCCTCCGGCCAGTCAGTTTTCCGGAATCCCCAGTCCTCTAGGTTGAAAACACAAGTGCCCTGCATTATACGTGATAGTACATAAGTCATTACAATTCGAATGGAAGGATTCCCTCCATTGAGTCCGCTGTATGTGGTTACACTAGTCCTAAATTCTGTTCCATTTCGCCTCAGGCCTGTGTCTTCCATTGGCACAAGCGAAAACTGTCTTGAATGACGAGATAATTTTACGAACCAAGTTGCAATTATTTGGCACAGGAATTTGTCTTGTGCGGAAGCGCCACTTAGGTGTACAGATAATGTTCGACAAACTTTTGGAGAATTGTAAGATTGGAGAGGTATATAAGTGGTCCCATTGGAGCGTAAATCCCCAACTTCCATCCCTTCCGACAAAGTGAACTTATCCAATTAACACTGTACATCATCTCAGATCATCATGTCACAGCAATACCACATCCAGAGCGAGACGACAAAATATTATATCATCAGCGGGTTTGAGAGCTCGGGCGATATAGTCTTAACTGTCGATGGCAAGGATTCCATTCCTGAGCATTCTGTGCGCATCCAACTTTCAAATTTTCTTGCAGTAATGCTGGCAATGTACTGATCCTTTTTCATTAGATTTCAACCATAACTCCTCCTCTTAAAGGCGCGGTAACAACTGGTACAGTCACTGGAGTCAATGGGTTCTATATCGCACTACCCGAGGTCAGTCGAAATTCTACATCTTTGCTAGTGTAGAGCCGTGTCTTACTGAGATCTGTCTTAGAAACCTGTTCCAGGCGACAAGCTCTTTTGGTCCAAGGAGAAATATAATTGGGTAATCAGATTGACTCTTTCCGGCGACGGGAACACCACATCAGGAAAAAGTGAAATTGGTCATAGTTCGTCAGTTAGCTCTGTTGCCCTATGTTGCCTGGATTGCTCATCATAGACTTGGCTGATGGCAATATAGGTATCGAGGGATGGCCTGCAGACCAATATTGGATATATTGAGCTATCAAGCATTGGGGATGATCTCTCATGTACCTCATTGTTTGTAAGGGCGCATATATTGGCTATATTGATAATGAGTTGCTATAGGTTGCTATATATCACTATGGCGTGCAATGAGCTGCAATGAAAGATTACAAGATAATAGGGAAACATTATAAGTCCCTTTATTACTCTAAGGCTACCTAAGTCCAGACATAGTATGGGACATGTTGCAAGCTGGGAGCAGGCAGATTGGGTGATGACAGACGTTGGGTGCAGGTTGGTAAGCGGCTGTTAGTTCACTGGGGTTGATGTTAGTAGTTGGACAGAGTGTGAATTTGCGAAGTCAGTTGAAACTCAGCTTGGAAGCACACGTGTACACGTGATCGTGTTTGTTGAATGTTGAATTTCTCGCATCAACCTTCCTTCCGCAACCCACCACCTCAACCTAGGCCGTTGGCGTGGCTGACACTGTATTTTCTCACACGGCGTCGACGACGTCGTTGACACAGCTCCATGACCCCTCTCCAGATGGTGTCAACGATCTGCGTCCTCAATCACTGTGGATGCCCCCACCTCAACCAGCGTCGACGTGGCTGACGCTGCCACACTGCCTCTACGACCAATGTTGGACACGGTGGCATGACCCCACCTCTTCTTTCACCTGCGTTGCTGTGGCTCCCAGCCCACTCGCTGCGCCGTGACACAGCACCCCATTTTGGTAAGAATTGTCCATATTATCTTCGTTGCCCACCACTAGTCTCCCCAGTGTGAAGTAGGAGGGCAGGTGGCACTGTCAACATAGTTACAAGCTCTTTCCCCTTTGACAGGGCATGCATTGCGGTATGAGCTGCCCCTGTCACCCCTACTACCTATATTAACCGTTCCAATTTGCAGTAAGAAGCTGGGTAGCACTGTATCCCTCACCCAAGCATGCGCTTCATCCTAATTGACGTCAATGTAGGTCAACAGTGAGTGATCCATCCAACTGATGACAATGTTGGCTCACCTGAAGCAGCCCCATGTCCACATCCTCTACCACAGTGGATGCGACTGGCTTACCCCCTTCAAATGGCGTCGGGTCTCTCCACCTTGGTCGGACTGCCGTATGTTGCTTCGCTTTTATTTATTTATTGCTTTCGGTAACTGAGAATCAGCAGAGGTTGAGTGTGGTATTGATTCCCGGGCCACCGGTGTCAAGATCGAAGTCGCCTTCTATGCCAGTGAATACAAGCCCATCTACACCAGGCATGTCAAGACGCTCAAGGTGTTTGGCGTTGCGACAAGCAAGCATGATCTCTTAGAGAAATTGCAGAGGACACTGTTCAACTTCGGAAGGTACTCACTTTCCCACTTGTCAACTCCAGATACTGATTATTTTGGTAGGATCCATGGGGGGTCCCATCGACAATGTCTCAAAATGGCCCTATGCTTTCTGATTCTGCATTCGCCGCCGCCTTGCAGGAGTATGAGGAGGATACCGAGACTGAAGAAGATGGTGAGGATGTAGACTAGTTATTCCCCTGTTGCTGTGTCTGGAAATATATTATGTGGTCCCTATCTTTTTTGCGTGAACAATTGAGTCCTATAATGGCCTATATATTGCGCTAGAGCCTATGAATCAACTGGTTGCCTAATATCCAATAGAGGCTACGTGAAAATCTATAGTGATATATAGCACTCCATTGCAAACCACAAAACTATGGGAAACTATGGAAAACTATAGAGCGCAACATATCAAGGGGCTTGCAACGGCGCTATGGGTGCTATATAGGCTATATCGGTCTCTATATACTTTTGACTTTTTCCTGATGCACTTACCAGTAAGTGGTTCCATGGACTGGGATCAAGCCATCCATGTGGTTGATCATTGTCCCATATCTGTCTTTAGATTCACCCCTGCTGAAGGCGAGGATCTTTATTGGTTTGATAAATTTGGAATTGGTCATATTGTAAGTATCTCGCTGTGCCTTCGGGTTTCCTCCAAATGACGATAATATTTCCCTGTGCACTAGATTGAAGCCAAGGATGGAAAGGATGTGGTCCCCCCAGAGTCTTACTTCCACATCACCATACCTGCCTGATTGCCACGCACATCAAATCCCTTTGGCACAAAGTCCTTTGACACCTTAATCACCTGAAATTGCTTTTCCGACTCTAGTGTTTGAACAATGTCGTTTCCAGAATGAAAGATTATGCTGATTGCCTGAGCGCCTTGTCCCTAGTGAGAGTGGTTGGAATTGACAAAGTACCTATGAGCCATGTTCACTGAATTATTTAATGCTACGCGGAGGTTTATGTCCGACTCAGCATCATGGAGTAAAATTGTGAGCCTTCCCGAATACCTAGGTGGGAGGCCGTTTACTGTGCTCAAGACGTGGCGCAAGTCACCAACCTGACCAAAAATGACCGTATGCGGCTTTGCCGCATACTTTGATGGGGAGCATGCTTCATCCCAGTTTTGATAATGCAAAGTATTTAAAATTGTGAATCAGTAAATTGATTAATATACCTTTTGGCTGTAAAACGAGCCCAAGAACACTAATTTATGTTGAGAATTGGTTGGCATACTTATGAAAATATTTTACAGTT